>Ga0302299_10001725_pt1 | contig 13194 bp, 28 predicted proteins | sample III_Fen_N3_4_FD_198795 | JGI IMG/M metagenome (GOLD analysis project Ga0302299, IMG submission 198795) | Peat permafrost microbial communities from Stordalen Mire near Abisko, Sweden - III_Fen_N3_4 | ecosystem: Environmental > Terrestrial > Soil > Wetlands > Permafrost | place: Sweden: Abisko... | reverse complement strand
TGAATAGATGAATATGTGAAAATTGCGACAAAAATAATTAAAAACTGGGAATAAAATCACGCGCGATCCAGTTGACCCAACAGAACTTCCCCAAACCACTGATTTATATACACTTTTTGAGCACCCTTTAAGTCGCCTAAGAGGGTCGAAAAAACCCCCTTGGTAATCGAAAAATTTCCTTTTAAGAAAACATTATTCCTTTTATGAATCATAATTGGGAATGATTCCCAATAGCACACTGTCCTTGTCATATCCCAACAAAATAAATGGGTATCCCCACTGAATACCCATCTATCTCGACTTTCAGGACATTTGATTATTATCATGTATCAATAAATACATCAACCCCGCAGAAGGTATTTATACGCTCTCGAATCCACGAAGCATCACCTGGAAAGACCATGATAGGTTCTCGATTCTCACGACCACCAGTGTACCCACCCCCATTCTCCACGAACCGATTACGCTTCACAGTCTCTATATCCCCAAACACTTTCTTGAATTTCTTGAAGTACTCACTACTGGTAGTTGGATGCCGATGCCCTTGCCGCTCCATGAACCCACAATAGCCAGCATAATGGACCGACCGCCACTCACGACAGTCCCATCTATCCCCAAGCCCATGGGACCATTCAACCAGGTATTGAACCCAGGTCTCCATCCCCTGAATCAGCTGCTCTACTGATGCCCCTGTACGCGGAGGCTTATTGCCTCGCCACCCGCTAATATCCACTCTCCGCAGGTCCCACAACATGCCCGCCAGACCGTCCACTTCGCGCTCACTCATCGAAGCATATAGCCGATCGAAGTACTCCAGGTCCCCGCGATACCTACCAGTCGAATGCAATATCAGGAACCTTCGCTCATGCCGACCGACAGGGACCACCCAATCATTATTCGATGCTATACCATAAGCCGTACAGTTGCGGACCGTGAAGGCATCCTTACCTTTGATTTCAATGACCCGAGAATCCTCCGAGATCATTGTCTTTAACACCCCCTCTGATTCTTTATTCCCGCCCCACACCGCTTCATCAGCAAAGACAAGCACCTTATCAGCCAGGTGCTTATTGAACTTACCGACCAGATGACTGCTTTGCGTCACTGTCATGTAATGCCTACCGAACAGCCGGCCGAAGATCTTAAAGAATGTTCCCTTACCATCCCCGCGCTCACCGATCAACACTACGCACGATTCTGGCACTTCCCAGGGTCTCTGAACCCTGTGGGCCATCCAACCTATTAGCCATGTATAGTACTCCATATTGCCACAGCAGGTCTCCCGAAGAATGTGCTCACGAAACAGACTCCAATCGCCGCCTTCCTTCTCCTCAACCGAGAATCCTCGCCAGAGATTGTACTCCCCCGCTCCCACCTCCTGTCCTGGCTTGAAGACCACCCCTCGAAGGTACTCACGACGGTCCTTATGAGCGATCCAGAACTTATCCGCAGTGACATCCCTGCCACCCACCCTTACGCTACGGTTGCCATACAGTAGGCCAAAACTCTGCCGGTCAAGAAATGAGACTCCTTCCGACGAACTTTCACGCATAACCGAGACTCCACCGCCACCAGGTAAGGTAACGACAGCGAATTCACCATTAATCTCTTCAATGATATCACCACCAGCAAGCTCAAGCCACTCGACGATTCGATCAAATCCTGCTGACCCCAGACCTCCACCGCTGCATAGTTCCCTGAGCCGCTTAAGTCCAGGTACTCGGCCACCATTCTTCAGTTCCTCAGCCAGGCGATCCGCTTTGAATCGCCCCGCGCTCTCCTCATCACCACTCTCAGCCAGTATGGGAGCTATGAACGCATCGATATCTCCGCAATCCCACTCTCCCCGAATCATGGACCCAATCAGGCAGACCGCTAATTCGTCGCGTCCTCCACTCTGCCAGTCCCGCAACAGGAGACTCGCAGCAGCCAGCGATCGAACGCGCTTACCAAGATCCACACCCTCGATCTCATGTAGGCCCACACCACGCTCAGACATCCACTCGATGGCCTCGCCAGTCACTGGGTGTACGCTTCCAGGGCCCATGGTCTGTCCCGAGGCTCGCAGCTCCAGCAGAACGCTTTTCTCATCCCGCTTATCCCACTGGAAGCGTGTGCTGCCCTCTTTCCCAGCCTTACCAATTTGCCTGTACAGGTAGTGAGTGACATTCCCGCCACGACCGAACATCGCGGTCGCAGGCAGGTAATACTTTGCTAGCCGACGCGATTCCCCTGAATCTAAATCTATATCACATACATCACCAAAATCCTTACCGAGGCGTATACCATAGTTGACAGGCTTATCGCCCTCGGTCCATCCCCAGAATTTTTCCTGGCTCTCCTCCTCAGTGATTTTATTCCAGTCTGCGTATCCTGGTGATTTTCCTTTGAATAGGGGGATGACACTCTTAATGCCATGGTCATATAGCGATTGAACCTGCTTGGGTACGTCACGCAGTGCCGTTGGCATGTTTTACTTCCTCCAGAACTCTAACATCATTATTATTAAGGATGATTGCTCTACCAACACGAGACCCCAGCCCCCTAGTATTCACCACATATTTAACCCAGTGATATGGCTTACCCAGAGCCTGAGCCACTTCAGACAGACTGAACATTTCTCTCCCTCCACTCCACTTATTTAGTAACTCGATCATTATATCCCCGCGGTTATCCCAGTGGGACAATAGGGTTATAATGTTTATTCCAATTTACAGGGACACTATATATGGGACAAGCCAGACAAAGAGGAACTCGAGAGGAACGCATCGCTCAGGCACAGCACCTCGTTCAAGCCAGAGAGGAAGTCAACAGGAAGAAGCGGGATGACCTATTGAACCCCAGACTGATGGACGAACTCCAGACCCTCAGTGAGCGAGAAGGTCAGACCCTGATACCCGAGGAACAGATCCTCGCCATGCCCTATGAAAAGCGCATACATCTATACCAGACCGCCTGGAAGGCTAACCACGGAAAGCCAGCTACTCGACCACACTTCCTGACCACAGCCGTGCTAGGACTCACACTAGGTATGGGAGCCCGTTCATGAGCGCAGAACCCCTCACACAAGACATCCTTAGAGACTTCCACCAGGGTTTCGTTTGGCTGAAGTTCAACCTGTATAAGCCATCAGGGAAGTGGGCCTATGGAGGTTGGGTTAAGTGCAATCATGAGCAGCTTCAAGAGCTTGTTCATAAAGAAGGACGCCCCCTCCTGGATTACATTGAATCCATTCAGGATGGGGTTGTCAAGGGAGCATTCAAGGGCTATTTCGTGACACTGGATTACAGTGGTATGAACTTCCTGGAAGCGTACCATAGCTTCTACTCCAGAATGTACCATCCGCTATGAGAAAAGCCCGAAGAAAGATTGACAACGAACTATACGCTCAGATCAAAGCTGACCCCCGAGAGCCGGTGCTCATCGCCAGACAACTCGACCTGCCCCTCACACGCATTAATTCCATCAAGAGAAAGGCAAAGGATGAATACTCAAGAACTAATCCAATGGGTTGAAGAGAACTTTGACTGTAGAATGGGGCCACCGGGCATGTCCTTTGACATTCCTTACTCAGCATCAGAGATACACACTTTCAACTACCTCCGCTTATCGGTCATCTCTGATCATCCCAACTCACTTGAGAAACACCTGGTGGAAGTATTGCTCCAAGATATGCAGAAGATCCTGCGTCAACCCATAGTTCCTATCTTACTATGGAGGAATCCAGGGAAGATTCAGTTGTTTAGGTCAGAGACTCATTCCGTACTCCAGACTCAGGTATGCATCCCAGCTCTGAAGTTCCTGGATCAGCCCACTGAGCTTTACACCCTGAACCGACTAAATAAGGTAAATTTCAAGGAGGATATACTCCAATGATTATTGTCGAAGGAATGGATAACACGGGAAAGTCCACCTTAATCCTCAGTCTGGCCACTGATCTACGAATGGCGACTGCTCGATCCAATGGACGTCCAGGATCGAAGCTAGCCATTCAGCACTACCATGGCTGGTGTGAAGACTGCCCCCAGGACATCCTCCTGGATCGGCATCCCGCATTGAGTGACCTGGTCTATGGATCGCTTCTGCGGAGCTTCACGCACTCAGACCTGGGACTGGCCCATCGAGTCGTAGAGGATCACTTCCTAATCTACTGCCGACCTCCAACCTCCCAGGTCATCGCTAATATCCTGGACAGGGAACAGATGGAAGGCGTCACCGCTAATGCCATTAAGCTTCTCCGGGGGTACGACGATCTGATGTCCCTGCTTCAGCCAGATTTCACCTACGATTACACTCAACCCAAGGCTTATGAGGAACTCAAAAATGCTATCAAGTCAACAGCTCACTGAGATCTTTGCCCAACAATCTTCACTCGCCCGCAAGTTCCACCCTATCGAGCTAGCGAACGGTTACTCCCCTCCATCCTGGCCCGTGGATATTCAGTCCCGGGAAGGGCAGGATCGCATTCGCCAATTCGCATGGTGGGTCGCTGAAGAAATGGGTGAGGCCCTTATGGCTCCTCCAGAGTCATTTGCTGAGGAGATGGCTGACATCCTGCACTTTTCAGTGGAATTATGCCTGATTATTGGTATCACTCCAGCCCAGGTAATGGGTCACGGTCCGATCGAGTGCTGGGACACTGACCCCGTTTTTTCGGAGGTTTTCACCGAGCTGGTTCGTGGGATCAATCTACTGAAGGCTAAGCCCTGGAAACAGCAGCCGAAGCCTACTCCACCAGAGCAGTTTTGCTATCACATCTCCAAGCATCTCTTCCTGCTTCTACAATCCTTCTTCTATCATGAGATCGACGCTTATGAACAATACTTTCATAAGAAGAAGATCAATGAGCAGCGCATCCAATCTGGGGTATAATTATTCTTTCAAACAGGGGAGAACGCAATGTTCAAGGAACTCATTAAAGCAAAGATCCGAATGGAGCTGGTCACCTTCTCAAAGGTTCTACATGATCTGGGGGAGGAAAAAGCTTCTCTTCTATGCCTGTCCGCTCACATGACCTTAGCCCCAAATATTCCGATGCCTAAGGACATGATTGATATGTTCCAAAGAGCTGGAGTTGAGCCCCCATCAAATCGTCGGTTCACTGGTGAGGAGGAAGTTCAATATCAGATGGCCGTGGACTCAGGTGAGATGGATAAGTTCGTAGATCAGGTGGTGAAGTGAATATTTTCATCCTCAGCGAGAACCCCATACTTGCCGCACAGTATCAGGTTGATAAACATGTAATCAAGATGGTGCTGGAGGCTACCCAGATCCTTAGCACAGTGGTCGGGGGACCTTACAAGCCAACGCATGCGAACCACCCCTGTGTAGTCTGGGCACGCACCAACGAGACCAATTTCTTCTGGCTTAAGCGGCACGCACGAGCCCTCTGCGCTGAGTATACCCATCGCTACCACAAGCGTCATAAGTGCCAGGATGTTATCGAGCACTTACCTCCTCCACATCTACCTGTTGGTATCACACCCTTTGTCCAGTGCATGCCACCAGAGTTCCGTGACCCCGACCCAGTTCAGGCATATCGGAAGTATTATCGGGGAGCCAAGGCCAGTTTCGCTCACTGGACCAACCGTAGCATCCCCTTTTGGTGGAATCATGACTAACTTTCTGCTGGTTATCATAGTTATTGTGCTGCTAGTTATCGCAGCCAACACAGACTCATCCCATCACCCAAGCGCACCAGCCGTCACCACTCGATTCGCACTATCCTTTTGCAATGGTTATGGGGACATAGTAGGAGACTTCATTTTCACCTGCAATCTAAAGGAGACTAAGTTATGAGCATAGATCAAGAACTCCTGAGGGTAAGCGCTGAGTGTGACCGGCTGATTGCCGAGCGCGATGCACTGGCGGCGCGGGTGCAGAAGATGCGGAAAGCGCTGGAAAGAATCAGCCGATGGAACGGAGAGTTTCCGCCTACCGGGATATTCCGGAAGGGTGCTGACGAGACAATGAGTTATGGCGCTGCGTATGGAAGTAACGGCGAACGCGACTACATGCGATACGTCGCTGGCCAAGCACTCGACACTCCAGACACCAGCGCCCAAATCCCTGCGCGAAGGGAGGCGGTGATCTGGATGGAAGCGGCTAACTGGATTGCTCATACTGATCTTTCGTCGCTTTCAAAAGAGAAGCAAGCTGAATACACGCTGCTCCTTACTTGCTACATCGAAGGATTCCGCGCACGCGCCGACGAACTTCTGAAGGGATTGGAGAAAGAGCATGGGTGAATACGCTGACCTTTTACTCAATGGGGATTGCTGCCAAGTGTGTGGTCAAAACTTTGAAGAGTCTTTTGGTTATCCGGTTACTTGCTCGGCTTGTAAGCGTGAAGAAAACAAAGACCTGATGAAAGCGAAAAAACACAAATGCCCAACTTGCGGTAAAGCATTCAAAGGGCTTGCGGACCATCAACGAGACGCACATGGAGTGGTGAAATGAACAAAGAACTGATCGAACGGCTGGCGCTGGAAGCCTACGAGAAACAAATGAATCAAGAATTGCGCCCACAAGATAAGCCGGGTGTATTCGGCGTCTGTGAAGAATTCCTATCTGCCGTGGATGCAGAGCGCAGGAAAGAGGCGGCGTGCTGGCAGTTCCAAGATACTGATGGATCGTGGCATTACTTTGTGGATGAACGGCACAAGGAAAACACGATTGCAGCAGGGTATCCAGTTAGGCCGCTATTCCTCGCCCCGCAAATACCAGAAGGCATGGTTCCGCGTAATCCCGAACCGTATTTGATTTGCGGCGACATAGCTGTTTCCAATTATCCTCAATACGCTGGGTGGGTGTTTGTCAGGCACGTCAACGGCAAAGACTGGACAACTGGCGCGAAACTTACACCTGAAACTTGGGCCATGATCGCAGCCGCAGGAGTCGCGCCATGAGCCAAGAAGACAAACCAGAACCGTGCGGGGCTTTGGCAGAGAACGGATTCTGCACAATGCCAAAAGGCCACAACATGGGTAGGCTGGACATTCCGAGTAATCACAAGTCAGAGCCAATAGCGGCGCAGGAGCCTTTCGGTTATTGGCACCAAGGAGAGACGGATGAAGAATCGGATTTCTTCCCGGTTTCGTATTGTCATGGCGCTGGATCAGATTGCCCGGACTGCATTCCGCTCTACGACCACGCAGCACCGTGCGCCGATCCTATCGCTTGGAGAAACATCGCTTCTCCGAATGGCATACGTCGCTTCATGACGCAGAAGCAGTATGACGCCAATCCGAATCTGCAAAAGTATTACGAGCCATTCACGTGCGCCAGATGCGCGGACATAAAGCAATACTGGCAGGAGCGCAAAACTTGGTGGAAGAACAAATCCATCGAACTCCAAGCCAAGATCACCGAGCAGGTCGAAGAACTCCGCATCATCCGCGCCAACGAAGCGCAGCTTGAAAAGGACTTCGACCGGAGGAATGAGGTGGTCGACGCGCAAGCTGAGCGGATCAAGGCGCTGGAAGCCTTGTCGATGCAAAGCAACCAAGACCACCTTAATGCCCGCAAGGATTATCAAACCAAGCTCGCCAAGGCTGACGCCGTGATTTTGAAATGCAAAGAGGCGATGACTTGGGATATTGGTGGAGAACCATTACCGACGCTTGAGATTGCAGCACTCGCCGCAATCGAGGCGTATCAGAAAGGGGAAGAAGCATGAGCGAAGAACTGGCGCCATGTCCGTTTTGTGGGAAGAAAGCAGACCTTGAAGACCACGACACGCTTTACCCATCTGGTACAGGGTGGAAGTTTGACGAAGAGTTAGGGTGCAGGACGTATCACCGAGCGCATGATGTACCAGTAGATCAGTGGGTCTACTCGATGCACTGCCCGGTTCAGGCTGGTGGATGCGGAGCAGAAGTTCAGGGCGACACAAGAGACGAAGCGCTAAACAGCTGGAATAAACGTAGCAACAAAGAACTCACCGACCTCCGCGCACGGTGCGAGGCTTATGAATACGCGATTAAAGAAGCGAAATCCGCACTTGCGAACATCACGCAATACGTTGCTGCGAACGGAGACACGTGGCCTGCGGATAGGGCTTTCTTAGCACTTGAAGCTATCGTAGCCATAGCCAAGGAGCGCACATGAGTGAACGTTTTCACATCCTTCCGATAGATGATCTACGGGAGCATGAGCCGACTCCTGACTGTTGGTGTCACCCTGATGAAGCCGACGAGGATGGAATCGTGATCCATCATGCTATGGACAATCGAGAAGCATACCAAGATGGGAGCTTAAGATTACAATGAGGTTCATTCCAGCTGAAGCCCTCATAACCTGCAAATCATGCAAGCAACAGAAACCCCGAGCAGAATTTCCCCCTACACCTGACGGACTACGTATAGGATGTAACTGTAAGACCTGTGTAACATACTTCAAGGAGAAGCACATTGTTAGTAGAGTTAGCATATAAAGTGGCCTCTGTACCTCAGTCCCAGTCGATCTACACTGGAGTTCGTAAGATCGTTCTCGGGCAAACCTGGTCCATGCCCACTTTGCCAGTCCCAGACCTGGAGCAGCTAGGATACCGGGGAGGGAAGATCAAACAGCTGATGCGAAACTACTTCAATCAGGAGGAAGTCAATGCCGCCCGAACCAAGCTACTGGCCCGAAGGTCATCCCCTCACACCTCAATCGCCCTCAACACCGTTGGAGAAAAGAAAGATACCCGAAGCCAGGGTCATTGTATACGGAGTCTCATTATCACTCAGACGCCAAAGTTTACCGAGATCGATGTCATTTACCGATCTACTGAGCTCATCCAAAAGCACACCGCTGACTATGCTTTGCTTCCAATTATCCTGGAGCAGTGTGGCCTTGCTCATACTCCTCGAGTCTACCGACTATACTTCGCAAATTGTTTTCTCACAGCCCTCTTTGCCCCGCTCTTATTCCAGCATACCGACGCTATTGAGTTCTATGAACATATCAAGAAAATGGACCCCAAGTACTACCGGACATTCTTGAACGCAACAGCGAAATATTGGGAACCCATCTGCAGATATAATTACCGTCATCGCACTAAGATGTGGGCCATTGCCCAGGAGAAACTGGACCTTAAAACATTAGCTCAGTATTGTAGAGACAACGGGGCGAGTTTTGAGCCAGGAGATTTACTTGATGATGACGAATAACTTCCTTGACTTCTTCTGGAGTCACATACTCAAACGAGGGCCTGATGAGTGTTGGGAGTGGACGGGACATGTTAGTATATATGGCTATGGTACCTATAATGGACTGGTGGAGTTATTAGGGACTAACCGATGCTCCCGTCAAGCCTATATTCTCACCAAAGGAGAAATTCCACCAGGACTTCAGGTGCTTCATAGGTGTGACAACAGGAAGTGCTGTAACCCAAAACACCTCAGATTAGGAACACATCAGGAGAACATGGATGACATGACACAGAAAGGTCGAGAGGCTCATCATGGGGTGAGCCAGCCAGGATCCATGAATGGTTCCAGTGTCTTAACTGAGGAACAAGTCATACTCATACTCAAGGATCCAAGAACACTGAAGCCCATCTCTCAGGAGTATGTGGTAAGTAAGACTAGGATTAGCCAAATAAAACGACGTTTAGCCTGGAGGCATCTAGCATGAAGACATTTAGTGATGTAAGGAATGAGATCAAAGAACTGTTCAAATCAGCTCCACTAATCGCCCCACTGACCTGGCAGGGTAAGGATGTGTCAAAGAGTATGTTCATGCAGACGTATGAGATTCTCAATCACTCCTCGACCGTCCAGGTCCAGATTGACTACCAGGATGACATCGCGCCAGACCTCCCATGGGCTGACGATCACTTTGAGGAGCGGGTCTCAGGATACCCCCTGAACCCTGGAACACAGTGGGCTAAGTGGAGGGAAGGTGAAGGAGCCCGAAAGTTCCTGCTTGCTGATGGCACCTTCAATCACTCATACTCTGAGCGCATCTGGCCAAAATTCGCTCGTAAGGTTCCCCCCTCTAAGGTACCGGAGCCTGACCTTATCATGGGACTATCCCCACGCAGGGGTATCCTGTATGACTATGGTGACCTGAATGACGTCGTCAACCTGCTGAAACGTGACCCCCTGACACGCCAGGCGTTCCTGCCTATGTTCTTCCCCGAGGATACTGGAGCAGTGCATGGCGGACGGGCTCCTTGCTCTCTGGGGTGGCATTTCATTCGTCGGGATGAGAAGCTACACTGTGTATACTACCTTCGATCCTGTGATGTCTTTAATCACTGGCACAACGATATGTACATGGCAGTGAGGCTCATGCTCTGGGTCCTGGAGAAAACCGAGTGGAAAGGTATTCTGCCCGGAACCCTCACAACTCACATTACATCACTTCACTGCTTCAGGGGGCAATATGAAGAATATCTCAATACGTAGCTACTTCAGCCTTAGTGGTAGACGTCACCTGTTAGCTAAGGTGGATGACTCCTCCAGGCATTTTCTGGGAATTGATGCTTATCAGCGAGCGCATGCCTGGATCCAAACTAAGGTGACCCGAGAAGAATACCAGGAATGGATTGATGATGACATACCCTTTTGACTTATAATGAATATGTATTCAAAGGGGATTGAAATGATCTGCAAAATAATGGTTTGGCTAACAAAGTTTGAGATAGCTTTCACACCAGTGGATGCTAAGCATTATGCTGGACTCAAATCATCCCTATATTACTGGCAAGGCCAGGTTCATCGGAGGGCGATAAAATGCTTGACTTACTAACAGACTTCATGCTGGGGATCATCACTTCAGTGCAAGTGGCTGCACTCCCGCCACCCATGACTCAAGCTGAGGTCAGGGCTCAGGTGTTGTACACTGACGACTGCAAGACCACTCGGTCGGGCATACCTATGACCTGCCAGGAGGCTTTCTTACATGACCTTAAGTGAGCGAGCCCGGGCCATTGCGGCCCTGGAGCAGGAGAGGCAGTCACTGCTGGAGATTGCCGCTGACGTTAGCTTGCAGCAGGCACTAGCGATGAAAACCTTTAAGAAAGTCATGCAAGAGCAGAGCAATCGTCAAATGTCAATCATCGAAAAACTTATCGGACTCGAGTCCATGATAGAAAGGTTACTATGACCAAGCCACTCGTAATTTACCACGCCAATTGTGCCGACGGGTTCGGAGCTGCGTTTGCAGCATGGCTGAGGCTGGGCGACGAAGCTGAGTACGTGGCAGCATCCTACGGAGAGGAGTGGCTCATTGATCCCCGTCAACGGGATGTTTACATCCTGGACTTCAGCTTCAAGCGTGACACTATGGATTTCATCTTTGAGTTCGCCAAGCGCGTCGTATGGCTTGATCACCACAAAACAGCGTTCGAGATGTGGTGTGGAGGCATACCTGAGAAAGGATGGTTATCCGAGCTACGTAACTGTACTCCAGACAATCCTCACGGGACGGTTGAGATTCACTTACATAATGAGGAGTCCGGCGCGTACCTAGCGTGGAAATACTTCCACCCCGGCACCGAAGTCCCAATGCTCATCAAACACATCGACGACTACGATCGCTGGCAGTTCAAGATCGAAGGGACGAAGGCGTTCAACAAGGCGCTCTGGAGCTACGCGCCTTGGAACTTCGAGCAGTGGGGCGAGTGGCTGGAGTCCCTCACTTGGAACCCCGACGCCTATCGACAGTTCATCGCTGAAGGTTCGGCCATCCTTCGCGCCCACGACCGGAACGTTCAGTCCGTGGTGAAGGGTGCGGCGAGACCGTGCACGATAGTAAACCCAGATATGGCGCGTTCCATGCACGCATCTGTGCCGCCTTGGGTTCGCGGTATTGGTGGAAGAAACCACATGGGTATCTACGAACACGAAACTGTTACTGGCCTCGCCGCCAACTGCCCACCCCACCTTACCTCGGACGTCGGACATGAACTCGCAACCAAGAGCAAGATGTTCGGTCTCTGCTGGACGCTCAGCCAAACGGGGCTCACCGCTAAGTGCTCGCTCCGAAGTAACGGGGACTACGACGTCAGTGCCATTGCTAAAGCTTTCGGAGGCGGAGGTCATCGTAACGCCGCTGGATTCGAAGTCCCTATGGGAACCCTGCTTGGGTGGCTCAAATGAACGACCTTGTACAGCGCATTGAGGACCTGTTCGACGAGGTGTCACCTGAGCTCGGCACGATTGCCTATGTCAGACCAGGTCTACCTTACGTGGTATACGGCATCATCACGCCATCGCCTGAGCAATGCTGCGCCATGTTGCTGGGTACCTTCATTGCTAAGCGCTACTCACTAGCAGTTATGGTTCCTGAAGGAACCACTATACCTTGGCAGCGTAATCCTAAGATGCGGTTGCATTGGCGTAGGCTTCCTTTGGTACAAGCAGAGCTCATTAGTGGCGAGCTCATATACAAAATAACCTGCCGCTGCGCAATGGAGGTCATAGAATGAGTCTAGAGAGACTAAGTCAAGCCACACTTGAGGGTATAGCCGGAGCAGTAGCTGTAGCCAGGACTGAGGACGGCCGAGTAGTGAATCTTCCCCTCAGCGTAGCCTTATCTACTGAACTCTTGGCGATGTACCCAGTATCAGTTAAGTCTCTGGAGGATATAGCGGCAGGTGTACTGAATAGAGAGTTCAATACTAACCAGCTTGGCCCTAATCAGTTCCGACGCATCTCTGAGCTGCTGACTGAGTTACGCTGGATGCAAGGGTGCTTTACCAGCTTCCTTCCTCAGGACTCTAAGGAGTATAAAATCTTCAAGAAGAAGACTGATGAGATCGGTAAGCTTCGGGAACTCTGCGAGAAGGAAGCAATGAAATGAGGTTTCCGTGGATAATCATACGACGCCGACGTCTTGAGATACTGGAAGATGAGGCATTAGAGCTGAGAGGCCTGGTTAAGGGTATGCTCAAGGCACTTGGTAAAACTCAGGATTGGTTGGAGCGTGAGCATAGCTTAGTAGCTGACCTCAGAAAGGTGATAAACTACTACCGGACCAGGATGAAGGAGCCTCAGTGACTTTGGTTGAGAGCTGCATGGTAGGTATGGCATATATGCTTGACTATACCATGCGTCAAGCCATAAAAGCCTGCAAAGGAGCTCAACCGAAGTATGTAGTGCTACATCCACAACTTATCATGCAACTAAGGTCCACTAGAAGCATGGACATTGAATACAAAGAACGTGCTTATGACTCTGACATTGTTCTATACTATAGAGG
>Ga0302299_10001724_pt1 | contig 13198 bp, 10 predicted proteins | sample III_Fen_N3_4_FD_198795 | JGI IMG/M metagenome (GOLD analysis project Ga0302299, IMG submission 198795) | Peat permafrost microbial communities from Stordalen Mire near Abisko, Sweden - III_Fen_N3_4 | ecosystem: Environmental > Terrestrial > Soil > Wetlands > Permafrost | place: Sweden: Abisko... | reverse complement strand
GGACGACACGGGACACGTCGGCGCGGCTAGGCTCGCCGCGGCGACCGGGGACGTCGCCGTGGACCACCACGAGGAGAAGCCATGTCGGACGCCGGCACCGAGGACGTCGCCGCACTGAAGGCGCGGATCGACGAGCTCGAGAAGAACAGCGCGCCGAAGAGCCGCTTCGACGGACGCGGGTTCACCGCCTGGGTGCTCGTCGTCGTCGCGGCCCTGCTGTTCCCGATCGCGCTGACGGCCTACTGGGGCCAGCGCACGCTCACCGACACCGAGCGCTACATCGCGACGGTCGCCCCCCTCGCGCAGGACCCGACCGTCAAGCAGGCCGTGGGCGACAAGGTCACCGCGGTGCTCGTGACGCAGCTCGACGCGAAGAACCGCGTCTCGGAGATCCTCACCGACTACCCCAAGCTGGCGCCGATCTCCGGCCCGGTCGCCGTCGCCGTCAACAACCTCGTCGGCCAGACGGTCACGAAGGTGCTCGACAGCGACCAGTTCGACCAGCTCTGGATCACGATCAACACCCAGCTGCAGAAGGGCCTGGTCGCCGCGCTGTCGAACGACCCGACGGGCCCCGTGACGATCCAGGGCGACCAGGTCATCCTCGACACCGGTGACCTCATCGCCCTCGTCAAGCAGAAGCTCGTCGACCAGGGCCTGTCGTTCGCGGCGAACATCCCGGTGCCGCCGATCGCCGACCGCCAGGTCGTCCTGCTCACCTCGCCCCAGCTCGCGCAGGCCCGGTTCGCCTACGCCCTCGGCCAGCCGATCGCGCAGTGGCTCATCTACGTCGTGCTCCTCATGTTCGTCATCGCGGTGCTGATCTCGCGCAAGCGCGCGCGGATGACGATGGCCGTCGGTGTCGCGATCATCCTCGGCGCCCTCGTGGTCCGGCTGCTGATGGCCTTCGGCCAGAGCCAGATCGAGCTGACGCTCACCGGCACGACGTTCGCCGTCGCGCAGCAGGCCTTCTTCACGATCCTCACCGCGTTCCTGCTCAACTCCGTGCGCGCTGCCTACGCCGTCGGCCTCGTGCTCCTGCTGGTGGGCTGGTTCCTCTCCGGCACGGAGTCGGCGCTGGCGACGCGTCGCCTCGTGAGCGGCGCGCTGTCGGGCGCCGGCGGTCGCGCCTCGGGCACGGCGATCGCCCCGGTCGCGGCGTGGTTCGCGCGCACCCGGGTGTTCTGGCGGTTCCTCGTCGTGGGTGTCGCCGCCGCGGTGATCCTCACCTCGAGCCCGCTGTCCGGATCGCTCATCCTCTGGACCGCCGTGGTCGCCGTGCTGGCCCTCGTGATCGTCGAGTTCCTCGCCGCCGCCGGCTCCGCTGACGCGGTCGGCGCACCCGACCCCGCCGCTACCGAGAGCACCCCCATCGACGCCGACACCAGCCCGTCGTAGTCACTGAAGGTGGCCTTCGTTGCTAAGAGCGCAACACGAGAGGCCTTCATCCAGTCGCGCGACCTGCCGCGACAACCCGTCAGTCGGACGCGCTCTCGCGCGGGCCGGCGAGGGTCTCGCACCCGCCGAGATCCACGCGGCCGAGAGTGAAGCTCGCGCCGTTGCACTCGTAGTGCACGACCGTGGCGTTCGTGCCGGCCCACGTGTCGGCCGTGGCGTCCACGACCACGTCGAGCGTTCCGTCGGTCGTCGTCGTGTACGTCGTCACGACCGGGTCGCCCTCGGTCGTGCGCTCCGTGACGGTGAGCGTGGCCGTGCGCCTGGCGGCGTAGGCCGAGGACAGGCAGTCGAGCTTGTCGGCGGGGATTCCCGGCGTGCCCTGCGGGATCGCGTAGTCACCGCAGCGCGTCCGCGCGGCGTCCGCCGCCGGGGTGCGGCTGCAGGCCGCGAGCGCCGCGGCGCACACCAGCGCGGCGAGGGCAGCGCACAGCACACGTCCACCTGCGGGCACGGCGTACCTCCTCGGCTCGGGTCCCACCTGGCCGTGGGACGCGGGGGGACGACGCGCGGTTCCGGTGCCGGGATCCCGATGCTCCAGACCGGTGCGCAGGCCCGGCCAGGACCCCTACCCTGACGCGCAGGACCAGGCAGCCGGGGGGGTGCCATGACCGACGTGAGCGCCTCGGCGCAGGAGCGATCCAAGCTGCGGCGCGAACTGCGCCGCTTCGACACGATCTTCTTCCTCATCTCCGCGATGGTCGTCGTCGACACCATCGGCGCGATCGCGATCGGCGGCGGTCAGGCGTTCACCTGGCTGGTGGTGCTGTTCGTGCTCTTCTTCGTGCCCTCGGCGCTCGCGAGCGCGGAGCTCGGCGCCGCGCTCCCCGAGGAGGGTGGCCTCTATGTCTGGGTCCGCCGGTGCTTCGGCCGCTTCGCCGGCGGCGTCGCGTCGCTCCTGTACTGGGCGGGCACGCCGATGTGGCTGGGTGGCTCGGTCACCGTCGTCGCGCTCGCGGTCGTGGGGCGTTTCTTCGGCGACCTCGACCGGGGCGGTGCATACGTCTTCGGCACAGTCTTCATCGTGGCCGCCACCATCGGCGCGATCGTGCCGCTGCGGATCGGCAAGTGGGTCCCGACGAGCGGCGCCCTCACGCAGATCGCGCTGCTGACCTTCTTCACCGTCACGGTCGTGGTCTACGGCGTCCGGCACGGGCTGCACGGCATCGGGTGGGGGGACCTGCGCCCGACCTACCTCGGCTTCATCGCCGTGGTCCCGATCCTGCTGTACTCGTTCGTCGGCATCGAGCTGCCGACCTCGGCCGCCGAGGAGATGGTCGACCCGCGACGCGACATCCCCGCCGCGATCGGCCGCGCCGGGGTCGGCCAGCTGCTCATGTACGCGATCCCCATCCTGGCCGTCCTGCTCGTCCTGCCACCGGCGCAGGTGTCGTCCCTGCACGGGCTCATCGACGCGATGAAGACCGTCTTCACCGTGTACGGCGGAGGCCTCGGCGCCGACGGCACGCCGGTGCTCACCGGCGCGGGGGTCGTGGTCGGCGACGTCTGCGCGATCGCGTTCGTCTGGGTGCTCCTCGCGAGCGGGTCGGCCTGGACCATCGGCGCCGGACGCGCGCAGGCAGCGGCGTGCCTGGAGGGGGCCGGCCCGGCGTGGATGGGGCGCATCTCCGAGCGCAGCGGCGTACCCGTCCGCATGGGTCTCGTGTCGGGGGCCGTGGCGCTCGCGACGATGGTCGTCGACCTGACGCTGAGCGGCGGCGACGGACAGCGCTACTTCTCCGCGGCGCTCACCCTCGCCGTCGCGCTCATCGTGCTGGCCTACCTGCTCGTGTTCCCCACCTTCGTGGCGTTGCGCCTCAAGGAGCCGGCGCTGCCACGCCCGTTCCGCGTCCCGGGCGGGACCGGCGTCGCGTGGGCGATCACCGGCGTCGCGACCGCGTGGGCGCTGCTCGCGGCGATCTGCCTGCTGTGGCCCGGCGTCGGCACGTCCGACCCGGATGCGGCGTTGCCACCGGGGTTCGCCGGCGACCGGGCCTCGTTCGAGCTGCTCGTCCTCGGACCCGTCCTCGTGCTGCTCGCGGCCCACACGTGCTTCTACCTCGCGCACCAGCGCCGCGCCGCACGCCTGAGATGAAGGCCGACCTTGTTGCGCTCTTAGCAACGAAGGCCACCTTCAGTGACTACGTCGAGCGGTCGGACCACCAGGCTCGGAGGGCTGCTTCGGCGTGGGTCTCGGTCATGGGGCCCTCGTCGAGGCGGAGCTCGAGGAGGAACGAGTACGCCGCTCCCACGTCCCGACCGGGCGGGATGGCCAGGATCGCCATGATGGCGTTGCCGTCGAGCGCAGGGCGGATCGCCGCGAGCTCCTCCTCCTCGCCGAGGCGGGCGATCCGGTCCTCGAGCTCGTCGTAGGTGCGGGCGAGGCGGTCGGCCTTCTTGCGGTTGCGTGTCGTGCAGTCGGCGCGCGTCAGCTTGTGCAGCCGGTCGAGCTGGTCCCCGGCGTCGCGGACGTAGCGCCGCACGGCGCTGTCCGTCCACTCGCCGTCGCCGTAGCCGTGGAAGCGCAGGTGCAGCTCCACGAGCCGGCAGACCTCGTCGGTCACGTCGTTGGAGAAGCGCAGGGTCTGCATCCGCTTGCGCGTGATCCGCGCGCCGACCACCTCGTGGTGGTGGAACGACACGCGGCCGTCGTCCTCGAAGCGACGCGTGCGCGGCTTGCCGACGTCGTGCATGAGCGCGGCGAAGCGCAGCACGAAGTCCGGGCCCGAGACCGGCTCGTGGGTGCTCTCGAGCACGATGGCGCGCTCGAGGACCTGCAGCGTGTGCTCGTAGACGTCCTTGTGGCGGTGGTGCTCGTCGACCTCGAGCGCGAGGGCAGGGAGCTCCGGGAGCACGAGCTGCGCGAGCCCGGTCTCGACGAGCAGCGCGAGGCCGGCCCGCGGGTCCGCGCCGACCACGAGCTTCACCAGCTCGTCGCGCACCCGCTCGGCCGACACGATCGCGAGGCGACCGCACATGGCAGTCATCGCCGCGACCACCTCGGGAGCCACCGCGAAGCCGAGCGAGGAGGCGAACCGCGCGGCGCGCATCATCCGGAGCGGGTCGTCGCTGAAGGAGTCCTCCGGCGTCCCGGGCGTGCGGATCAGGCCGGCGCGGAGGTCGACCAGGCCGTCGTGCAGGTCGACGAGCTCGAGCGAGGGGAGCCGGACGGCCATCGCGTTCACGGTGAAGTCACGGCGCACCAGGTCGTCGGCCAGGGACTCGCCGTAGCGGACCTCGGGCTTGCGCGACTCGTGGTCGTAGGCCTCCGCGCGGTAGGTCGTGATCTCGATCTTGTGGTCGCCCTTGCGGACGCCGACGGTGCCGAACGCGATGCCGACGTCCCAGACGGCGTCGGCCCAGCCGCCGACGAGCTCGAGGACCCGCTCGGGCCGGGCGTCGGTGGTGAGGTCGAGGTCGTCGACGGGACGACCGAGCAGCGCGTCGCGCACCGGGCCGCCGACCAGCGCCAGCTCGTGCCCGGCGGCGGCGAAGACCGCGCCGAGCTCGAGGGCGACGCCCGCGTGCGCGGTCAGCGCAGCGAGGGCGGGGCCGACGAGGTCGCCCTCGGGCCGGTCGTCGGAGCGTTCGGTGGGCACGTCGCGACAGCCTAGGCGTCCAGCGGCGCGGCTATCCTCACGGTATGCCCGGCTCCCCCCGTCCCGCGCCGCCCGCGGGCGGACGACCGGAGCCGCGCCCGCCCGCCCCGCGCCTCACCCGGGTCGACGAGACCAGCGCCGGCGGGCTGGTGCTCGACCGCAGCGGCGCCGTCCCCCGCGCCGCGCTCATCGCGCGCCACGACAAGCGCGGCCGGCTGGTCTGGTCCCTGCCCAAGGGGCACGTCGAGGCCGGCGAGACACCGGCCGAGGCGGCCGCGCGCGAGGTCGAGGAGGAGACCGGCATCCGCGGGCGCGTGGTCGCCCCGCTCGGCACCATCGACTTCTGGTTCGTCGCCGACCAGCGCCGGGTGCACAAGACCGTGCACCACTTCCTGCTCGAGGCCGTGGGCGGCGAGCTGTCCGACGCCGACGTCGAGGTCGTCGAGGTCGCCTGGTTCCCGCTGCCCGAGGTGGGCGAGATCCTGGCCTACGCCGACGAGCGCCGCCTGCTCGAGCGGGTCGGCCCGCTGCTCGACGGGGACGACGACCGCGCCGACACCGGCACCGGCGGATGACCGGGAGCCACGTCGCGCGCCTCGTGGCCGCGGCGGCCGTGCTCGTGTCGGTGGGCGCCGGGCTGAGCAGCGTCCCCGCGGCCGGGGCCGTCGCGCACCGGGTCGGCGTCCTGCGGGCGGCCGACACCGGCGGCGTGCTGCCGGTGACCCTGCGCTCGATGACGCCCGCAGTCCCGACCGCCGACGACACCCTGGTGATCAGCGGGACCGTGGCCAACACCGCGTCGACGACCGCACGCTCCGTCGTCGTACGCCTGCGGCTCTCTCCGACGCCCGTGCGCAACCGCTCGGAGATCACGGCCATCCTCGGCGGCTCCGCGGGGCGCACCGGCCTCACGGTCGACGGCACCCGCACGGCGGTCTCCGACGCCCTCGCCCCCGGCGCCCGGGCGGCCTTCACGATCACGGTCCCGGTCTCCGCGCTCACGCTGTCCCCGCGCACGAACGAGGTGCTCGTGCTCGGCATCGAGTCGCTCGCCGACCTCGACAACGACGGCCAGGGCGTGATCCAGACCGGCTACACGCGCACCTTCCTGCCCTGGTTCCCCGTCGCCGACCAGGTGACGCCCACGCCCGTCGTGTGGCTGTTCCCGCTCACGACCGCACCGTCGCGCGCCGGCGACGGCGTCTTCCTCGACGACCACCTCGCCACCGAGGTGTCCGCGAAGGGGCGGCTCTCGCGGCTGCTCGACGCCGCGGAGGGCGCGCCGAGCGCCGTGAGCTGGGTCGTCGACCCGGCGCTGCTGCAGTCGCTGCAGGACATGACCGACGGCTACGTCGTGCGCAAGCCCGACGGCACCGAGGTGCCCGGGACGGGAGCCGCCGACGCGCGGACCTGGCTCGGTCGCCTCCGGGCGGTGACGGCCTCCGCCGAGGTCACCGCCTCCGCCTACGCCGACCCCGACGTCGTCGCCCTGCACCGCGCCGGGCTCGACGTGGACATCGCGCTGGCGGCCACGACCGCCCGCGACCTGCCCCAGCAGCTGCTCACCGCCACGGTCGGGCACGGGCTCGCCTGGCCGGCCGGCCAGCTCTCCGACGACGGCACCCTCACCGTGCTGCGTGCCTCGGGCTCCCGTGTCGTCGTGCTGTCGGCCGCGTCGTTCCCCGCGTCGCCCGCGGTCTCGTTCACCCCGAGCGGCTCGGTCGATCTCGCGACCGGCGGCGCGCCGCTGCGGGCGGCGCTGAGCGACCCCACGGTCTCGACGCTCGTGGCCGCGCCCGCGCGGGGCACCGCGACGCTGCCCGGCACGGCCGACCCGGTCGTGCGCCGCCAGACGGCGCTCGCCGAGATCGCCATGACGAGCCTCGAGCTGCCCACCACGCCGCGCACGATGGTCATCGCCCCCGGCACCCGCTGGTCGGCCTTCGGCACCAGCACGCACGACCTCGTGATGGCCGTCGCGGCGTCGCCGTTCGCCGCGCCGACCCGCCTCGCCGCGCTCGTCGCGGCGCCGCCCAGCGACGTCCCGCGCGCCCGGGCCGACTACCCCCTGTCGGCGCGGGCCGCCGAGCTCAGGCCGGCCTACCTCGCGGCTGTGGCCGGCGGCCGTGGCGATCTCGCGGGCCTGCGCGCGGTCGCGCCCGACACCACCGGCGAGAGCACCGATGAGCTCGAGGCGGGCCTGACCCGCACCGAGTCGTCGGCCTGGCGCTCCGACCCGGCGGGCGGACGCCGCCTGCTCGCCGGCCTGCGCGGCGAGATCGCGTCGGAGACGGCCCTGGTCCAGGTGCTCTCCCGGGCACCGGTGACCCTGCCCGGTGACTCCGGGACGATCCCGGTCACCGTGGCCAACGACCTCGACCGACCGGCGCGCGTGGGCCTTCGCCTGACCGGCACTCCGGTGACCCGCTTCGTGGCGCGCGACGTCGCGCCCGTCACCCTCGCCCCCGGCGAGAAGAGCACCCTCGAGGTCAACGCCCGGGTGATCGGCACCGGTCCCGTCACGGTGTCCATCACGCTGCTCACACCGGAGGGGCAGCCCTTCGGCGAGCCGACGGTCACGCAGGTGCGCTCGGCGGCCTACGCCCGCGCGGCGCAGTGGGTCGTGGGCGGGCTGTTCGGCATCCTCGTCCTGCTTCTCGGCGTCAACTTCGTCCGCCGCAGGCGGCCCGGGGCCGAGGATCCCGACCGCACCACGAGCGACGGGGGGACGGTGGCCGACGGTGGCTGACCCGACCGACGCCGACCCCGGCACCACGGCCGACCTCACCGAGGCCCTCAGCGAGGAGCTCGCCGGCGACGTGGCCGCCGACAGCATCTCCGACGCCGCGGCCGAGGCCACGCCGGCCGGCACCAGCGCGAGCGTCCTGCGCTCGAGCGTGCTCATGGGCACCGGCACGATCGCCTCGCGCATCGGCGGCGTGGTCCGCGGCATCGCGCTCGCCTCGGCCCTCGGCGCCGGCACCCTCGCCGACACCTTCAGCCTGGGCAACACGCTGCCCAACGTCGTCTACATCCTCATCGTCGGCGGCGCGCTCAACGCCGTCTTCATCCCCGAGCTCGTCCGCCACATGAAGGACGACGGCGACGACGGCCAGGGCTACGCCGACCGCCTCATCACCCTCGTCGGGGCGGCACTGCTCGCCGTCTCGATCGGCGCCGTCCTGCTCGCGCCCTGGATCGTGTCGCTCTACGCGCCGCAGTACTCCGCGAACGACCACGACCTGGCCACGGCCTTCGCCCGCTTCTGCCTGCCGCAGATCTTCTTCTACGGCGTCTACACGATGCTGTCGCAGGTGCTCAACGCCCGCGGGCACTTCGGGGCGCCGACCTTCGCACCCCTGCTCAACAACCTCATCGCCATCGCGACCTTCCTGCTGTTCATCGCCGTGGCGGGGCAGGCCCGGATCAGCGCCACCACGCTGCCGCCCTCGCAGATCGCACTGCTCGGCATCGGCACCACCCTCGGGGTCGCTGCGCAGGCGCTCGTCCTCGTCCCGGTGCTCGTGCGCGCCCGCTACGTCTGGCGGCCGAACTTCCAGTGGCGCGGCGCCGGGCTCTCGACCGCGGGCGGCCTGGCGTTCTGGACGATCGCGCTCGTGCTGGTCAACCAGCTCGCCTACATCGTCATCGTGCGGCTCGCCACGACGGCCAACGTCCTCGCCGCCGAGAACGGCACGACGGCCGGTGGCCTGACGTCGTACACCAACGCCCACCTGATCTTCATCCTGCCGCACTCGGTGATCACGGTGTCCGTCGTCGCGGCGCTGCTGCCGCGGATGAGCCGCGCCGCCCACGCGCAGGACCACGCCGGCCTCGCGGCCGACCTCGGCGGCGGCATGCGCACCGTCTCGGCCCTCATCGTCCCGGCCGCCGTGGCGCTCATGGTGCTCGGCACGCAGGCCGGGATCGTCCTGTTCGGCTGGGGCGCGACGCTGCAGCAGGAAGCGGCGCTGACCGGCTCCGTCGCGGCCGTGCTCGCGCTCGGCCTGCTGCCGTTCACGCTCTACTACATCGTGCTCCGCGGCTGGTACGCCCTCGAGCTCACCCGCACGGCGTTCTGGGTCACGGTCGTGCTCAACGCGCTCTACCTCGCGCTGGCCTGGCCGCTGTTCCAGTGGGCGGTCCGCAGCGACCACGGGTCGCTCGCCCTCATCGCGCTCGCAGCGGGCTACGTCGGCTCCTACTGGATCACCCTCGTGCTCGGCTGGACCGTGCTGTCGCGACGCATCGGCGGGCTGCAGACCGCGCAGACGCTGCGGGCGCTGGTCCGCATGGGCCTCGCCGGGCTCGGCACGTTCGCCGTCATGCGGCTGCTGCAGTGGGTGGTCAGCGGCTGGCTCACCGAGCACGGTCGCCTCTCGGCCCTGCTCGACATCGTCCTGGTGGGCTCGATCGGCCTCGTCGTCTACCTCGCCCTGGCCCGGCTGATGCGGATCACCGAGGTCACCGAGATGGTCGCGCTGCTGCGCCGCCGTCTTCCGGTCGGCCGTTGAGGGCCCCTCCGGGGCTGCGCCACCCGGGCGACCCGGCCCGAGAGGGGCGTCGCCCCACCTCAAGCCCGGGTCTCCGGACGCCGACACCGGAGGAGTGGCACCCCTCCAGGTAGAGACGCGCGCGGTCCTCCGCGCGCGGGCCCGGCACTCCGACACGGGGGCGATCGTCGTCGGGACCCTGGCCAAGCTGATGATCTTCCTGGCCCTGATCGGCACCGCGGGCTACGACTCCATCTCGCTCGCCTCGACGCACATCACCGTGCAGGACGACGCCCAGGAGGCCGCGCAGGTCGGCCACGACATCCTGGTCCGCCACGGCACCCCGCAGGCCGCCTACGCCGCGGTCCTCGCCTACTGCGAGCAGCACCAGGACACCCTCGTCCCGGACTCCTTCGTCGTGGTGAAGGCGAACCACTCCGTCACGCTCACCCTCCGGCGCGACGCGCACACGATCGTCTCGTCGCACCTGCCCCGGGTGAAGAACTACGTCGTGGCCACCGCCTCGGCCACGGCGAAGGATCCGCTCACGTGAGGGTGGCGGGGGCGATGAGGGCACGGCTGCGGACGGTGGTGGTGGCCACGGCCATGGCCCTGGCCGTCGTGGTCGCCGGCCTCGTCCCCGCGACGCCCGCCTCGGCCGGGCCGGACCTCGCCAGGGCACGCGCCCAGGCAGCGGCGCTGCGCACCGAGGTCGACCGGCTCCAGGCCGTGGCCGAGGCCGCCGCCGAGGACTACGGCGCGGCCAACGACGAGCTCAACGACGTCGTCACCCGTCTCACGTTCGCCAACGAGGCCGTCGACGCGACGCAGAGCGCCGCACAGGCCGAGGCGGCCCGCACCGACGCCACGGCCGCGCAGCTCTACATGAGCGGCGGGCCCGGAGCGATCTACGGCAGCGTCCTCGACGGCCGCGACATCTCCGACGTGCTGGACCGGATCGCGTCGGTCGACGCGGTCGTGCGCGGGCAGATCACCGCGAGCTCGGACGCCCGGCTCACCGCGGCGCGCGCCCGGCTCACCGCCTCGGACATGGCGCTGCTGACCGCGAAGCGCCGCGTCCTCGAGGACACCCGGCTCGCCGCCGCCACCCGTGCCGCCGACGCGCAGGCGCAGGCAGCCGCCGACCTCGCCGCAGCCGACTCCCTCGTGCGCGACCTGGTCGAGCGCGACCGGGCGGCCGCACAGGCCGCGGCCGAGGCCGCCGCGGCGGCGGCCGTCGCCGGGCAGCTGCCCTGGTCCACGGTCACGGTCCCGTCGGACTCCTACGCCGCCATCGACCGGGCCGTCGCCGAGGCGCAGGCCAACCCCGCGACGCCGTGGGCCGTGGGCGCGATCACCGACGCGCGACAGTGGCTCGGCACGCCGTACTCCGCCGGCGGCGGAGGGGTCAACGGCCCCTCGACCGGCTGGTGCTCGAGCTCGGCGCCCGACAACGGCCGCACCTCCACCGGTGCCTGCATCGCGACCAGCACGGTCGGCTTCGACTGCTCGAGCCTCATGGTGCGGATCTTCAGCTCCGCCGGACGGATGCTCCCGCGCACCTCGCGCCAGCAGTGGAAGATCGGCGTCCACGTGGCGCTCGCCGACCTGCAGCCGGGCGACCTGCTGTTCTGGGCCAACGACCTGTCCAACCCCGGCTCGATCCACCACGTGGCGATGTACCTGGGCCACGGCCTCATGGTGCAGTCGCCGCACACCGGTGGGCACGTCGAGGTCTCCGCGGTCTACCTCCGCGGCCTGATCGGCGCCGTCCGCCCGGTCTGACCACCGCCTGCCGCACCCCGGTCGTCCGTGCCCCGACGGGCCCGTCGCGCCCCGTCCGCCTCACCCGGCGCAGCCGTCATAGCGCCACGGACGTGATCTTCGACCTAGCCTTGCGTCGTGGCGGGGACGAAGGTGACGACCGGACCGGGGGGCTCCCCGGTGCCGGACCTCGTCGTGCTCGGCCGCTACCGCCTGGTCGACAAGGTCGGCGACACCGCCGGCACCGCCCTCTGGCGCGGGCAGGACGACCGTCTGCGCCGACCGGTGAGCGTGCGGTTCGCCCGGCTCGACGACCCGCGCACCGATGCGCTCCGCAAGGCCGCGCTGCGGGCCTCGCACGTGTCCGACCGGCGCGCCGTGCACGTCCTCGACGCCGTCGCCGACACCGAGACCGGGTGCCTGGTCATCGTGACCGAGTGGCTCGCGGGCACGTCGTACGCCGAGAAGCTCAGGGCCCGCGAGCCGATCACGCCGCACGGGGCGGCGACCCTCGCCCTCGAGGTGGCCCGCACGCTCGAGGCGGCCCGGGAGGTCGGCGTCACCCACGGCCACCTGCGCCCCGAGCTGCTGATGATCACCGACACCGGCGACGTCCGGGTCCGCGGCCTCGGCGTCGAGCAGGTGCTGCACGGCGTGGAGCCGGGCGACGACCCCGAGCTGGCGGACGTCCACGCGGTGGGCGCGATCCTGTTCGCCGGGCTCACCGGCCGCTGGCCCGGCCCGACCGGCGTCGACGGCCTGCCGGCCGTCCCGCTCCTCAAGGGCGGTCGTACGCCGTGGCCCGGACGCGTCGTCGCCGACGTGCCGCGCGACCTCGACGAGATCGCCGCCCGAGCCCTGCGCACGACCGACGCGCCCAAGCCCGAGGGCCACTTCACCTCGCTCGGCGAGGTGATCACCGCCCTCACGGCGTCGCTCGCGACCCCCACCGCGCCGATCACGCCCGCCGTCACCGTCGGGTCCGACCAGGAGCCGGCGCCACGGCGCCGCCGGACCGCCGTCCGGGTCGCGAGCGTGGTCATCGCGGCCGGCTGCGCGGTGGGCCTGGCCTACCTCGGCGTGCAGATGGTGCTCGGTCTCGGCGGCTCGCCGCTGACCGTGCCGCGCGCCGCGCCCGCACCACTGGCCACGACCGCGAGCCCGAGCGCGCTGCCGACGGCGTCGGGCGGCGAGAAGGTCCTGCCGATCGTGTCGGCCACCGACTTCGACCCGTTCGGCAACAACAAGCAGGAGAACCCGGCGCTGGTGCCGCTGGCCGTCGACAGCAACCCGGCGACCGCCTGGACCACGGTCCACTACAAGGCGGCCGACATGTCGGGCAAGGGCGGCGTGGGCCTGCTGCTCGACCTCGGGGCGCCGCGTCCGGTGTCGGAGGTGACCCTGCGCCTGGTCGGCAACGGCACCGACCTCGCCATCCTCGCGACCGACGACCCGACGAAGAAGGTCAGCGCCTTCACGTCGATGGCCGAGGTCACGGGCGCGGGCAACAGCCTCACGCTGCGCGTGCCGAGACCGGTCACGACCCGCTACCTCGTCGTCTGGCTGACCAACCTGCCCTCGGCCGACGGCAGCTACCAGGGCGGCATCGCCGACGTCCGCGTGCTCGGCTGAGCCGCTGGCGCTAGCCGGGCGGCACCGCGGGCCGCCCGGCCCGGCGCTCGCGGCGGCGACGCCACCAGCGCATCCCGAGCCAGGCCACCGCCAGGACGACCACGACGAGCACCAGCGGTGCCAGCACCGCGAGCACGCTCGCCACGAGCGCCGTCACGTCCTCGACCAGGCTCACGACCGGCCCACCGACCCCGCCGGTCGCGACCGTGATCGCCGGCCGGGCCGTCGCCTTCGTGGCGTGCACGCCGCCCGCCG
>Ga0302299_10001723_pt1 | contig 13201 bp, 10 predicted proteins | sample III_Fen_N3_4_FD_198795 | JGI IMG/M metagenome (GOLD analysis project Ga0302299, IMG submission 198795) | Peat permafrost microbial communities from Stordalen Mire near Abisko, Sweden - III_Fen_N3_4 | ecosystem: Environmental > Terrestrial > Soil > Wetlands > Permafrost | place: Sweden: Abisko... | reverse complement strand
CCGGACCCGGTCGGCGGGGAGCGGCACCGCCGCCGCGACGCTAGCGCCGGACGCGCCGGGCACCGGGTCCTCGCCGGCCGCGTAGACCTCGAGCACGATGACCTCGTCGGCTGCCGCGAGTGCCTGACCGAACTCCTCCCGGAACGCCGCCGTACGGGAGTAGCGGTGCGGCTGGAAGGCGACGATGAGCCGGCCGCCAGCAACCACCTCGCGGGCCGCGGCCAAGATCGCACGCAGCTCGGTGGGGTGATGGGCGTAGTCGTCGAAGACCCGGATCCCCCCGACCGCACCCTTGAGCTCGAAGCGGCGACGGGTGCCGGTGAATCCCCCCAGACCCTCACGCAGCACCCCCTCTGGCTGGCCGAGGCCGATGCCCATCGCCAGAGCAGCAGTGGCGTTCAAAGCATTGTGCCGCCCCGGAATCTGCAGGGTGACCGCCCCGAGCCGCAGTCCTCGCGAGACGACCTCGAACGAAGATCCGGTGCCGGCGAGCCGCAGCTTGTCGATCCGTACGTCGGCGGTCGAGGACTCACCGTAGGTACGCACGTCGATGCCCTCGGCGAGCGCGAACTCGGCGAGGGCACTCGAGCCGGGGTCGTCGGCGCAGGTAACCAGGAAGCCCGCCGGGTCGATCGTGCGGACGAAGTCACGGAACGCGTCCGCCACCGCGGCGGCAGTGCCGTAGTGGTCGAGATGGTCGGCCTCGACGTTCGTGACGATCGCCGCAAACGGCTCGAGCACGAGGAACGAACCGTCCGACTCGTCGGACTCCGCGATGAACAGCTCGCCGGAACCGTTGTGGGCGTTGACTCCCGAGTCTGCGAGGTTGCCGCCGATCGCGAACGAAGGGTCAGCTCCGCAGTGCTGGAGCGCCACGGTGAGGAGTGAGGTCGTGGTCGTCTTCCCGTGCGTGCCGGCGACGGAGACGGACTTGCGGTCGGCCATCAGCGCTGCCAGGGCCTCAGCCCGCCTGAGCACCGGGAGGCCGAGGCGGCGGGCCTCGACGACCTCGCTGTTGTTCGCGTGGATCGCGGTGGACACGACCACAGTGTCAGCACCGGCAACCTGCTCCGGCCGATGGCCGACGTGGACGTCTGCCCCGAGCACATGCAGAGCGGCCAGCTCGCGGGACTCCTTGGCGTCGCTGCCCGAGACGCTCAGGCCGCGGGCGAGCATGATGCGGGCGATGCCGGACATGCCCGCCCCGCCGACGCCGACGAAGTGGACGCGACCGAGGTCGTCGACCGACGAGCGAGTCACTGCGCATTCCTCCCGGTCGTGGCCGCCTGGACGACGAGGTCCGCGAGCCGCTCGTCGGCGTCCCGCCGACCGAGCGCGGTCGCCGCAACCGACATCTGCTGAAGCCTGGAGGAGTCCAGCGCCAGCGGCCCCAGCGTGCGCACCGCCCAGGCAGTGGTGCACTGGTCGTCGTCGACCATCAAGGCGCCGCCCGCGGAGACCAGAGGCTCGGCGTTCAGCCGTTGCTCACCGTTGCCGAACGGGAGGGGCACGAAGACCGCAGGAAGCCCCACGGCGGCCAGCTCAGTGCAGGTCATCGCGCCGGCCCGGACGAGGGCGAGATCCGCCGCGGCGTACGCGAGATCCATTCGGTCGCAATACGCGAGAGCGACGTATCCAGGCAGGTCCGGCACAACGGTCGCCCCCTGCGGCCCGGTGATGTGCAGCACCTGAACCCCCGCAGACACCAGCTCGGACGCGGCACCGGTGACCGCTTCGTTGAGCCGCCGCGCACCCTGCGACCCACCGGTGACGAGCAGCGTGGGACGGTCGGCCGAGAGCCCGAAGTGCTCGAGCGCGGACGGCCGTACCGAGGGACGGTCGAGGCTGGAAATCGCCTGACGCAAGGGAATTCCGACGTACCGCGCGTGAGGTAGCGAGGTCTGCGGCCACCCCGAAGCAACGTACGGGGTGAAGCGCGCACCCAGCCGGTTAGCCAGCCCCGGACGGGCATTGGCCTCGTGTACGACGTACGGAACGTGCGCCGCCCGGGCACCGAGGTACGCGGGTCCGGCGACATACCCGCCGAAGCCGACCAGCACGTCCGCGTCCACTCGGTGCAGCACTTCCTCGACGGCCCGAACCGCCCCCCGCAGGCGCCCCGGCAGTGACAGCACGGAACGGGAGGGGCGGCGAGGGATCGGGACTGCGGGGATGAGGGCCAGGGTGTAGCCACGATCGGGGACGAGCCGGTTCTCCAAGCCGCGCTCGGTGCCGAGGGCCGTGATGACGGTGGCCGGGTCACGCCGGCGCAGGGCGTCCGCCACGGCCAGCGCCGGCTCGACGTGGCCCGCAGTGCCGCCGCCGGCGAGGACGACCGACAGCGGTCGCGTCGTCGACGCGCTCGCGTCCGGCATCAGCTGGGGCGGCGCAGACGCCCGACGAGGCGACGCACCGGTCCGGGGCGGCGCGCGGCAAGAGCCTGCGCCGCGCCTGGTTCCTGGCGGGCGAACGCGAGGAGCAATCCCAGTACCACCAGGGTCGGCAGCAGCGCCGAGCCGCCGTACGACACGAGCGGCAGCGGCACCCCGGCGATCGGCAGCAGGCCGAGCACCGCGCCCATGTTGACCAGCGCCTGCACTGCGAGCCAGGCGGTCGCACCCGCCGCGGCCAACCGGACGAAGAGCTCGGACGAGCGAAGCGAGATCCGGATTCCCGCGTAGATCACGAAGCCGAAGAGAGCGAGGACGACCAGCGTGCCGATGAGACCGAGCTCCTCACCGATCACCGCGAAGATGAAGTCGGTATGTGCCTCTGGCAGGCCGCCCCACTTCTCCCGTCCGGCGCCGAGGCCGAGGCCCCACCACCCGCCACTGCCCATGGCGAACCTCGCGTGGATTGCCTGCCACCCGGTGTGGAGGTAGTCGGCGTCGGGGTTGAGCCACGAGCGGAACCGGTCGAGCCGGTGCGGTGAGACGACCGAGAGCAGTCCGATCGCGCCGACCGTCGAGACACTGAGCAGGGCGAACAAACGGGGCGGGGCACCGACGACGAACAGCACCGCGCCGGTGACCGCCATCAGGATGACGGCCGTGCCCAGGTCGTCGCCGAGCATGACCAAACCGAGCAGGAGCAGGGTCACCGGCAGGAGCGGCACCAGCAGGTGGCGCCACTGGACGAGCAATTTCTCCTTGCGGGCCAACAGGTCTGCGGACCACACCACCAAGGCGAGCTTGGCCGCCTCGGACGGCTGGACGCGGAAGGGGCCGCCGAAGTCGATCCAGTTGCGGTTGCCGTTGACGCTGACCCCGAGCGACGGGACCAGCACGAGGCAGAGCAGCGCGACCGCCAGGAACATCAACGGGATCGCGAAGGCCCGGAACACGCGGACCGGCATACGTGAGACCCACCACATGATCGGCACGCCGACCACTGCCCACATGGCCTGCTTCTGGAAGATCGAGAACGAGTCCTTGGTCGTCGCGTACGCCTCGACGCTCGACGCGGACAGAACCATGACCAGGCCGAGGGCCAGCAGCAACGACGTGCAGCCGACGATCAGGTGGTACGACGTGAGCGGGCGGTCGAGCAGCCGCCCGGACGACCCTGGCGACGGGACGCCGCTGCTGGTGCGCCGAGAACGCGGCGCGCGGGTCTGGGTGGTCATCGGGCTGCGGCCCCAGGCAGGCGGCCAACGGATGCGACGAACGCGTCTCCGCGTTCGCCGTAGTTGTTGAACAGGTCCATCGACGCGCAGGCGGGAGCGAGCAGCACTGTGTCGCCGGGCTGGGCCAATGCGGCGGCGGCGACCACGACCTCGTCCATGACCCCAGTGTCGGTGGTGCCGACCTCGACGACGGGGATCTGAGGCGCGTGTCGTCGCAACGCATCGGCGATGACGGCCCGGTCGCGTCCGAGCAGGACCACGGCCCGCAACCGGGGCGCGGCCCGCTGCACCAGGTCGTCGAACGCGGCGCCCTTGGCCAGGCCCCCGGCGATCCAGACGACCGAGTCGTAGGCGGCGAGCGACGCCGAAGCCGCGTGCGGGTTGGTGGCCTTGGAGTCGTCCACGTAGTCCACCTCGCCGACGCGCCCGGCCGACGCGATCCGGTGGCCGTCCGGCCGGAACCCGCGCAGGCCGTCGCGGACCGCCTTCGCGGGTACGCCGAAGGCCCGCGCCAGCGCTGCCGCCGCCAAGGCGTTCGCGATGTTGTGAGGGGCGAACGGTTTCACGTCGGACACGGCCGCGAGCTCGGCCGCAGAATCGCGTCGCTGAGGCTCGAAGGCCCGGTCGACCAGCACGTCCTCGACGACGCCGAGCATGCCGACCCCCGGAATGCCGAGCGTGAACCCGACCGCCCGGCAACCGTCCTGGACCTCGGCCTCGCGCAGCAGCGCCTCGGTCTGCGGGTCCTGCACGTTGTACACGCACGCGACCTCGGTCCCCTGGTACGCCTTGCCCTTGTCGAGCGCGTACGACTCCATCGAGCCGTGCCAGTCGACGTGGTCCGGCGCGACGTTCAGGACCGCCGAGGCCAGGGGTCGGATCGAGTGCGTCCAGTGCAACTGGAAGCTCGAGAGCTCCACGGCGATCACGTCGTACGGGGGGTCGGCGAGGACGGCTTCGACGATGGGGGTGCCGATGTTCCCCGCCGCGACCGCACGATGACCGGCCGCCTCCAGGATCGACGCAAGCATCCGCACGGTCGTGGTCTTGCCGTTGGTACCGGTGACCACGAGCCAGGGCGCCGGCCGGTTCGCCGGGCGAAGGTGCCAGGCCAGCTCGACCTCGCCCCAGACCGGGACGCCCGCGGCGGCCGCCTGCAGCAGCAACGGGGCGGCCGGCCGCCAACCCGGCGACGTGACGACGAGGTCGATTCCCTCGGGCAGGACCTGCGCGGTCTCGGCCCCCAGCCGGAGGTCCGCGCCGAGGATCCCGAGGATGTCGGCGTGACCACCGATCTCGTCCGCGGTGCGTGCGTCGACCACGACGACCCGAGAACCGAGCTGCAGCAACGCATCTGCCGCCGCGAAGCCGCTGACCCCGAGGCCCGCGACACAGACCGTACGGGTGGACCAGTCCGGAAGGTCGGGCACCGCTAGATCGCCCCGCCGGCAAGCCACTCGGCATAGAAGATGCCCAGCCCGAGCGCCACGCACAGCCCCGCGATGATCCAGAAGCGGATGACGATGGTGACCTCGCCCCAGCCTTTGAGCTCGAAATGGTGCTGTAGCGGGGCCATCAGGAAGACCCGCTTGCCGGTGCTCTTGAAGTACGCCACCTGCACGATCACCGAGGACGCGATGACCAGGAACAGCCCACCCAGCAAGATGAGCAGCAGCTCAGTGCGGGTCGTGAGGGCGAAGCCGGCCATCGCGCCGCCGAGAGCCAGCGAACCGGTGTCACCCATGAAGATCTGGGCGGGCGAAGCGTTCCACCACAAGAAGCCGAAGCAAGCACCGACCATCGCCGCCGCCAGGACTGCCAGGTCGAGCGGGTCGCGCGTGTTGTAGCAGTGCGCGACCAGATCGGTCGAGCACGCGTTGCGGAACTGCCAGACGCCGATCACGGAGTAGGCCGCGAGCACCATGACCGAGGCCCCCGTCGCCAGGCCGTCGAGCCCGTCGGTGAGGTTCACGCCGTTCGAGGTCGCCGCCACCATCACGTAGACCCAGCCGAAGAACACGACCGTGGGAAGGACGACCGGGGTGTCACGGACGAAGCTCACTGCGTGCGACGCAGGGGTCAGGCCGTTGTCGTCGACGAAGCCGAGCACCAGCGCCGCGAACACCAACGAGACGACGCCTTGCCCGATCAGCTTGGTGCGGGCCCGGAGCCCGGTGCTGCGCTGCTTGAAGATCTTGATGTAGTCGTCGGCGAAGCCGACTGTGCCGAGTCCGACGATCAAGAACAGGACGCACAGCCCGGAAGCGCTGGGTCCGCTCCAGACGTAGGCGTGGGCGGCGAGGTAGCCCAGGATCGTCCCGCCGACGATAGTCAGCCCACCCATCGAGGGCGTGCCCCGCTTCGAGTCGTGAGCGGGGTAGCCGTCCTCGGTGTTGCGGATGGCCTGCGCGTAGCCGTGTCGCCGGAGAGTGCGGATCAGCAGCGGGGTGCCGAACAGGCCGATGAGCAGACCCACAGCAGTCGCAACGAGGATGAGCCTCACCGGGCCACCCCCGCGTCCCCGACCCGGTCGTCCGGTGAGGAGAGGATCGCCTCGGCGACGCGCTCGAGACCAGCCGCGCGCGACGCCTTGACGAGCACGACGTCACCGGGGGCCAGCTCGTGCTGCAAGACCGTCACCGCTCCCGCCACATCGTCGACGAACATTGCCTCGTTGCCCCACGAACCTTCCAGGCCCGCACCGAGAAACATGGTGCGCGCACCGGAACCCACGACCACGAGGCGGTTCACGTCCAGCCGGACGGCAAGGCGCCCGATCGCGTCGTGCTCGGCCACCGTATCCGCACCGAGCTCGCGCATCTCGCCCAACACGGCCCACGTACGCCGGCCTCTGCCTACCTCGACGAGCGTCTTGAGCGCAGCCCGCATCGATTCGGGGCTGGCGTTGTACGCGTCGTTGATGACCGTCACCCCGTCGGGACGCTCGTGCACCTCCATCCGCCAACGGCTACGCGGCCGGGCGGCCGAAAGGGTCGTCGCGACCACGTCGAGGGGAAGGCCCAGATCGAGCGCGACCGCTGCCGCTGCAAGGGCGTTCGAGACCTGGTGCTCCCCCAGCAGCCCGAGCTGGACCGGTGCCGAGCCGGCCGTGGACGTCAGGACGAAACCGGAGCGGCCGTCGACTGTCTCGACCCGGACGGCGCGGACGTCCGCTCCCGGCGACTGCCCGAAGGTGACGACGCGTGCTCGCGTCCGGCTGCGCATCGCGGCGACCAGCGGGTCGTCCGCGTTCAGCACCGCGATCCCCGTCGCCGGAAGTGCCTCGACCAGCTCGCCCTTGGCCTCGGCGATCATTTCCCGACTGCCGAACTCTCCGAGGTGCGCGGATCCGACGTTGAGCACCACTCCGACGTCCGGCCGGGCCACCTGGGCCAGCGCGGTGATCTGGCCCATCCCACGGGCACCCATCTCCAGCACCAGGAATCGCGTACCTGCGTCGGCTCGCAGCAGCGTGAGCGGCAAACCCAGCTCGTTGTTGAAGTTGCCCGGGGGTGCCACGGTGGGGCCGAGCTGTTCGAGCAGGGCGGCGATCAGATCCTTGCTCCCGGTCTTGCCCGCCGAGCCCGTCAGCCCGACCACGCGGACGTCGACCAGCCGGTCCCTGACGCCCGCGGCCAGTCGGCTCAAGGCCACCACGCTGTCGTCGACGAGGACCGTCGGGAGGCCGGCCACCATCCGTTCGCCGAGGGCGAGCACGGCTCCACCAGCCGCTGCGGCTGCGCCATAGTCGTGACCGTCGACGCCTTCTCCGCGTACCGCCACGAACAACGACCCCCGGACCGCTTGCCTCGAGTCGATCACCACGGTGCCGGTCACCGTCGGTTGGTCCGCCGCGTCCGTCGGGTGCGCCGCGTCCGTCGCGTCCAGCCCGTCCGTCGACGCCAGTCGGCCGCCGGTGAGTCCGGCCACCTCTGCCGCCGTCAGCGCGATCACGGCCGGGCCTCGATCGTGGGCGCCCCGGACGCGAGAACCCCTCGCAGCACTACGCGGTCGTCGAACGGGCGCACCGTTCCAGCGACCTCCTGACCCAGCTCGTGGCCCTTGCCCGCAACCAGGACCGTGTCGCCGGGCTCGGCCAGGGCGACGGCTCGTGCGATCGCCGTCGCGCGGTCCAGCTCGACGATCGGTGCCGCTCCGGACCGGCCGCTCGCACCTTCGAGCATCGCGGCCACGATTGCGGCGGGGTCCTCGGATCGAGGGTTGTCACTGGTCAACACCACCACCTCGGCGCCCGCCACCGCAGCCCGGCCCATCGCCGGTCGCTTGAACGGGTCGCGGTCACCGCCGCAGCCCAGCACCAGAATGATCCGCCCGGGCGTGAAGGCACGTACGGAAGCGAGCAGCGTCTCGACCGCGAGCGGCGTGTGCGCGAAGTCGACGATCGCGGCGAACGGCTGCCCGCAGTCGATGGTCTCCATCCGACCTGGCACCCCGGCGAGCTCGGCCAGCCCCGCCGCGGCTCGGTGCAGCGGAACCCCCGACGACACGAGCGCGACCACCGCGGCCAGCCCGTTGGCCGCGTTGAACGCGCCCGGCAGGTGCAGCTCGACGACCGCGCGCTCCCCCGCCGGGCCCTCGACGCGCAACGTCGAGCCGTCCGCTCGCAGCTGCACGTCGACGGCTCGCCAATCTGCCGGGCCACCCGACGCCGAGAACGTAGTGAGCGGGATGGTCGCCTCGCGCGCCAGCCTGCGGCCGTGCTCGTCGTCCGCGTTGATCACCCCGAAACGGGCCCGAGACGGGGCGAACAGTGACGCCTTGACCAGGTAGTAGTCCTCGAGGGTGGGATGGAAGTCCAGGTGGTCCTGCGAGAGGTTCGTGAAGACTGCGACGTCAAGCACCAGCGCGTCGACCCGGCCGAGGGCCAGAGCGTGGCTCGACACCTCCATCGCCGCTGCCGTGCACCCCCGCTCGACCATGAGAGCGAGCAGAGCCTGCATCTCGGGCGCCTCGGGCGTGGTCCGGACACTGTCGACGACCTCACCAGCGACCCGGGTCTCGACGGTGCCGACCAGCCCGGTCAGGTGGCCCGCAGCGCGCAGCCCTGCCTCGATCAGGAAGACCGTGGTGGTCTTGCCATTGGTCCCGGTCGCGCCGATGAGGAGCAACTTCTCCCCCGGACGCCCGTACACGCGCGCCGCCACCGACCCGAGGACGGAGCGAGGGTCGTCAGCCACCAGGGTGGCCAGCCCGGCGGCCCGGCTCGCCTGTGCGCCTCGCTCGTCCGTCAGCACGGCGGTCGCACCCGCCCGGGCAGCCTGGACGACGAACTCCGCACCGTGGACGTGAGCGCCCGGCAGGGCCGCGTACAGGTCACCTGGCACAACCCGGCGAGAGTCGAGCGTGACGCCAGTCACAGCGGCGGTCGTGGTCGAAGGGTCGAGCACGAGCCCTGCAGCGGTAGCCAGGGTGGCCACCCCAACGGGCGGGACCGTTGGCCGGGGAAGCGTCCGACCGTCAGAAACGGGCACGGCGTGAGGCTACCTGGGTCACGGCAGCACGAGTCTCATCCGCGCGGGCTTCGTTCCCGTCGGTGGAATCCCGAGGCTCTGCAAAGCGAACGACATGACCTTCTTGAATACCGGGCCGGCGAGGCGTCCGCCGTAGTGCCCGTTCTTCGGGTTCTGCAGGGTCACCGCGACCACCAGACGCGGAGCGTCCGCGGGGGCGAACCCGATGAACGACGCGGTGTACCCGCGGTAGCAGCTGCACGCCGGGTCGACCCGGTTCGCCGTACCTGTCTTGCCGGCGACGCGGTAGCCGGGGATGCGGGCCATCGGCGCCGTCCCTTCGTCCGAGGTGACGGCCTCAAGCATCGCGCGAAGCGTTGCTGCGGTCTTCGCGCTCACCACTCGGGTCGTCGTCGGGGTCGCCCCGGACGTGAACGTACCGTCCGGCGCGACCGTCCCGGCGACCAGGGACGGGCTCACCCTCAGGCCGTTGTTGGCGATCGTCGCGAAGACCGAGGTCGCCTGGACCGCGTTGACCGAGAGCCCCTGCCCGAACGCGACCGTCGGGAACGTCGTCTGCGACCACTGGTTCGGCGGCGGGAGCAGGCCGCGGCTCTCACCCGGGAAGTGAATGCCCGTTGGGTCGCCGATGCCGAACTTCTTGAGGTACCCGTACAACGTGTCGGGCCCGATCGTCTCGGACGCGAGGATCGTCCCGAGGTTGCTCGACTTCGCCAGGACGCCTGTCAGGGTCAGGTGCTCGGTGCCGTGCGCGTGCGAGTCGTGGAAGACCGAGCCGCCCCGCGTCAGCTGCGACGGCACGGTGATCGGGCTGTTCGCGGTCAGCTTGCCCTCCTGGAGCACGGCCGCCATCGTCATGATCTTGCTGGTCGAACCAGGCTCGTAGATGTCCGACAGAGCCGGGTTGCCGCGGGCGTCGATGGCGACCGACCCGGGGTCACCCGGATCGAAGGACGGCGCGGTCGCGAGCGCGAGCAGTGCTCCGGTCCGGACGTCCTCGACGACCACCGAACCGCTGGTCGCGTTGGCCGCCTTGACCTCGGCGGCAAGGGCCTGCTGGGCCGCCCACTGGATGTCTCGATCGATCGTGAGCCGCACCGTGCTGCCCGGAATCGCCTGCTGCTCGGTGGAAGTGGAGGTCGGGATCTCGCGCCCGTGCGCGGCCGCCTCGAACGTGTTCTGTCCGGCGACGCCCGCCAGGGTTCGCTGCTGCGCGAGCTCGATGCCGCCCAGGCCGGACCCGTCGCGTGCGACGAAGCCGAGGACACTCGCGGCGAGGTCACCGGCAGGGTACGTACGGACCGTCGTGTCCTCGCTGAAGATCCCGGCCAGCTTGAGCGACTGGACGTTCGACCACAGCTCGGGCGTGATCTGGCGCGCCACGTAGGCGAACCGTTTGGTGCCGGTCAGCTTCTCGGTGAGGTCACTGACGCTGAGCCCCAGCACGGGTGACAAGGCAGCCGCTGTCGCCGCCGGATCGTGGACGAGGGTCTGGTCCGCCGTCACGTTCTTGGCCGCCACACTCGTCGAGAGCACGACGCCGTTGACGTCGGTAATGTTGCCGCGGTCTGCCGGCAAGGTCACCGTGCGCAGCCGGCCAGCCTCGGCTCGGGCCGCGTATCCCGGCGCCTCCACGGCCTGCAGCTGGACCAGCCGGCCGACGAAGAGGGACAAGATGATGGCGAGCACGACGCAGGCCGAGCGAAGCCGCCGGTGCGGGTCGCCCAGGGTCAGCGTCCGGGGAGCCTTGGGCCGGCGCGGAGGCGCCGTACGCCGGGCCGGAGCGGCGTTCCTTCGAGGCTGGGTCTGCTGCCTGGACGGCGCCTGCTGCCGCGTCGACGGACGCGGAGTCGGTCGCGGGCGGGTTGTCGTCCCGCCGTTGCTGGTCGCCATCAGTGGGCCGTCCCTGGCTTCGTCGGTGTCGTCGTTGGTGTCGTCGTTGGTGTCGTCGCCGTCGCGGTCGTCGCCGGCGGAGCCGCCTTGACCGCAGCCGGCGGCCGCTGCCCGGGTTTGGCCGTACCGAGGATCTTGTTGGTCCGCAGGTCGAGGAAGACCGGGTTCTCACTGCCCACCATGCCGAGCTCGACGGCCCGCCGGGCCAGCTCCTGGGGTGAGTCGAGCACCGCGACCTCCTGCTGGAGCGCCTGCTCACGGATCGTCAGCTGGGCTTGCTGCTGCGCGAGTTCGTGCGACGCGAACGAGCCCTGGGCGAGCATGGTGTTGAGTCCGAGCAGGCCGAGCAGACCCAAGGTCAGCACCCCTCCTACGACGAGGGCGAACGTGCCGGACGACGCGCGCGGCAGGCGCCGAGGTGCGACAGCAAGCGGTGGCCGCGTCGCGATGCCAGGCGAGCCAGCCGGGGTCGGTCGTGGCGCGCGGGCCGGACGCGCTGTGGCGCTCATGCCGCGGCCCTGACCCGCTCGGCGGCACGCAGCCGGACCGAGGCAGCTCGCGGGTTCAGCTCGATCTCAGCCTCGCTCGCGGACTCGGCCCCCCTGGTGAGCAGCCGAAGCCGTGGCTGCAACGACTCGGGTACAACGGGCAGGTCGGGTGGAGCGGTGCTCGTCGCCCCGGCCGTGAGGGTCCGCTTGGTCAACCGGTCCTCCAGCGACTGGTACGACATGACCACGATGCGTCCGCCGACGGCGAGGGCGGCAACGGCAGCAGGCAGCGCCCGCTCGAGGACGGCCAGCTCACCGTTGACCTCGATGCGCAGGGCCTGGAACGTGCGCTTCGCCGGGTTGCCGCCCGTACGTCGGGTCGCTGCGGGGATCGCCGCACGGACCAACTCGACCAGCCGGGCCGACGTGTCGAACGGTGCAGCGGCTCGCTCTCGTACTAGCCGGTCGGCGATCCGGCGCGCGAACCGCTCCTCGCCGTACTCCCGAAGCACGCGCGCCAGCTCGGCCGCGGAGTAGGTGTTGAGGATGTCTGCTGCCGTGGCGCCTGCCGTCGGATCCATCCGCATGTCGAGCGGGGCGTCCTGGGCGTAGGAGAAGCCCCTCGACCTCTCGTCGAGCTGAAGGCTCGAAACCCCGAGGTCGAACAGCACGCCCTGCACCTGCGAGAGCCCTTGCTCGCGAAGGACCTGGGGCAGCTCGTCGTAGACCGCGTGCACCAAGGTGATCCGGTCGGCGAAGGGAGCCAGCCGCTCGCGAGACAGCTGCAGCGCCTCGGGGTCGCGATCCACCCCGATCACTCGTACCTCCGGGAACGCGCCGAGGATCGCCTCACTGTGGCCGCCGAGGCCGAGGGTCGCGTCGACCAGGACTGCGCCTGGTTCGGTCAGCCCCGGAGCGAGCAGCGCGACGCAGCGCTCGAGCAGGACCGGTACGTGACGGGGCGAGCTCTGCACGGCTGGCTCAGCCACCGGTCACGAGTCGGATGGCGCTGGACACGAGAACCACGACGGCCACGGTCGCGGCCACCGCGAGAGCGAGCGTCACGAACGTGCCCCTGGGATCCAGGGCCTGCGTCCACACCGATCCCTCGTCCGGTGCGGCGTCGGCGGGCGCGCTGTCGTACGCAGCGTCCGGCAGCGTGCTGGTGCTCATCTCGACCCTCGTTCCTGGAGGTGGTACGGATTGCGGCGATCGCGTCGCCAGGTCCCCAACCGCTGCCGCCTGGCACCGGGGAAGGTGAGCCAGGAGACACAGCGGGTGGAGACCTCGCTCCACGAGCGCGCGTTCGGTCACATCAGCCCGGGCAGCACCTCCTCGGAGACGTCCGAGAACGCCTGCTCCTGGGCGGCCAGGTAGCCCTCCCAGGTCTGGGCGTCCCAGATCTCCAGGCGGGTGTTTGCGCCGATGACGACGCAGTCCCGGGTGAGGCCGGCATAGCTGCGCAACCCGGCCGGGATCATCACGCGGCCCTGCTTGTCGGGCGTCTCGTCGCTGGCGCCGGCATACATAACGCGGAGGTAGTCGCGCCCGCGCTTGTCGGTCACCGGTGCTGCGGCCCAGCGGGCTGCGGTCGAGGCGAACTCGGCGGCCGTGAAGACGTAGAGGCAGCGTTCCTGCCCCTTGGTGATGACCAGTCCGCTCGCCAGCTCGTCGCGGAACTTCGCGGGAAGGAAGAAGCGGCC
>Ga0302299_10001722_pt1 | contig 13204 bp, 10 predicted proteins | sample III_Fen_N3_4_FD_198795 | JGI IMG/M metagenome (GOLD analysis project Ga0302299, IMG submission 198795) | Peat permafrost microbial communities from Stordalen Mire near Abisko, Sweden - III_Fen_N3_4 | ecosystem: Environmental > Terrestrial > Soil > Wetlands > Permafrost | place: Sweden: Abisko... | reverse complement strand
CACCACCACCGCCTTTGGCGGCGCGGGCCGCCGCGAGGCGCTCGTCGCGGAGCTGATCGGCCTCGGCCGCGGCCTTCTTGGCCAGGCGGCGGCTGACCCGGGCCAGCGCGTCCTCGAACACCTCGGCCTTGACCGACGTCCGCTTGTTCGCCTTGCTGGCCATGGCCCGCGTGCCGTGCTTGTTCACCTGGGCACTGGCCCGGCGGCGGTAGAGCTTGGCGTACTTCGTGCGGGCCCGACGCACCCGTCGGTGCAGCTCGACCAGCTCGTCCTCGTCCCGCTTGCGGAGCTTGGCCGGCTCGGTCTCGCGCAGCAGCTGCCGCTCAGACGAGTTCAACATCTTCCGGGTCGACTGGTTCATGCGCCCATCCTGTCAGGACGGGATCAGCTCGTCGCTCCCGGCGGACGCGACGCGAACAGGTTGAGCCCGAGCGCCTCGGACAGGTGCCGGGTGACCCGCTGGCCCCGCACGCTGTTGCCGGCCTCGTCGAGCGGGGGCGAGTAGGTGCCGAGCCCGCCCTTGCCCGGGGCGATGGCCACGATGCCACCGCTGACCCCGCTCTTGCCGGGCAGCCCGATCTCGTAGAGCCACTCCCCCGAGCGCTCGTAGAGCCCGGCGGTGGCGAGCACGGCCAGAACCCGCTTGCAATGGTGCGCGTCGATCACCCGTCGGCCGGTGAGCGGGTTCACGCCACCGTCGGCCAGGGTCGCGCCCATGACCGCGAGATCCGTGGCGCTCACCGCCAACGAGCACTGCCGGGTGTAGACGTCGGTGGCCTCGTCGGGATCGAAGTACACCCGACCGTAGCTGTCGAGCAGGTGGGCGATGCCCTGGTTGCGCAGGTTGGTGGCCGACTCCGACGCGTAGACCTCGTCGTCGAGGTCGAGCGGGCGCCCGGCGAACGCGGACAGCCCCTCGACGATGGCCCGCCACTTCTCGTCGGCGGTCGAGCCGGGCACCAGGCTGGTGGTGGCGATGGCGCCGGCGTTCACCATCGGGTTCATCGTGCGGTCGTCGCTGAGCTCGATGGCCATCACCGAGTTGAACGGCATGCCCGTGCTGTTGACCCCGAGCTTCTGGCGAGCTTCGTCGTAGCCGATCGACTGGCAGACGAGGGCGAAGACGAACGGCTTCGACACGCTCTGGATCGAGAACCGGGCGTCGGCGTCACCGGCCTTGAGCAACTGGCCGTCGACGCCGGCGATGCACGCCCCGAACAGGTCCGGCGACGCCGCGGCCAGGGCGGGGATGTAGTCGGCCACCGCACCGTCGTCCAGCCCGCGGTAACGGGCGTGGACGTCGTCGAGCAGGGTCTGGACGTACTCGACCCGGGGCAGGATGCCGGTCGACACCATCGTCGTCATGGCCGCCATCTCGGCGTCGTCGAACGGCAGCGGTTCGTGCATCGGGTCGGCGATCGCGTCAGTCGAGCCGGGATCAGTCCGGATCAGGCGGGAGCAGCGACGCCGAAGATGGTCGCGATCCTCGCCACCGTCTCCTTCTCGCCGTCGCTGACGCCCTTGGACGCACCGGCCACCGCGTCGGCGATGTCGACCAGCCAGCCACCGACCGCCTGCGCCTCGTCGGCCGGCAGGTGCGCCTTCAGCGCGGCGGCGGCCGGCTCGAGGTCGGCCAGGCACGCGGCGATGACGGCAGCCAGGTCACCGCCCTTGTGGTGCTCCGCGTCGTGGCGGGCCTCCTTCGTCTTGGACTCGGCCGCCATCAGGTTGATGAGCCCGCTGGCCGAGCCGCGGTCGCCGGGGGCGGCGAGCAGCTTGGCGCTGGCCGCCGACTCCTTGATCATCGAGATGGGGCCGTGCTGGCCGGCCGCGAACATGGTGACGGTGACGAGCAGCGGCGCCTCGGCGACCGCCTTCCACTCGGCGTCGGTGAAATCGGACTTGTCGGCCATAGGGGGGTCCTCTCGTGGGGTCGCCGCACGGTATCCGCGGCGCCCACGCGCAACTTCATCGGCATCGCTGCCCTCGTCATCGACCGCGACAATGATCACTCCCACCGGCATCGGGCCGGGCACGGGAGGGGGCACCCATGAAGCACCTGAACGGTTCGTCGTGCTAGCGGCCAGCGGCTTCGTCACCGTGCTGGGACCGATCGCCGGGCTCGTCTACCTGGCGTTCGCGATCTACTGCGCGGTGGTGACGTTGCGGAAGGGCCACATCCTGCTGTTCGTCCTGGGGTTCTTCTGCGGGATCTGCTGGTTCATCGGCTTCTTCTCGGCCGACAAGCGCCAGCAGGGCCCCGGCATGGACGGCCACTACGTGCCACCCCGACCCGGGACCTGACGCCCGGCGGGTCGGGGGGCAGGGCCGTCGATCAGCCGATCTTGCGGTAGATCGACTGCACCGTGATGGCGGGCTCCTCGACGAAGCACCCCTCGGTGCTGTCGACCAGCTTGAGCCACGCCAGGTCCCCGGCCAACGCGTCCTGGGCCTTCTCCACCGCGGTGATGTCCTCGTAGCCGGTGAGCCAGCTGATGCCGCCATAGGGCCCGGTCATCGCGGTGAGGAACATCGTGGGCAGCCCGGTGACCGCCTCGGCCTTCTGGCTGATGTCCACGCCGGCGGTCATGGCCCGCTCGATGTTGCCGGCCGCGCACACCGCCACCACCCCGCTGACGTAGTTGACCGACCGTTCCGGGTCGACCTCGCCGTAGAGCGACTTCAGCAGGAGGTCGTCCACGCCCCCGGTCGTGAACTCGCCACCCTCGGCGCTCAGCGCGAGGTAGGTGTCGTCGGTGATCAGCGCGTCGCCCGAGGCCTGGAGCGCGGCCAGGTCCGGGAACCACGACGTCCAGCTCATCGTGCCGTAGCCGTCGCCGTACATCGTGGCCCACAGCTGGCACTCGTTGCCGCTGACCTCGGTGACCCGGTCCTTGATCCTGTTCGCCCAATCCACACCGGCAAACGTCGTGAGACGCGTGCGTCGTGAGTACAGGTACATGGTGTGACTCCTCTGACTCGCTCCACCCTGACGTCGGTCAACGTACGGAGCTGTCGCGAACGGATCGCGAGCGCGGGCGTGGTCCGCGTCGCCCGTTCAGCGATTTCAGCCGAGCTTCAGTTCGGCGTGAGCTCGTCGGCGTCGAGGTCCTCGATGGCGGCGATCGAGCGCTCGAGCATGGCCGTCGCCAGCGCCACCGCCCGATCGTTCACCAGCTCCATCACCCCGACGGACATCGGGTAGGCGAGGCAGAACAGGAGATCTGCCAGTCGATGACCGACACCGGATCGCCCCCGTCGTGGCGAAGAGGTCGCGAACCTCACGCCGCTCGCGAAACGTTCGCGGGCTGGTGGGCATGTGGACGGCGCACGCAGACCCGACCGAGGAGACGACCCGATGACCGTTGTGAACACGAACGTGTGGAAGCCCAGCCCAGGGCGGATGGCGGACTTCACCGCGGCGGTCTCCGTCGCCAAGAAGATCCATGAGCGGCTCGGTGCCCGGGTCGCGGTGTGGCAGACCGCGATCGGCGGGGCGGCCGACACCGTCGCCTACACCACCGAGTTCGACGACATGACCGGCTTCGGCACCTTCGCCGACAAGCTGCAGACCGACGAGGAGTGGCAGGCCTTCTGGACCGCGGCCACGTCGAGCACCGATGCGATCGCCACCCTCGTGAACACCGTGCTGGTGACGGAGATGGAGGGGCTCTGACCCCACGGTGTCGCGGGCGCGGGCCGGCTACCGCCGATGGGGCTCGGGGTCCGGCAACGGATCGTCAGCCACGAGGTGGTGCCAGGCCCGCGCCGCCCCCCGTTCGGGGTCGTCGGGATGGAGCTCGGCGATCGCCTGCGCCACGCGCAGATGCAGGCGGCGCCGGCGGCTGCGGGGCAACTGGTCGTAGACCGCGTCGCGAACGATGCCGTGGGTGAAGGCGAGCTCCCCGCTCGCGTCGGCCCGCAGCAGGTTGCGGTCGACGAGCTCGCCGACCGCCGCAGGCTCCCCGGCTCCGAGGGTCACCGCCCGGTCGAGGATCTCCCTCGCCACGGTGGTGCCCACGACCGCGGCCGCCGCCAGCACATCGCGCGCCGGCGCCGACAGCGTGGCGACGCGATGGCGCACCAGCTCGTTGACGGTGTCGGGCACATGGCGATGGTCGACACAGGTCGACTCCGCCCACGCCATCAGCACCTGGGTCAGGTAGAAGCCGTTGCCACCGGTGCGTTCCCGCCAGAGCGGGGTGTGCGCTTCCGCATCGGGCACGTCGCTGGCCCGGAGCAACTCGAGCACGGCGGCCTCGTCGAGGCCACCGAGGGCGAGCATGCGGCACCCGTCGCGTCGGGTGAGCTCGGCGAGCGTCTCGCCCAGCTCCGCACTGGCGACGAGGTCGTCGCGATAGGTGGCGATCACGAGCAGCCGCGCCCGGGCGAGGCCCGGCAGCAGCCGACGTAGGAGCAGCAAGGTCGCACCGTCGGCCCAGTGGAGGTCGTCGAGCACCAGGATCGTCGGCGCGGTGGCGATGCGACCGATGACGGTGCTGACCGCCTCGAAGACCCGCGGCCGGTGATCGACCGCTCGCCCGACGGCCGGTTCGACCGGCGCACCGCACCGATCCCACCCGGCGATCTCGGGGGCGAGACCGGCCAGATCGTCGCCGTAGGGGTCCACGAGCTCGGCGAGCTCGTCCTCCCCGACTGCGGCGAGGTGGTGCCCGAGGGCCTCGGCGAACGGCTCGAACGGCACCACCTGCTCCATGCTCGACCGCCCGTACAGCACGTGCTCGGGGCCGGCCCGCCGAGCGGCCTCGAGCACCAACCGGGTCTTGCCCACGCCGGACTCACCGTGGAGGAGCACCACCTGCCCGCGCCCGAGGCTGGCCTCCTCCCATGCGGCGCCCAACGCCGCGAGCTGCTCGCCGCGCCCGACGAACGCCGCGACGGGGACGTGGTCGGCCGACGGCGGACCCGACCCGCCGTCGGGCGCCAGCAACCCGACGTACAGGGCCTCGGTCTCGACGTCGGGTGCCAGCCCGAGCTCCTCGGCCAGCAACCGCCGGCACCGACCGTAGGAGCGCAGCGCGGCGGCCCGATTGCCCGACGCCTGGAAGGCCACCATCAGCGCCCGTTGGCTCGCCTCGTCGAGCTCGTCGTCGGCGACGGCTCCGCTGGCGGCTGCGATGGCCTCGTCGAACTGACCGAGCGCGACGTGCGCGGCGGAGGCCAGCCGCCCGGCCCGACGGCGGTCACGGTCGAGGCGGCCACGCCAGGGGGTGATCCACTCGGCATCGACCCCCGACAGCAGCGGTCCGCCGAGCAGGTCCAGGGCCAGATGAGCTGCCGCTGCGGCATCGGCGAAGCACCCGAGCGCCAGCGCCTCCTCGGCGTGGGCCATCGTGGTCTCGGCCCACCAGACGTCGACGATCGTCGGGTCGCCGCAGACGAACCGATAGCCCTGCGCCACGGTGTCGAGCGTGGGTGCGTCCTCCCCCATCCCCGCCAGGAAGCTCCGCACCTTGGCGACCACCCCGCGGAGCGCGCCCTCCCAGTGCCTGGCCGGACCGTCCGCCCAGAGCACGCCGGCCAGTTCGTCGTTGGGCACGGCGCGACCCCGCTGGAGCACGGTGTAGGCGAGCAGCAGCCGGGGTTGGGTCCCCGCAAGCGCGACGACCTCCGACCCACGGGCAGCCCGGACTCCACCGAGCAGGAAGATTCGCCCCTTCCGACTCACCGCCGAAGCGTACTGCTGCCCCGTCGCCGCTGTCCGAGACGCTCGTCGCGGGTCCGGGCGATGCGATCGCGCATGAGCGGCGCCTCGAATCGCTCCAGTGCCGCCAGCGCGTGCCCGTACTCGTGGTCCGCGGCGGCCAGCTCGCCGACGCATGCCTCGAGCGATCCCAGCACCCCCGAGACCGGGCCCCAGCATGCTCCCCCGCCCCCGAACCCGGTGACGACGACGAACTGCTCGCGGAACGGTCGCAGGATCGGCAGCATCCGAGCCGCGGTGGCGGCGTCCTCGAGCTCGCAGCACGTCTCGGCCAGGCACGCCATGCTCACCGACCAGCTGGCGTCCCGCGGGATCGCCCCGAAGTCGCAGGCGGCCAGCTCCTCCAGGTTCCGGCGCGCCTCGGCATGCGCCCCGGCCTGGGCCAGCGCGAACGTCAGGCCGCATCGCATGGCCGGCACGTGCGCGTTGTCCGCGGCCACGCCCCGCAGCAGGTCGACGACCTCACGGCCGCGGCCCTCCTGGAGCCGGAAGCCCACGAGCTGGATCCCGTAGGCCAGGATCGCCTCGGGGTGCTGGGCCCCGGCCAGGAGGTCGAGCGCGGCCACCGCCTGTGCGTCGGCCCGATCGGGATCGCCGTCGACGTAGGTGAGCAACGCCTGCCAGGTGGCCGCCAGCCACAGCCAGTAGGGCTGGCCGAGCTGGGCGGCGGCGTCGATGAGCGCGGCCAGCTCGAGATCGACCCGGGCCCGGTCGCCCACCTCGAAGGAGTCGGTGAGGCACCACATGCGCAGCCGCACGAGCTGCTCGGTCGACACCTGCGCGTGGGGCGCATCGATGAGGGCGTCGATGTGGGCCCGTCGGTCGGCAGCCTGATCCGGTCGCATCATGAGGAGTCGGTGGGCCACGACCGCCCGGACGGCCAGGTCCGCGTGTCCGCTGTCCGCGGCGATGCGTCGGGCCCGATCGGCGATGGCCCGGCGTCGCTCGGCCTGATCGGTGAGCAGCAGCGCGAGGGCCAGCTCGCCGAGCAGCGTCACCAGCAGGGTGGTCTCCTCGCTCCCGTCCCGCTCGGGCCGGTCGAGCTGGTCGAGCCGGTCGACGGCCTCCTGCAACAGGTCGGCCCGGTCGGCGTCGGCCATGTCCACGGCCACCCCCCGCCCGGCCTTGGCCACCAGTTCGAGGACGGCATCGGCGAAGATCGCCTCCCGTCCCGGCGCCCGACCGAGCGCGACCGCCACGGCCAGGGCGTCACGGGCGGAGGCGAAGTCGCCGGTGCGACGATGGGCCGCGCCGAGGCCGACGTAGAGGTCCGCGGTGCGGGGGTCGACCAGCGAGAAGCGGTCGATGTAGCCCACGGCCTTGGCGTACAGATCCGCGGCCTGCTCGTAGGCCAGCACCCGCATGGCGTGGTCGGCAGCGCGCACGGTGGCATCGACCAACTCGACGGCATGGGCCGGATCATCGGCCATCCGGTAGTGGTGCGCGATGGTGGCCGCCGCCTCCGGGTCTCCCCCACCGACGGCCTCCACGGCTCGGGCCGCGCCGAGGTGCAGCCGGCGGCGGTGGGTCCGCGACAGCTGGCCGTAGACCGCATCGCGGGCGATGGCGTGGGCGAAGCTGTAGCGGCCGACCTCGATGTCGAGCAGCAGGTGCCGATCGAGGAGCTCGTCGACGGCCTCGAGCCGGCCCCCGCCGTCGAGCACCGCCCGCTCGAACGACGACGCCGACAGGTCCGTCCCCATGACGGCGGCGATGGCGAGCACCGCGCCGGCATCGGTCGAGAGCGACGAGACGCGGTGGCGCACCAGCATGCTCACCGAGTCGGGCACCTGGAACGGATCGAACGTCGCGGGATCCTCCGACGTCGCCGTCAGCACCTGCACGAGGTAGAAGGGGTTCCCGCCGGTGCGTTCGGCCAGCGCCTCTCCCAGCTCGACCGGATGGGGCAGCTCGTTGGCTCGCAACAGGTCGGCGATCTCCGTGGCATCGAGGCCCTCGACCGGCAGCGAGTGGCACCCGTCGAGTCGGTGCAGCTCCGTGACGGCGTCGGCCAGCGCGGCCCCCGGCTCGCCGTCGTCGCGATAGGTGCCGATCACCAGCAGGCGGGCGTGGTCCAGCATCCGCAGGGCGTGGCGCAAGAGCAGCAGCGTCGTGGGATCGGCCCACTGCAGGTCGTCGAGCACGAGGATCGTCGGTGTCGCGGCGATGCGTCCCAGAACCGATCGCACGGCCTCGAACGTGCGCGGTCGACTCTCGACCTCCGTCTCGACCTCCTGAACTCCGAGCCGGGGAGCAAGGGTGGGCACGACGCCAGAGAGCTCCCGCGCGAAGGGTTCGACGAGCGCGACGAGATCCCCCTCGTCGAGGGCGGCGAGGTGCCGGCCGAGCGCCTCGTCGAACGGCTCGAACGGCGCCCTGTCCTCTGCGCTGCAGCGCCCGAAGAGCAGGTTGGCCGGGGCCGACCGCTTCACTGCCTCGAGGGCGACCCGCGTCTTGCCCACACCAGGCTCGCCGTGGAGCAGGACGATCTGGCGCCGACCGGTGCGGGCGTGCTCCCATGCCCGGGCCAGCACGGACAGCTGGAGCTCGCGTCCGACGAAGGGCCGATCGGTCAGTCGGCTCAGTCCGGGTCGATCAGCCACCGTCGGGTCGGCCAGCAGCGCCAGGTGGAGTGCTTCGGTCTGGGCCGATGGTGACACCCCGAGCTCGTCGGCCAGCACCCGCCGACACTCGCCGTAGACGCGCAGGGCGCCCGCCCGGTCTCCCGCGGCGAGGTGTGCGGCCATCAGACCGCGATGGCCCTCCTCGTCGTAGGCATCGTCCGCCACAGCCGCCTCGGCGAGGGCGATCGCCTCCGCATGATGTCCCGATGCCGACTCGGCCACCGACGCGGCCCGGTGGGCTCGGCGGCGCATGGCGTCCAGCTCGGCGCGGCGGCGGTCGAGCCACTCGGCCTGCTCGCCGGCGAGCAGGGGTGGGACGAGCAGCGCGACCGCCTGGCCGGCCGCCGGTGCGGCATCGCGACCCCGATCGGCCGCAACCAGCGCCTCCGCCTGGGCGAGCTCGCGGCGGGCGTGCCACACGTCCACGGGAACATCCGGTCGACAGACGAACCGATAGGTGTGGCCGACGTTCTCGATCGTCGCCGCCGGACCGCAACCGCCATCGACGCTCGTCCCGTCGGCGTCGTTCAGGAACGCCCGCACCTTGCTGATCACGCCGCGCAGGGCGCCCTCCCAGTGCCGGGTGGGGCCGTCGGGCCACAGCACCTGGGCCAGCTCGTCAGCTGACACCGGCCGATCATGCTCGAGCGCGAGGTACACGAGGACCAACCGAGCCTGTCGTCCGGTCAAGAGATCCTCGTCGTCGCCCTGCACGGAACGCACGGAGCCGAGCAGGTGGATGCTTCGCCCCTCCACCATGGGGGAAGGCTAACCACGGTGGGGCCCGCGAGCAGGGGCAGGATGGTCGGGATGGATCGACCGAGCGGAGGTGACGCAGTCGGGGACATGGTGCGCCTCACCGACCAGTTGGGCGCCAAGGTCCGCGACGACGGCGATCGACGGGTGGGCCGGGTCATCGACGTGGTGGTCGACTCCGGTGGCGGCGAGGCCCTCGTCACCGCGTCGATCGTCCGCACCCCGGCGGGGCCACGGCGGTTGCCGTGGGACACGCCGGACGCAGAACCCCAGGCTCCCGATCTCGGCGAGGCTGAGCTCCTCTTGCGACGCGACGTGCTCGACACCCAGATCGTCGACGTCCGCGGCCACCGGGTCGCGCGGGTCGGCGACGTGCTGCTGACCGAGCGCGACGATGGCCGGATGCTCGTCGCGGTGGTCGACGTCGGGCTCGGCGCCGTCGTCCGCCGACTCGGGCTGAAGCGGTGGAGCGCCCACCTCGCCACCGAGCTCGTCCCCTGGGACTCGATCCACCTCACCTCCCGGCGTGGGCACCTGGTTCAGCTGTCGAGCCCGCATGCCGCCCTCCACCACCTCCCACCAGACGAGCTGGCCCACCTGCTGGCCCGTCTCTCGACCACCCATGCGGTCGATGTGCTCCGGCACACCTCCGGCGACCGCGCCGCCGGCGCGCTGGCCGCCGGCCCGCCTCACGTCGGTCAGCGGCTCCTGTCCTCGATGGACGAGCAGGACGCCGCGGTCGTCCTGTCCGCCCTGCCCGAGGAGCACCGACGCCACTGGCGCCACCGGATGGCCGAGACCACGGTCCCCCGTCGCCGCTACCGCCGCCACCGCCCGACCAAGCCGACGACCGGCCGATGACCGACGAGCCGATGGCTGCAGGCGCGTCCCGTCGACGGTCGTGGGTCCGCCGACGAGCCGGGGTGGCGGCCCTCGTGGCGGTGGTCGGCCCCGGGCTGCTCGCCGGCCTGTCCGATGACGATCCGGCCGGCATCACCACCTACTCGGTGCTGGGCGCCCGGTACGGCTACCAGCTCCTCTGGGTGCTGCTGCTGTCGACGGTGGCGCTCGTGCTGTTCCACGACCTGGCCTCGCGGATGGGCGTCGTCACCGGCCAGGGACTGATCGGTCTGGTGCGACAACGGTTCGGCGTGCGCACCGCGACCGCGGCGCTGGCGGTGCTGTTGGTGGCCAACATCGGCACGACGGCGGCCGAGTTCGCCGGCATCGCGGCAGGGTTCGAGCTGTTCGGTGTCAGTCGCTACCTCAGCGTCCCCCTCGCGGCGATCGGCGTCAGCACGCTCGTGCTGCGGGGCAGCTTCCACCGGGTCGAGCACGTGCTGCTGGCCCTGGGATCGATCTTCGCTGCCTACATCCTCGCCGGGTTCCTCGCCCACCCCGACTGGTCCGCCGCGGCCAAGGGACTCACGTGGCCGTCCATGCCGCTCGAGCGCGGCGCGCTGTTCATCGCGGTGGCCACCGTGGGCACCACGCTGGCGCCGTGGGGGCTGAGCTTCATCCAGTCCTACGCCGTCGACAAGAAGCTCACCGTCGCCGACCTGCGCTACGAGCGCGTCGACGTCGTGCTCGGCGCGACGCTCACCGGCGTCATCGGCCTGTTCGTGGTGGTGGCCTGCGCGGCGACGCTGCATGCCAGCAACATCGCCGTCGACTCCGCCGCCGACGCGGCCCGTGCCCTCGAACCGCTGGCCGGGAGCTTCGCCTCGGGGCTCTTCGGGATAGGCCTCATCGGCGCCGCTCTCCTTGCCGCGTCAGTGCTCCCCCTGTCGAGCGCCTACTCGATCTGTGAGTTCGTCGGCACCGACGACGCCATCGACGACCGCTTCAGGGAGGCTCGGCTCTTCTACGTCGCCTATGCCGTCGTCACCGCGATGGGTGTGGCCATCGTGCTGGTGCCCGGTGCGCCGTTGATCGCCATCCTGGTGGTGAGCCAGGCGATCAACGCCATCCTGCTGCTCCCGCTGCTCGCGCTCATGGGGCGGATGGCGAGAGATCCCGATCTCATGGGTGAGCACCGGGCCGGAAACGCGGCCTCCGCCGTGTACCTGCTCGCCATCGGGTTCATCAGCCTGTGCATCGGCACGCTGGGCGTGCTCGCGGTCACCACATGAGTCGATGATCCCGCGACCCGACCGCTACCCCCGATCGACGCGGGCGCGCTCGACGAGAAGACGACGCTCGGCCGCGGCGATCGTCGAGCGGGTGGCGACGACCGCGTCAGGGTCGACCGACACCGAGTCGATGCCGGCCCGCACCAGGTGCTCGGAGAAGGCGGGGTTGTTCGACGGCGCCTGACCGCACAGCGACGACCGCAGCCCGCACGCCCGGGCGGTGGTGATGATGTCGCGGATCGCACCCAGGACAGCCGGATCGCTCTCATCGAACAGCTCGTGGCAGGTCTCGGAATCGCGGTCGACGCCGAGCATGAGCTGGGTCAGGTCGTTCGACCCGATCGAGACGCCGTGGATGCCCATCGCCGCGTAGTCCTCCAGCCGGTAGATGACCGACGGCACCTCGGCCATGATCCATCGTTGGAGACCGCGATGGGAGTGCAGTGGACTGGCGTCGATGAGGTCGAGGCACGCCTCGAGCTCCCACCCGGTGCGGACGAACGGGATCATCACGTGCAGGTTCGGGGTCTCCTCCCGCACCCGGGCCAGCGCCTCCAGCTCCAGGGCGAACACCTCGGGGTCACGGACGTAGCGGTAGCAGCCGCGGTAGCCGATCATCGGGTTGGCCTCGATCGGCTCGAACCGGTCGCCGCCATCGAGGTCGTGGAACTCGTTCGTGCGGAAGTCCGTGGTCCGGTAGATCACGGGCCGCGTACCGAACGGGCGGGTGACCTCGAGCAGGGCGGCCGACAACCGGTCCTCGAACTCGCGGGCGCCGCCGTCGGCCAGGAGCTTCTTCGGGTGCACACCGTCGAGCGCGTCGGTGAGGATGAACTCGGCGCGGAGCAGGCCGACACCGTCGACCGGCAGGGCGGCCGCGGCCGCCGCCCGCTCGGGGAACGCCAGATTGACGAGGACCCTCGTCGCGAGCGGCTCCGACGGCCAGCCGCCTGACGGCGCCACTGACGCGACCGCTGAGGCCATCGGCACCGTGGTGGACGGCATCGATGAGGGTGTCCGTGCGCCTCGGTGCACCACGCCCCGGCTGCCGTCGACGGTGACCACCTCGCCATCGTGCAGCACCGTCGTCGCGTCGCGGGCCCCGACGATCGCCGGCACCCCGAGCTCCCGACTCACGATCGCCGCATGGCAGGTCATGCCGCCGCCATCGGTGACCACCGCGGCCGCCCGACGCAGGGCCGGGACCCAGTCCGGGCTGGTCATGGTGGCCACCAGCACGTCGCCGGGCTGCACCAGACCCCGATCGGCGGGTACCCGCACGATGCGGACCGGTCCGGTGGCGAAGCCCGGCGACGCGCCGAGCCCGGAGACAACCGCGTCGGAGTCGCGGTCGTCGTCCGGCTCGGCCCGATCGCCCACGCCGGCATCCAACGTGGTGATCGGTCGGCTCTGGACGAGGTGGATGGAACCGGCCTTGTCGAGGGCGAACTCGAGGTCCTGGGGCCGGCCGTAGTGCCCCTCGACCCTGATGGCGAGATCGGCGAGCGACTGGATCTCGTCGACGTCGAGCACCCGGGCCTCGGCGTGGACCGGGTCGAAGGTCACCCGGTGCTCGCCCCCTCCGTGGGCCCGATCGCCCACGATGGCGAACTCCTGGTGGCCGATGCGCACCGACGCCACCTTCAGACCGGCCCGTTCGACGCGATAGGTGTCGGGCTCGACCTGACCGCCGACGACGACCTCGCCGAGCCCGAACGCGGCCTCGATGACGAGCTCGTCGGGGTGGGCACCGGTCGGGTCGCGGGTGAAGATCACACCCGACCGGGCCGCCTCGACCATCCGCTGCACGACCACGGCGATCGCCGGCTCGCTGCCGGTGCCCCGGCTGCGCCGATAGGCCAGGGCCCGAGGGCTGTACTGCGAGGCCCAGCAGTCCACGACCCGGTCGACCACGTCGGCGCGCCCTTGCACGTGGGTGAAGCTGGCGTTGGCCCCGGCGAACGACG
>Ga0302299_10001721_pt1 | contig 13205 bp, 10 predicted proteins | sample III_Fen_N3_4_FD_198795 | JGI IMG/M metagenome (GOLD analysis project Ga0302299, IMG submission 198795) | Peat permafrost microbial communities from Stordalen Mire near Abisko, Sweden - III_Fen_N3_4 | ecosystem: Environmental > Terrestrial > Soil > Wetlands > Permafrost | place: Sweden: Abisko... | reverse complement strand
CGCGGCCGTTTGCGCTTACGCTGCCCGGCACGACCCTGCCGGGAGCGCAGGGACGCGAGCATCGTCGCACGGCACTGACGGCACTCGCGCTGTTTTCGAGAGACGCTGGCGCGTGAGCATCGCGGCCGCCCTGGGCTTCCGCCAGCGTGCGCCCAAGTCGGCCGCGCAGGACCGAGCGCAGCTGACGTCCACCCAGATCGGTTGGCTGGGCACGCTGCTCCTGTCGGCGCAGTTGCCGCAGGCGCCGCACCTGCCGATCTGGGTGGCCGTGACCGGCGTGCTGCTGGTCGTCGTGCGCCTGGCCATGCTGCGCCGGGACCGGCAGCGGCCGCTGGCGCCGCCGCCGCGCATTCCTTCCTGGACGCTGGTGCTGTTTGCCGTGGCCGCTGCATTCGCGGTGCGCAGTTCGTTCGGCTACCTGTCGGGGCGCGATCCCTCGGTGGCCTTTCTCTACATCCTGCTGGCCATCAAATTCCTGGAAACCCGCACGATTCGCGACGGGACGCTGCTCGTCTGCCTGTCCTGCTTCCTGCTGATCACGCCGTTCTTCTACGGGCAATCGTTGCTGGCCGCCATCGCGGTGTTGCCGGCCGTCGTGCTGGTCGGCGCGACGCTCGACGCGATGACCGATGGCCAGCGCGGCACTGCGGCGGCCGCCGGTCCCGGTGCGGCCCTGCGCCGCAGCGGCCTCATGATCCTGCAAGGCTTACCCGTCGCCGTCGTGCTGTTCGTGCTGTTCCCGCGGCTCGCCGCTCCGCTGTGGGGTCTGCCATCGGATCACTCGGCGCAGACGGGGTTGTCCGAAACGATGGAGCCCGGCCAGATCAGCGAGCTGTCGTTATCCGACGATGTCGCGTTCCGCGTGGATTTCGACGGGACGGTGCCGCCAGCGCGGGAACGCTACTGGCGCGGTCCGGTGCTGTCGCGCTTCGACGGCCGCAAGTGGACCGCAGGCAGTCTCCAGTACGGCGGCGTGCCCGTGCCCGCCGACAACACCGCGGTGACCTACACCGTCTCGCTGGAGCCGTCCCACCGGATCTGGCTGTTCGCGCTGGACCTGCCGTCCGCGATGCCGCGCAGCGAGGCGGATGGCGGCAGTCCCATCGCCTTCCTCACCCGCGACCAGCAACTGATGGCGCGGGCGCCGCTGACGCAGACGCTCCGCTACGTGCAGCAATCGATGCTCCTTGCGTCGTATCCGGCCAACCCGCGGTTCGACGCGCCTAACAACCTTCGGCTGCCGGACCGGAATCCGCGAACGCGGCAGCTGGCGCAGGAATTGCGCGCGCAGTACCCGGACGACCGGCAGCTCATCAATGCGGTCCTGGCGTGGTTCAACCGCGAGAATTTCGTCTACACGATGTCGCCGCCGCTGCTCAACGAGGACACCGCCGACGAATTCCTGTTCGGCACGCGCAGCGGCTTTTGCGAACACTACGCGAGCGCGTTCGTCGTGCTGCTGCGCTCGGCGGGCATTCCCGCGCGGGTCGTGACCGGCTACCAGGGTGGCGAAATGAATCCCCGCGGCAACTACATGATCGTGCGCCAGTCCGACGCGCACGCCTGGGCGGAAGCACTGATCGACGGCCGCTGGCAGCGCTACGACCCGACGGCCGCCGTGTCGCCGTCGCGCATCGAGAACGGACTGGGCGGCGCGCTGCCTTCGGGCGAGCGCGTGCCGCTTCTGGCCCGGCTCGACGCGTCGTGGATCAAGAACGTGCAGCTCGCGTGGGATGCGCTCAACCACGACTGGCGCCGCAACGTCGTCGGCTTCAACTACCAGCGGCAGCGTTCGCTCTGGCGGGAATGGCAGCTCGATACGCTGCCGCCGTGGCAGATTGCGACCATGGCTGCAGCGGCGTTGTTCCTGTGGGCGGGGTCGCTGGCGGGCTGGCTCCTGTTCCGCCGGCGGCGGCAGGAGCGGGCGCTGGTGCTGTGGGACGATCTCTGCCGGCGCCTCGCGCGCGCGGGGCTGCCGCGGCAGGGGCACGAAGGCCCGGTGGCGTTTGCGCAGCGCGCGGCGCAGCGCTGGCCGCAATTCGCGATAGCGTTTGCCGCCATCGGCCAATCGTTCGCGGCGCTGCGCTACGGCAACGTCGCCACGCCTCGCCAGCGCGATGCGCTGGTCGCCACGCTGAAGCGTGCGATCGAAGTGCTTCCCGCGCCAGCCGCATTGCGGCAGGCGGCCTGACGCCCGACGCTCAGCCGGCCGGAAGGTAGCGGGCGGGATCCACCGGCTTGCCCAGCCGCCGGATTTCGAAGTGCAGTTTCACCTGGTCGGCGTCGGTGTTGCCCATCTCCGCGATCTTCTGCCCCTTGACCACCTGCTGGCCTTCCTTGACCAGAATCTCGCGGTTGTGTGCGTACGCGGACAGCCACGTCTTGTTGTGCTTGACGATGACGAGCTTGCCGTAGCCGCGCAGACCGTTGCCGACGTAGACGACCTTGCCGGCGGCGCTGGCGATGACGGGCTCGCCGTCCTTGCCCGCAATGTCGATACCCTTCAGGTTGGCCGTTTCGGAGAAGCCGACGACGACCTTGCCCTTGGCCGGCCAGACCCAGTCGAGCTTGTCTTCGTCGTCCAGCTCCGCGGACGGCGCAGGAGCAGCGGAGGAAGCGGTGGAGGAAACCGAGCGGGACGGTTCGGACTTGGTCGCGCCGGTGGGCGCCGCAGCCGCCACCACTTCCGGCGGGGCCTGTGCCGCGCGCGCGGCGTCGCGCAGCGCCTGCTCCGAATAAGGTTCCTTGAATGCCTTGGGCGAGGACTTGTAGTTGTCGGCGTTGCGCGCGGTCGGTGTCGACGCCGCCGCGGCGGACGCAACGGCCGCACCGCTGCCCGGCCGGGTCTCCGTCACCGCAGGCGCCACCTTCAGCGGGGCGGTCGTGACACCGGAGGCTGTCGCCGTCGCGTCACCGGGCGCGGTGACGCGCAGCACCTGCCCCGCCAGGATCTTGTTGGGGTTCTCGAGATTGTTCCACGCCGCCAGCTCCTTGTAATCGAGGCCGTGGTCGAGCGCGATCTGGAAGAGCGTGTCGCCGCGCTTGACGGTGTAGGTCGGGCCGCGCGCATCGGCTTCCGCCGGGGACGCGGGCGCAGTCACCGCCGCAGGCGCGGGCGACGATGCGGGTTGCGCCGTGCGATCCTCCACCGGCGCGCGCGTGCGCGATGCGCAGGCGACAAGGACGGCTGCGAGCAGCGCGATGGTCGCGCGGCGAAACCATTGCGAACGACCGGACCGCGGAATCGGTGAATGGCGCATCGGCAGGGATTCCTGGGGGTGCGCGGCCTTAGCGACTAGCCGACACCGGGAAGCAGAGGGACAAATCTTACCGCATCGAGCGTCTGCTCCTTCAGACCCGCGGGCGTGACGTCGAGAACCGTGAGCCGCTGCACGCCCCGTTCGTCGCCGGCCTGCGCCAGCGGCAGCACCATCCTGCCGCCCATCTTGAGGTACGGAATCAGCGCGGTCGGCACGTGCGTCGCGCCTGCGGTGACGACGATCGCGTCGACCGCCAGTTCCTCGCCCATGTCGTGGCTGCCGTCGCCGTGCTTGAGCGACACATTGGCGAGCTTCAGCGCCTGCAGGTTGCGCCGCGCCTTGGTCACGAGCGCGCCGATGCGCTCGACGCTGTAGACGTGCTTCGCGACGTGTGCGAGCACCGCCGTCTGGTAGCCGCAGCCGGTGCCGATCTCCAGCACGGCTTCGAGCTCGCGGCCGTTGCGCGCCAGTTCCGTCATCCGCGCCACGATCCAGGGCTGCGAGATCGTCTGGCCGTGCCCGATGGGCAGCGGGACGTCGTCGTAGGCGCGGATGGCCAGCGCCTCGTCGACGAAAATGTGGCGCGGCACCGCGTTCAATGCCGCCAGGACAACCTCGTCGCCGATGCCGTGCTCGCGCAGGCGCTCGATCATCCGCGCCCGCGTTCGCGCCGACGTCATGCCGATGCCGGTCTGGTTCGCGCCTATGTCATGCTCCCGTTCGCGGATCGCCGCGCGACGCTACGCGCCGATCCAGGCCGAAACGCCCGCCATCAGGTCGCGGTTGGTCAGATCGATCTGCAGCGGCGTGACCGAAACGTGGCCGGATTCGACGGCATGGAAATCCGTGCCGTCGCCGGCATCCGCCGCCGGGCCGGCTGCCCCCACCCAGTACACGGTTTCGCCGCGCGGGTTCTGCGCGCGAATGACATCTTCCGCCTTGTGCCGCCTGCCCAGCCGGGTGACGGCGATGCCCTTGCAATCGCCGAGCGGAATGTCGGGCACGTTCACGTTGAGCAGCCATGCCCCCGCCGGCATGCGCGCATGGCGGTCGACCAGCTGCAGCGCGATGTCCGCCGCCGTCTCGAAGTGCCGCGCCGCCTTCGACGCCAGCGAAATCGCGATCGACGGGATGCCCAGCAGGAAGCCTTCGGTGGCCGCGGCGACGGTGCCGGAATAGATCGTGTCGTCGCCCATGTTGGCGCCCAGGTTGATCCCCGATAGGACCATGTCGGGCAACTGGTCGAGCAACCCCGTCACCGCGAGATGCACGCAATCGGTCGGCGTGCCGTTGACGAAGTAGAAGCCATTGGCGGCGCGGCGCACGGTCAGCGGCCGGTCCAGCGTCAGCGAATTGGAGGCGCCGCTGCGATCACGCTCGGGCGCGACGACGGTGATGTCGGCCTTGTTCGCCAGCGCGGCGGCAAGACGTTCGATGCCCGGCGCGAAATAGCCGTCGTCGTTGGAGATGAGGATGCGCAATTGGGCTTCTTGGGCGAGCAACGGCACTAAAGTACTCGCCGGATTATACCTGCGGACGTCCGCCGTTTCGGGAGCGCAACCGCAGGCGCCGGACGCCGGCATCAGCCGCTGTTGCGCAGGCCGGCCGCCAGCCCGTTGATCGTGAGGTGGATCGCGCGCCGGGTGCGGTCGTCCGTTTGCCCGGAGCGATGCCGGCGCAGCAATTCGACCTGCAGGTGGTTGAGTGGATCGAGGTAAGGAAACCGGTTGCGGATGCTGCGGGCGAGCCCCGGATGCGCGTCGAGCAGCGCCGTTTCGCCTGTGATCGCGAGCAGCAGCGAGACGGTGCGGCCATGCTCGGCCGCGATCCGCGCGAACACGGGCTCCCTCACCCCGGGATCCTCCACCAGTTCCGCATAGCGCGACGCCACCGCGAGGTCGGTCTTGGCGAGCACCATCGCCATATTCGCGAGCACGCTGCGGAAGAATGGCCACTTCGCGTGCATTTCCCGCAACAGCGCGAGACCTTCCGCTTCGCCGTGCGGATGCACGTCGAGCCAGGCCCTGACCGCCGACCCGAAGCCGTACCACCCGGGAAGCATCAGCCGGCACTGGCCCCAGCTGAACACCCACGGGATCGCCCGCAGATCCTCGATGCGCGCCGACCCCGTGCGCGACGCCGGGCGGCTGCCGATGTTGAGCTCCGCGATCTCGGCAATAGGCGTCGCCGCGCGGAAATAGGCGAGGAATTCCGGCGTGTCGTAGACCAGCGCGCGATAGGCCGCGTACGCATTGTCGGCAAGCGCGTCGAGCGCAGCGTGATACGCAGTTGCGCGCACGCCGATCTGTTCGGCGTCGACCAAGCTCGCCTCCATCGTCGCGGCCACCAGCGCCTCGAGATGGCGGCGCCCGAGCTCGGGGTCCGAATACTTGCTGGCAATGATCTCGCCCTGTTCGGTGATGCGCAGGCCCCCGGTCACGCTGCCCGCGGGCTGGGCGAGGATCGCTTCATACGACGGTCCGCCGCCGCGGCCGACCGTCCCACCACGGCCATGGAACAACCGCAGCTTGACCCCATGCTCGCGGAAGGCGTCCACGAGGCGCATCTCGGCGCGATACAGCGCCCAGTTCGCGGCGAGATAGCCGCCATCCTTGTTGCTGTCCGAATACCCGAGCATCACCTCCTGCCAGTCGTTGCGGCCGCGCAGCCAAGCGCGATACAACGGCACGGCGAAGGCCTCGCGCATGATCGTCCCGCCGCGCGCCAGGTCGTCGATCGTCTCGAACAGCGGCACGATGTTGACGGCCAGCGCGTCGCCATGCACCAGGCCCACCTCCTTCAGCAGCACACCGACTTCAAGGAGATCGGACACCGACTGGCACTTGGAGATCACGTAGGTGGGTACGGCGACGGCGCCGAACTTCCGGTGTATGACGGCCGCCGCGCTGAGGATGGCCAGCTCGCCGGCGGTGCGCGCGGCGTAGTCCAGGTGCGGCGAATGCAGGGGACGCGGCGTCGCCAGCTCGCGGGTCAGCAGCGCCACCTTGTCGCTTTCCGCCAATGCCGGGTAGTTCTCCACCACGCCCGCGCGCGCCAGCAGGTCGCCGATCACGGCTTCGTGGACATCGGCGTTCTGGCGCAGGTCGAGCGACGCCAGGTGAAACCCGAATACCTCCACGGCGCGGCGCAAAGGCAGCAGCCGGCGTCCCACGAGCGCGCCCGCGCCATGCGTCGCGAGCGAAGCGGCGATGATATCGAGGTCGGCCAGGAATTCGTCCGGCGCCGCGTACGGCGGGCGATCGGCATGCGCAGCGCGCGCGGGCGCCCTTCCGGACAGCGCCTGCATCGTCGCCGCCAGCCGCGCATAGATGCCGACCAGCGCCTGGCGATAGGGTTCGTCCTGGCGGTGTGGATTGGCGTCGTGGGCTGCCTCCGCCAGGGCGAGCAGCGGCGCGGCCGGCTGCACGAGGCGCGCGGACAGCGACAGTTCGCCGCCCAGTCGATGCACCTCGCCCAGGTAGTGTTCGAACGCAACGGCGGCCTGCGCGCGCACTGCGTAGTCGAGCGTATCCGCGACGACAAAGGGGTTGCCGTCGCGGTCGCCGCCGATCCATGACCCCATGCGCAGGAAGGCCGGCAGCGGCGCCGCGGGACCGTTCGCGGCAAATGCACGCGCGATGCCCTCGGCCAGCGCTTCGTAGATGCGCGGCAGTTCGGCCAGGAACGTGTGGCGGTAGTATGCGAGCCCGTTGTCGATCTCGTCGTGGACCTGAAGCTTCGACAGCCGCAGCATCGCCGTCTGCCACAGGGTGAGCACCTGCCGATAGAGGCCGGTGCCGAATTCGCGCGTTTCCTCGGGCGTCAGCGGAATGCGGTCGCGCCACATCAGCAGGCGCGCGATCTCGCGCTCGCAGTCCAGGATGCTCTTGCGCTGCACCTCGGTGGGATGCGCGGTCAGCACCGGGGAGATCTGCGCTTCGGCGAGCCAGGCGCCAAGCTCGCCCGCGGTCACGCCGTTGGCCGCGACATTGGCAAGCGCCGCCGCCACGCTGCCGGCTTGCGGCGGCGATCCGGCATGGGCGTGCGCGCGGCGCCGCCGGTTCTGGTGCACGTCCTCGGCGATGTTGCTCAGGTGCGAGAAATACGAGAATGCGCGAACGACGTCGAGCGTGTCCGGGATCGACAGGTCGTTGAGCAGCGCGGAGAGTTCCGCGCGCACGGCCGCCGAGTCGGCCGGCGCCGCGCGGCGAAAGCGTATCGCCGTCTGGCGCACGGCCTCGATGCGCGCATAGCCGTCGTCACCCGTCTGCGCACGCAGGACATCGCCCAGCAGGCGCCCCAGCAGGCGCGTGTCCTCTCTGAGCGGCAGGTCCTTGGCTGCGTCGCTCGCCTCGCCATTGCGCCGGTCGGAAGCGGGTTCAGCGGCCATGTTCACGACGGCGTGGCGTCGCGCGCGGCCTTGATCGCCTGCGCCAACGCAAACACGGTGGCGGCGTACAGCCGGCTCTTGTTGTAGCGCGTGATCACGTAGAAATTGGGAAACGCGATCCAGTAGCTCGCCCTCGCCTCGCCGTTCTCCGGGGCCTCCTCGAGCAGCAGCAGACCGACCGGGTCCGTGGCGATGTCGGCGGGAAGGTCGGCCGCGTCGACGCCGTCGCCTTCCCACGCGGCCAGCGGGCGACGCTCGCTGATTCCCCCGTCCAGTTTTCGTAACGCCGCATCCAGCGACTCCGGGACGATACGCGCGGGCAACAGGACCGGCTGGCCTGCGAGCCAGTCGTGGCGGGCCAGGTAATTGGCCACGCTGCCGATCACGTCGGCGCTGTCGTGCCACAGGTCGATCCGACCGTCGCCGTCGAAGTCCACGGCGTATTGGCGATGGCTGCCCGGCATGAACTGCGGCATGCCCATTGCGCCGGCGAACGAGCCGGCCGGGACGAGCGGCGACCAGCGCTGCTCGTGCGCGAGCAGCAGGTATTCGCGCAGTTCGCCGCGGAAGAACGACGCGCGACGCGGATAGTCGAACGCGAGCGTCGCGAGCGCGTCGATCACCCGGTGCTTGCCCGTGTTGCGGCCGTAGAGGGTCTCGACGCCCAGGATGGCGACGACGATCTCCGCCGGCACGCCGTACAGGGCTTGGGCGCGCCCAAGGGTCGCCGCATTCGCGTTCCAGAATGCAACGCCGGCCCGCACCCGTTCGGGCGCGAGCAGCGGCGGCGAATATTCGAACCACTTGGGAGGCACGAGCAGCGGCCGGTCCATCGCGGCCACGATCTTCGGCTGGTATCTTGCCTGCGCCAGCCAGCGCTCGACGTCGCGCTGCGAGAGGTCCGTCGACGCGGCCAACTCCGCCGCGAACGCGCGCACGTCGGCACGCCGCGCGTAGGGTACATGCGCCGCTCCGGCGCCCGCCGCCAGCTGCGGCTCCGCGCTCACCGCCGATGGCGACAGCAGCAACGCGGACAGAACCAAAGCGCGGTGAGTCAAGCCTGCGATCCCCGATGGCGCCCCGATGAAGGGCGATGCTCGATGGTATCATCGGTTCCGCGTCGCGCATGCGCTCCGCGCCTTCGCGCTCCACGACCCGACTCCATGCACAAGTATTACCCGTTCGCCCGCCCGTTTCTGTTCGCGCTCGATCCGGAAACTGCGCACGACCTGGCGTTCGCGGGGCTCGACCAGGCGACCCGATTCGGCGTGGCGCGGTTGTTCGCGCCCCGCGTAACGGCGACGCCGGTCTCGGTCATGGGCATCACCTTCCCGAACCGCGTCGGACTCGCGGCCGGACTCGACAAGAATGCCGAACATCTCGCGGGCCTGGCGACGTTCGGCTTCGGCTTTCTCGAAGCGGGCACGGTGACGCCGCGCCCGCAGCCGGGCAACGCGAAGCCGCGCATGTGGCGGCTGCGCGAGGCCGACGCGCTGATCAACCGGCTCGGCTTCAACAATGGCGGCGTCGACCGGTTCCTGGCCAATCTCGCGAAGTCCTCGTATCGCGGCATCCTCGGCATCAACATCGGCAAGAACTTCGACACGCCCAACGACCGCGCCGCCGACGACTACGTGAAATGCCTGCGCGCGGTCTATGCGAAGGCCGATTACGTCGCCGTCAACATATCCTCGCCCAACACGGCCGGCCTCCGCGACCTGCAGGCGGACGCCGCGCTCGATGCGCTCCTGCGGACGCTGAAGGCCGAGCAGCGGGCGCTGGCGCAACAGCATGGCAGACACGTTCCTCTCGTCGTCAAGATTGCGCCTGACCTGACGGACGATGCCATCCGCGGCGTTGCCCGTTTGCTTACGACCCATCAATGCGACGGCGTCGTCGCGACCAACACGACGATCGCGCGCGAGGGGGTCGCGGGATTGCCCCATGCGGACGAGACCGGCGGCCTTTCCGGCGCGCCGCTGCGCGCGAAGTCGACCGCGGTGATCCGCACGCTGGCCCGCGCGCTCGACGGCGCCTTGCCGATCATCGGCGTCGGCGGCATCCTCTCCGCGGAGGACGCGCGGGAAAAGGTCGCTGCCGGCGCGTCGCTGGTGCAGATCTACACCGGCCTGGTCTACCGCGGCCCGCAACTGATCGCCGAGTGCGTGCAGGCGCTGGACAGTCCGTGACTCAGCTGGCAACGCCGCGGGCAAACCCGGTCGCGACGCCCGTCGTGCCCGCGCCCCTGGTCGCCGTGGCGCACTCGCGCGGGACGACGCTGCTGCTCAACGTCGCGCACACGATCGACCACATGTTTCTGTTGATCTTCGCCACGGCGGTGTCCGCGATCGCCGCGGATTTCGGCATGGTGTCGTGGGAACAACTGATGCCCTACGGCGCGCCCGCCTTCCTGCTGTTCGGCCTGGGCGCCATTCCATCCGGGCGGCTGGGCGACCTCCGGGGCCGCCGGCCGATGATGCTCGTGTTCTTCTTCGGCATGGGGGTCGCCGCGCTGCTGGCCGCGGCAACGCAGAACGCCTGGCAGCTGGCGGGGGCACTCGCGCTGCTCGGCGCCTTCGCCTCCATCTACCATCCGGTCGGCATCCCCATGCTGCTGCAGTCGACGCGGCGCCCGGGCTGGACGGTCGGGGTGAACGGTCTCGCCGGCAATATGGGCATCGCGCTCGCGGCGCTGTCGACGGGGCTCGCCGTCAAGTACCTGGGCTGGCGCGCGGCATTCGCGCTTCCCGGGCTCCTCGCGATCGGCTGCGGATTTCTGTTCGCGAACATCACACCGGCGGAAACGCACGCCCCCGCCCGGCGTCCGGCGCGCGCGCGCGCGGTTCCGACGGCCGTCGTGGCGCGCGTTTTCCTGGTGATGACCACGGCGGCGGCCACCGGTGGCCTCATCTTCAATTTCACGACCAACGGCAATCTGGAATTGCTGAAGCAGCGTCTGGACGGCATCGTCAACGACCCGGCGATGCTGGGCCTGCTGCTGGCCGCCGTCTATGCCGTCGCGTCGCTGGCGCAGGTCGTCGTCGGTTGGCTGCTCGATCGACATTCGCTCAAGCGCATCTACGTCGTCATCCTCGCGCTGCAGCCGCCGCTCTTCCTGCTGGCCGCGCGCGCGGAAGGCTGGGCGCTCTATGCGCTGCAGATCCTGTTCATGATCGCGGTGTTCGGCGCCATCCCGTTCACCGACGTGCTTATCGCGCGCTACGTCGACGACCGGATGCGCTCGCGCGTGGCCGGCATCCGGCTCGCGATCTCGTTGAGCGTGAGCGCGATCGCCGTGGCGCTGCTGGGGCCCGTCGTCAAGGCCGCAGGGTTCCCGGTACTGATGGTCGCGCTGGCGGCCATCGCCGCCTGCACGCTGGCGACGGTGGCGTTCCTTCCGGGCGACGACGCCCATCCGCGGGCCGGAGAGTAGTTCAGCCGCCGGCGGTCGACACCGGCCGAACATCGCACGCGCGAAGCAGCGCCAGTTCGTCGAGGCAGAGGTAGGTGAATGCGACGCCGGCGTAGATCGGCGCCAGCAGGTTGACGAACGGGACGAGCGAGAGGGGTGCTAAGACGAGCCCCAGCAGCACCAGGCGCCCGCGCGCACCGCGGATCACCTCGCGCAATTCGTCGCTGCCCGCGTGCAGCGCCAGCGCGTCGTAGCGGAAGAGCCGCTGGTTGAGCCACGCGCTGAGGCACAGCGACACCGCGACATACACCGGCGGCAGGAAGAGCAGCAGCAGCGCCAGAAGCCACAACGGCAGAAAGACGATGATTGCGACCGCCGCGTTGACGAGGCTTCCGGTGAACGTCCCGCCGTGCCGCTCGGCGAGTCCGGGGAAATCGCGCAGCGCGACGGTGGCGACGATGACCGGCATCGCCAGCACGGCGACGGCAACGATCGCGGTGAGCACCGCCGCGAGCATCAGCAGCACGGCGGCCGCGGCACCCGCCGCAAAGAGGCTCCAGCCGTCGTCGCCGCCCAGCAGCGTCGTGCCGAGCCATTGCGCCAGCGGCTTCCACGCAAACCAGCCGATACCGGCCCACAACGTGGCAGCGGCGAACAAGGGCGCGAACACGACGCCGACGATCCGCGCACTGAACATCACGGGGACCGCGCGGCCGAGCGCCCGGAACACGGCGCCCGGTGCAGTTTCGCGCCCGCGTTGCCGCGACTCGCCTATGCGGATTCCTCGAGCGGCTCCCAGCGGAATCCCGCGGCCTCGACGCCCTCCTTCAGGTGCGCGATCGCGGCATCCACCTGGGTCGGGTCGCCCTTGACGCCGAGTTCGATCCGGCGCGCGCCATCCGGCATGAACGACGGCAGGCTGAACAGTTTCAGCAGCGGAAAGCGCGCCACGTTCGCCTCCATCAGCGGCAGCAGCTGGCTTTCGCCGGCGCCGTGGACGACGATCGCACGTTCCTGCGGCGGCACCTGGCGCAGGTCGGCATACCACGTCGCCAGCACCCAATCGAGCATCGGCCACGCCATCTGCGGAAAGCCCGGGAAGAAGTGGTGGTCGCGGAGGGAAAATCCGGCGACGCGATTGACCGGGTTCGGAATGACGCGCGCGCCTTCGGGAAACTCGGCCATCAACACGCGATGCGGGTACGCGTCCGCGCCGAAGCGCGCCTCGATCTCCGCCACGGCCTCGGAATGGCGGGCGAGCGGAACCCGAAGCGCCGCCGCGGCCGCCTGCCGCGTGTGGTCGTCGGGTGTTGCGCCAATGCCGCCGAAGCTGAACAGCAAGTCGCCGCGCGCGAAGGAATCGCGCAGCAATGCGGTGAGGCGTTCCCTGTCGTCGCCGAGATAGTGGACGAAATCGAGCGTGAGGCCGCGCGCAGCGAGCGTCGCGATCACATGCGGCAGGTGCTTGTCGGCACGCTTGCCCGAGAGAATCTCGTCACCGATGATCAGCGCGCCGATATTCATCCGGCCCGCCGCAACGGCCCGCGCCTAGTCAGTGCTGGCAACCTGGAGCTTCTCTTCCATCTGCGACATCATGCTCGAGAACGCGCGGTCGATCAGCGGCTCGGCCTCCACCAAGCGCGCGCGGTCGTTGCGGAAGCGCTCGGCCAGGTCCTCGGCGGTCATCGACAGCGCCTTATGGCCCTGGCGGTTGGTGAACAGGTAGGTGCCCCGCAGCGGGCTCACCCACGCCAGCTTCGCGAACGCCAGCTGGCCGTCGTCCGCCTCGAACTCGATCCACATGCCGCGCTCCATGCTGCGGGCGATCTCGAGGTAGTCGTCGTCGATGATCTCGCGTTCGGGCTCGACCGGCTCCGGCACGGCATCGGACATGGCTTCGGCCAGCGCCTCGGCCTTGGCGGCGAGCGTCTCGTCGCCCGACGCCTTGGCCATTTCCGCCTGCACCTTCGCCGCCTCGGCAACCGCGGCCGTCGGCGAGCGCTCGGCGGCGAGCGAAGGCTTGACCGCGGCCGCGTGCGCCTCGACCAGGTTGGCCATGAACGATTCGCGCTCGGCCGGCGGCCAGCCCTGGCTGTGCATGCCGGCGGAAAGACGCTTCAGCAGCGACGGCAGCAGCGCCACC
>Ga0302299_10001720_pt1 | contig 13206 bp, 7 predicted proteins | sample III_Fen_N3_4_FD_198795 | JGI IMG/M metagenome (GOLD analysis project Ga0302299, IMG submission 198795) | Peat permafrost microbial communities from Stordalen Mire near Abisko, Sweden - III_Fen_N3_4 | ecosystem: Environmental > Terrestrial > Soil > Wetlands > Permafrost | place: Sweden: Abisko... | reverse complement strand
TCTCCGCGAGGCCGTCGAACGCGAGCAGCAGCTGCTGCGTGGACGGACCCTCGGTCCGTTGCTGACCGAGTTCGTTGATCTGCTGGTCGCAGGCGACCAGTCCGCGCTGGTCCGCTATATCGATGACGTGACCACCACCAAGCGCACGCGCAGCGGGGCCAGCTACTTCGCGACGCTCCTCGTCTTTGCCAAGGCTGCCGGGATCCGCCACATGATCCTGTGTTGTGATCAGCTCGAGGACTTCGCGTCGACGACCGTGAGCCGCCAGAAGCGGAGCGTGGAAGTGGAGCGGTTCCGGGACTACGTTCTCGAACTGCAGCCGATGAGCGACATGCTGTCGGTCGTCGTCACGATGCATCCCCGTGCGACGGCGGCAATTGCCGACATGTGGGCGCTCGCCGATCTGCCGAGCTACGACTACGCGCGCGCTGAGAATGGGCAGCGGGTCGTTATCCTCGAGACGATCAAGACCGTGCCGCAGGCCGAAAGCCTGCTGGCTCCCTACCTCCAGAAGTACCGGACGACCGGCGAGCATGCGAGCGAGCCCCTCTACCCGTTCACCGAGGGCGCGGTGAAGTCCGTCCTGGATCACACCCTCGGCAAGCCGCGGGACATCCTGCGGACCGCGGCGGCCCTCGTCGATGCCGGCGCAGTCGACAACTGGCCGGTGATCTCCGCCGAGCGAGCGGACCGGTTCCTCGAGACGTTCTCGCTCGATGACGACGACGAGCCGACGTCGGCGCCGGGCATCGTGGAGGTCAATCCGTGGGCGTTGCCGGAGCGCGCCAACTGATGCGGCTCCTCCCGTTTGTCGAGCTCCTCTGGAGCGTGGTTCGCAGTGCCCAGCCCGGTGACGGCAGGGCACTTGAACACGATGTTCGCGAACTCCTGTTGCGCGAGGGCGTCCGATCGGATCACGTGCCCGGCGGCTATACGCTGCTCGGGGTCGGGTCCGCCAGCGGCCTGTGGCACCAGATGGACCTCGAGGCACAGGTCGCCGACGCCGTCGTTGTCTGCGAGCTCAAGGCCTACCGAGGATTACTGCCCAAGAACGACCTCCTGTGCTTCGTCGCGGCGACCGACGACCTGTTCCTCGGGGCGACGCGACGGGCCGGCCGGCTCCCGATCGTGCGTGCGCTCGCGGGCACATTTACAACCTCAGAGGCCGAGCGCCGCTACGCGGCAATGCACGGGACCATGCTCATTGAGCCGGACACTATTCCTGCGCCGCTGCTGGCCGCCGGGACGATGCCGTTCCCCGACAGTCTCGTACCCGTTCCCGAATGCGAGCGTGCCGCGATGGCGAGCCTCGTCCGACCGCTGCAGGCCGTCCATCGCGTGGCGGCTGGCCCGGCAGCGCGCGGGTGGGAGCAACTGCCGCACCGAATGGGCATCCGCAGCCAAGCGGAGTGGTCGAAACGCCTCTTCGCGGCGAAACCCGGGCTGGCCGAGACCATCGAGGTGTCCGCCGCATGAGCATCCCAGCCTGCCCGACCTGTGGGCGCGAACTTGGCCCCTGGGAGTACTCGACGTGCCTGTCACACCTGCCGGCGCTGCGTGACGGGACCGGCTTCCGCCGTCCGCCGTCCCAATGGGCGATCGCCGACCTCGCGGTCGCAGCGCTCGAGTCTGAAGCCGCACCGGTTGCCATCCACGACGTCCAGCGCGCGGTCGCACGCGATCTTGGACGCGACGTCTACCTGCCGAGCCTGACCGCTCTCATGGGCACCGATCGGCGGTTCTGTTGGTCGGGAAGGGGCGTATACGGTCTCTTCCGACACGATCGGCTGCCCGCCGTCCGAACGCTGTCTGGGCTCTCGAGGTTCGTGTTGGCAGCGTTCGACGCCCCAATGGGCCTGTCCGACCTCTCGTTCGTGCTGAAGTGGTCCGGCTACCGGTTCCAGGACGTGTCACTCGAAGGCGCGCTGCTCCGCGACGCGGAGGAGGCCGGCTTCCGATTCGCATGGCCTGCCCCCTTGTGTGAACGCGAAATCCGCATCGTTGGCGCGCGAGACGTGCGGCGATCAATTGCACGTGAGCTCAGCGTCCCGGACCCCGACAACGGCATCTGGCCTGCCGAGGAGTTGATCGAGCGCTGGCGCGCCAAGGTGGCTGAAGGTATCGACGAACGCACGCGCCGCCTCAGCATCTCGGCCGAGTCGATGGCAGCTATCGACCCGGACTCGCCAGCAAGCCTCACCGTAACGGACGAGATGCGGGCGGCGGCGCTCGCCGAGATCGACGCGCTGCGGTCAGCCGATGCATAGCACCCCGCCACCTCCGGCCATCCCCTCCTACCAGCCGGGGAACCGCGGCCAGAACAGCGCGCACGCCGGGTGCTCCTCGAACGGAATGCCCGGCGTCTGTTCGTAGCCCGGCAGTACCCGGCCCATCACCCACGCGCGGTGGGCGGCCGAGCAGGCGCGAGCGATCTCCTCGACCAGGTCCGCCACGTCGGTTGCCATGAGCCATCCTGCCGGGAACGCGGAGGCTCCGAGCCTCGCCCCCGCCACGGCGCCGGCGACCACCCCGGCCGCCGTGCCCCCGACGGCGATCGCCCGCCCGATGGTCGTGACGGGGTCGTCGGGGACCGCGAACGAGGCGTAGCTCATCGCGGCGGCGAGGGCCCGGGTGGCGCTCGACGGCCCGATCGCGCCTCCTCCCGCGAGGGCTGCGCGCACGGGCCCGCTGCCGGCCCAGCGCGAGAGGTCCGCCGACGCCGCCTTCCGGGCGCTCTCGATCGGGGCGCCGGCCACGAGCCCGGCCACGAGCCGGGCGAGGGCGCCGCCCGACAGATACCCGTCCGATCCGCCGTGCGTAATGGCTGCGGCGATCGACCCGACGAGCGTCGCGTCCTTCGGCATCGCGACGAGTCCGGCGCCGAGCACGCGCACCAGCGCGCCGGCGCCGCTGCTCGTGTTGGGCAGCGAGGTCGCCACCCGCCGGTCGGGCATGCCCTCCCACGTGTCGGCCTGAACCCCCAGCGCCCCCACCGTCGCGCCGAAGCCATCCACACGCCGGTGCAGGCGGTGCTGCCGGACGAGCCATCCGTCCGGCCACGCCTCGGGCTGCCAGGCGAACGTCGCGTTCGGCTCCTGGCCCTGCGTGACCATCCAGCGGTCGAGCGCGTGGCGCATGACGCCCCACGCCGGGCCGATCCCCTTGGCGGCAAAGCGGACGTGCATCCGAATGACACCTTCAGCGGTGAAGAGCGCGAGCTGGGTGGCGCCGCCGGTGGCGAGCGACCCCGGGCTCGGGTCGACGGGCTGAGCCTTGCCGGCGTGGGCCAGCGAGCCGAGCGCGTCGCCGATGGCGAGTCCGAGCAGCGCGCCGCGGATGCGGTCGTCGCGCGCCCACTCGTCGGCCTTGACCGGGGCTGGCCAGCGGATGGCGGCGGGTTCTTCCGGCGGGAGGCGCGCGCAGGCCGTGCAACTGGTGCTGCTCCCGGGGTCGGCTGCCATCACGAGCCAGCGGGTCGCGCGGCCGGCGGCCGGTAGCGCGCGTCCCAGTCCCTGACATCGAGCCGGACCAGCCCGCGGTCATGCAGGTCCGCCGGATTGACGACGAGTTCGAGCGCCTTCGGTCGCCCTGACCTGTCCCGGCCGACCGTCATGAAGGCGTAGACATCGCGGATGTCCGGGTTGGTGGCGACGTGGTCCCACTCGTGGCGCGTGACGATGAACCCGCGGTCACCGGTCGCCTTGACCTCGATCAGCAGGACCCGGTGGACGCCGCGGTCATCTGGCAGGTAGCCGACGATGTCGAAGCCGAAGGCGTCGCTGATCTGCGAGACGTGGACGAGCCTCGAGAGCGCTTCGATCTCCCAGTCCTCGTCCTCCGCGTGGCGGACTTCCTCTGCGAGCCGCTCGACCCGACGCAGTCCCTCGTCGCTGAACCGCTCGCGGATCGCGCCCTCAATGGCGTCGACCGCGGCCAGGCGCTGCTCTCGCGACATCGTGAGGAGGGCACGCAAGACCGCGGCGAGGGCCCAGCGCTCGCCTGCCCGCCCGATCGCCGCCGTGTCGCCACCCTGGTGCTTGACGAGCGACACGGGAATGCGCCCCGCGTGAGGCTTGGGCGGGGGCGGGGGAGGCGTGTCCGGGTGCACCTCGACGGGGTCGATCCCCGCGGACACGAGCACGCCGACGTCGCGCCGGACCCGGTCCGCGGCCGCCGGCGCGTCCGCCGTGAGCACCCTCCGAGCGTCCTCCGCAAGCGCTGCATCGAGGCCGGCGTCGACTGCGATCCCGACGACTCGCTCGACGGTCGGGAGGCTGAGCCCGGCGTGGCCGGCGATCAGGCCGGCGAGCGCATCGGCAACGCCGGCCGCATCCGGGAGCAGATCCTGGACGAGCTCGGCGATCTCGGCGGGCGACGCCGCGCGGGCGAGGACGTCGTCCACCCGGGACGCCTCGGCCCGGATCTCGTGTGGAGCCGAGGGCCGCCCGAGGGCGGCGGCCACCACGACCGAGCGGATCGACTGCCACCATCCCCGAGCCAGCCGCTCGGCGACCTTGGCGGCGACCTCGGGGTCCTGCTCTGCCCACCAGGCGCGCAGCTCGCTCGGCGTCCGGCCGACGAGGTCCGCGAGCTCGGCCGCCGCTTCGGGGCCGGCCAGCGTCTCGGCATCGACAGCCAGCTTGGTCTGCCGCTCAAGGTCGGCGATCACGGGCGCGAGGTAGACGGAGGGCGCAACTACCGCGTGCCAGTCGTCCTCGTCAGGGACCGCCCAGGCGCCCGGCCGCGAGGCCGCCTCAGCGTCCCCGGCGAGCGCGAGCAGCGCCACGACCTCATCCTGGTGAGCGCGCCGCCACGCCTCGAGCGGGCGGCTGGCGCCCCGCACGTCGAGCCCGCGGTCTTCGGCCGCCAGAAGGTTCGCGTGGAAGTCACGGAGGTCGACGCGCGCCGCCTCGAGGAGCGCCAGCACCCCGCCGGCGCCGATGTCCCGGCGCGCACCGTCGGTCCGCCCGGACACCACCAGCGCAGCCACGGTCGGGTCGTCGAGATCTGGCCGGCACGCCTCGAGGGCCCGCCGGAGTTCGTCGCGCCAGGCGTGGTCTCGTGGCGACGTCGCGACCTCCGCGCCGAGCAGCGGCAGCAAAGCTCGCCACCAGCGCTCCTCGTCGTCCCTGGCCGCTCGGTCGGCGGCGCCGATGGCGCCGGCGATCTCGCCTACCTGCTCGTGGGTGACGCCGAAGCCCGCGAGGATGCCCAGTGCGTCGTCCTTATCGTCCGCCTCGAGGAGCAGGCGGAACACCGACACGTACGCATCGTTCTCGACGATCGTGGCGAGGTGCGGTGCGAAGCCGCTCCTGAACCGCTCGACCCAGTCCCGGCCCGGGAAGTCGTGGAACACCACGGGCGCGACGGTGGTCGGGCCCTCGACGTAGATGTCGCCGGTGCGACCCCGGCCCATTGTCCGCTCCCACGGAGCGTCCGGCACGCGGACGCTGAGGGCGAGGTCATGCACGCGCCGGACCGACAGCGCGGCGAGCCGCTGGGCGCGCTCGCGGAACAGGGGACCCTCGATGTCAAGCGTGCTCCCGGCCACCGGGTAGTAGACGAGGGCGGCCAGCAGCATCGGGAGGCGCAGGCCGACGAACTCCTCGACCTCGGGCGTGACGTCCTCGCCCTCTTCGTTGCCGAGCCGGTCGACGTGGACCTCGAACGCCCGGACGCCGAGGGTCGTCGCAACCGCCGGCCGGTCCGCCTTGACCGCAAGGAACGGGACGTCGGCGTCGAAGAGTCGGCGATAGAGCGCCAGCGAGCCCCGATCGTGCCGCGCGTCGGACGAACTGGCGAACACCAGCGAGCTGCCCTTCGTGGCGAGGACGCCGGTCAAGCGGGTCGCCTCCAAGCCGTGGTCGCCGCCGAGGTGGAGCAGCCGGTCGTACAAGCGCCGATGGAGGCTCATGTAGGCGCGGCCGGCTTCGGACGTGGGCCGGGCCTCGCCACCAAGCAGGAGTGGCTGTTGATCGTGGAGCCAGCGCAGGAGGCCACCGACCCTGGCCGGCGAGCCCGTCTCGACCTCGCCGATTCCGGCGACGGCCATCAGCGCGGCCGGCACGTCGCGGGTCGCGCGCGGCAGGAACCGGGCGGAGCCTTGCCCGAGGTGCGGCTGGTCGGCGGACGCGTCGTCCCGCCACGCCTGGGCTGGGGTCACGGTCTCGGCATGCCTGCCGCGGTCGAACGTGACCGGCATCCACCGGGTGGTCTCAAGCTGCCATGCGAGGTAGGAGCCTCGGTCGCGAGCGTCCGTGTCCCAGGCCTTCCCGCGGTGCGTTCCCGACGCGTTGCAGCCGGTGCAGTAGGCAAGCTGGTCGAGGCGGGCGCTGTAGAGCCGCGCTCCGCGGCCGAGCGCCTCGAGGTGGACGGGATCGCTCGTCAGCGGCCACCGAAGAGCGTAGTCCTCGCCGACGTGCACACGCTTGTGGGCGCGGCCGAAGGCGCCTGCCTTCCCGGCGAGCCAGGCCGTGTGCTCGGCGCGGCCGGGCCATCCGGCCCACGGGTCGAGCTCCTCATCCGTCCGGGACGTGCGGATGTTGAGGGCAGCGAGGGGCGGCACCTCCCAGACGCCGAGGCGAGCCAGGAACGCGTGGAGCAACAGCATCGCGTCGTCGCCGCGTCCGTCGGCCGGGACCCCCAGGAAGTCGAGGACGCGCTCCGGGCCTCCGAGCACCTCGGCGCGGGACGGCGCGAGGGCGTCGAGGCCGCGGTAGGAGGCGGCGCGCTCGCTGAATGCCCCGTGTCCTGTCTGCGCGGCGGCACGATCGCACCACTCCGCCCACGCGGCGCCGAAGACCAGCCCATCGGCCGGTGCTCTTGATCCATCCTCCGCCGGGAGCTGCAGGCGCGCGAGCATCTCGTCGCGGCGCATCGCCTCGCGCCTCGACTCCAGGACACCCGGCTTGCTCCAGTGCCACGAGCCCGGCGTGAAGGAGGACATCAGCGCGGCGGCCTCGTCGATGGTCGAGGTGGGCGTCGAATCGCGAGCGAGGAAGCGCCACATGAAGGGCGTGATCTCGGCGGCGCCCGGGTGCGCAAGTGCCGCGGGCGTGATCGCATCCAGCACGCTGTCGGAGCGGTACTCGCGGACCCCGAGGAAGTGGGCCCCGAGCACCGCCGCCATGTCGGGAAGGAGCCCGTCAGGGAGGAAGTCGATCGCAAGCGCCTCCGGTGGCGCCGCCTGGCCGTCCGCCGCCTCAGTGCGCGCGAGGATCCAACTCACGCCGCGCTGCTGCCCGGGCACGGGCTCACGAAGCCGGCGGAACGGCGCCGCCGCCTGGACCGCTGGCACGAACCGCAGGCCCGCGGCGGTGTCGGCATCGTCGAGGAACTTGCCCCGCGCGGACTTGGGGCCGTGCATGGCCGTCAGGACCGTGAGCAGCGAGCGGAACCCGGCGTCGATCTCGCCCGGGTCAGCAGGCCAGACCCCGGCCTCGCCCGGCTGCAGCAGCTCGATGAGCATGTCGGACGTGAGCCCGGCCTCGCCTCCGCGCGCGGCACCGGCGCGGCGCGCGAGGAAGTCCAGAGCCGGGCGCGTGACCGCGGGGTGGGGATAGCGGAGCCCGAGTCTCGCGTCCAGGTGGGCGGGCGGGATCGCGGAGGGCAGCTCCTCGGCAATGCCCGCGTCGCGCTCGATGACGAGGAGCCGCGGCTCGGCCCGGGCGGGCGCTGCGCTCAAGGGGCGAAGCACCGGCACCCAGGGCAGCTCGTCCAGCCCCGCGAGCATTCGCTCACGAGCAGCGGCGACGATGCCCTTGGGGTCGCCGTCACAGGCTGCGAACTGGGCGGGCAGACCCGCCAGGTCCAGGTCCTCACGCGACAGCAGGTGCCGCACCGACTCCACGCCGAGGTCGGCGAGCTCGCCAAGAAGCGCCTCGTTCCTGGCCCTGTCGGCGTCGGCGAAGGACTTCCTTCCCGCGTCGACCCGGAAGTAAGCGTGGAGGAGGAACGGGAGGCATGTGGGGATGGTCGTCGGGAAGAACAGGTGGAGGCAGTCGCCGCCGTCCCCGCCCTCGATGCTCGGCTGGCACGGTGCGCCAACGCCGTCGTGGCTGCGCTCGATCCGCAGGGCGCACACCAGCGTGCCTTCGAGGCCGGCGACGCCCGGGAGAGATCGATCGAAGACCAGCCAGCGACACCGCTCAATCCCGTCGTGCTCGATCACCGTCTCGCGGCACACCACACCGCCGGGGAGTTCGGTCGAGCCAACCTCCGTCCTCGTGATCGTCCGCGGCGGACCGGCTTCCTCGTCCTCGAGGTAGACCGTTCGGAAGGCGCCGAGGAGGAGGACGATCTGGTCCGTGACGCCCCGCATCGCGTCGCGGCATTTGGCCACGAAGGCGTCGCGCGTGAGCCCGAGGTCGGCGTCGAACCGCGCGTCGTGCGGCAGCCGGACCACGCTGTCGAATTCGCCGCCCTCGAACCGGTCCGCGCCGTCGAGGCGCTCGTCGGCATCGTCAACGACGAACGGGAAGAGGAGGGCCGGGACGTGCTCGGCGGCTGCAGGGTCCTCGCCGACTGGCGACTCGCGCACGAGCTCGTCCCAGTCCGGGCTCGCGGCCCTGACGCGCCGAGCTGCCTCCTCGGGGTCGAAGCGGACCGAGAGTCCAAAGCCTTCCTCGGACCGGCAGGAGTAGATCTCCGGGGTGAGCGACAACTCGAGCACGGACTTGAAGCCGATTCCCTTGTGCCCGATGGAGAGGCCCTTGGTCTTGGTCCCGAGTCCGAACCGTCCGATGGACTGGAGGAGCACCTTGGTCGGCAACGGGGCGCCCTGGTTGGCAACAACGAGCGCGGGCTCCCGGGTCAGCCGCACGCGGACCACACCGTCCGTTGCGCCGGGTGACCGTTCGAGGAACGCGTCACGGGCGTTCTGTATCAGCTCGATCAGGAATCGCCCGTGGTACTCGCCTGCGACGATATCGGCGACGTTCCAGTCCGACAGGGTCTTGGTGACGTCGTCGAGCACCTCGTGGCGGGCGCGTCGCCGCACCGTGTCCTCGATCGCCGCGATGATCTCGGCGCGGGTCTGCGGAGGTGCCGCGGCCTGCCCTGGTCGGAGGTCCCCCTGTTCCACTGCCAGTCCTAGCCCCCGCTTCGGGGCTCAAGGTGGCAGCGCCCATCCGCAGGCACGGCTGCCCCAAGGTCGTCGGATGCACCCGCCGGGGCCGTGGTGCTCGGGATACTACCCATCGCGGTCACCGTCACGGTCACGAGTGCGCCTCGGACGAGGGTGGGTCGCTCGGAGCGGCGAATGCCCATGCGGCGGCCGGCGGCGGGCCCTGCACGTAGTAGCAGCGTCCCGGCATGGACGGCGAGCCGGTTGCGTACGAGGCCGACTCGGTGATCCACGCGAACTCGCGCTCGAACTCGGCTCGGCTGATCTCGAACGGACCGAATTGGGTCTCGAGCCGGAAGCGCTCCGCAGGAGCGAGGCGCTCGACAACGGCCCGGTACACGGCGAAGTTCGCGGTGGCGTAGGCAACGACCACGCCGCGCCGAGACTCCTCGCCGGTCGGCATGCGGAGTGACCGCGGGAACGTCGCGCGTTGGTCGAGTTCGTTGCGGGGGCGACGGTCCCTGAACGCCTGGATGCCGCGGAGGGTCGCCGGCGGCAGGTCCATCTTCTTCCTCCCTCATCGTGTCTCGCGACGGTCGCATCCGGCATCGGCGCCATGCAGCGTCCTCGATGCCCGAACATGGGGGCCGTTCGGCAGCGCTCTGCTGGCCGGGGTCGATCGTCGCGCTCCACGGTGCCACCTTGGATGTCACGCGAAGACTAGACGCGGCTGGGCTAGCAATCGGCAACCGCCCGCTCCAGGTCGCCGGCTCACTGCACGACGGCGAGGCGGAAGCGCGGATCGTGCGCATGCAGGTACAGGGCCGTGCCCTCGAGCTCGCGGTAGGCGAGCCGGTCGCCGCACTGGGGGCACCGCGGGTGGCGGACGAGGCGGCCCGCCGGAACGACCGCGGCGGCGAGGCGATAGCGACACGCGGGCCAACTCGCGTGTTTCTCACCAATCGTTCTCGGGAACCCGGACAGGCCGGCCGTCGGAGCAGAAGTCAAGCCCGCACGGGTTGCAGTGGTGGCTGGCCTGGTCCGGCCCTACGCTGCAGCCGCCCAGGACAACGCGGCCGGCATTGAGGTTCGACTCCCAGCTGCTCGCTGAACATCGGGTCGCCCCGCAGAATCCACGCGACCTTCGCGGACCCGCACCGCGGGCATGCGGGGGGCGGGCTGATCCGAACCTCCGTGGGGTCCCTGGGCTCGCTCATGACGCCACTGGTGCGACATCGGGGCATGTGGCTCGGTACTCGCACCAGCGGCACGCCTTCCCCGGGCGCGGCCCGAACTCCCGGCGGCGGATGGCCCCGACCTCGGCGACCAGGACGACGCCAAACGCGTCGAGCTCCTCGGCCGACCGGGTGGTCCAGACCATGAGCCCGGGCTCGGCGAAGTGGAGGCCGAGGCGTGCCGCGGCCGGCAGGATCTCGCCGATCGCGGGATCACGGAGGCCGCCGCGGGCGCAGGCGAAGGCATACGCGGTGAGCTGACGGTCCCGGTCCACGTCCCCCTGGGACCGCAGCTTGCCTGTCTTGTGGTCGATCACCTCGATCGCGCCGTCGCACCGGCGGTCGATGCGGTCGATGTACCCGACGAAGCGTACCGGCGGCTCGTCGTCCGCCACTGGGACGTCCACGCCAAAGCCGAGCTCCACCCCCAAGGGCTCCGCATCCGAGGTGACGGCGCGCTCCAGGTACGCCAGGAGGACCGGCCCGCTGCGGGCACGGTACCGGGCGGCGTCGTCGGGCTCGCACCCCGGCGGCATCGACCGCCTCGTCGAAGGCCTGCGCGAGAACCTCGTGCCCGGGGGCCGGCATGCCGTCCCGCTGCGCCGTGATCCTGGCCCGGTCGAACGCCTCGAAGGCGCGGTGGACGGCGGACCCGAACGTGAACCACCAGTGGGGCACCTCGCCGGGCAGGCGCTCGACATACCGGAAGGCGTACGGGCGCGGGCATGCCGCATAGGTCGAGAGCGAGGAGTGGCTCTCGCGTGCCGGCAGTGGCAGCGTGCCGAGATCGGTGGGAGCGATGGTGTCGATCACGGGGCCATCGTCGCCTTACGCCGTGCCACCTTGGCTGTCACGGCTCCTCGTGCCGTGTCCCCTACGCGTGGGCGGTTGCGTAGGCAACGACCGCGCTCGGGTCGCCCCAGCCATCGGAGCCCGTTGGTAGGAACGGGACGATGCGTGAACAAGCTCGGCCCGGATGAGGTGAACTACCGCCCGGGCCGGGCGCGCCGTATCGTCTCGGCATGGACCGCATCGGAGCCCTCGAGATCCCCGAAGACGAGACCGAACTGCGCGCGCTGCTCGACGCCGGCCGCCTCGGCGAGCGCAACGCCATCGACCTCAAGCGCCAGATCGGGACGAGCGACAGCGCCAGGAAGGAGCTCGCCCGCGACCTAGCGTCGCTAGCCTTCGACGGCGGCATCCTCGTCGTGGGCGTTGATGAGGGCCCGCCCGCCGCGTTGGCGGCGCAGCCCATCGCCGACGTGAAGGAACGCATCGGCCACATTGCGCGCGACCGCGTCCAACCGGCCCTCCGGATCGATGTCCGCGAGTTCCTGGCCGCAGGCTCAGCCGAGTGCGGGTACGTGGTCGCGATCGTCCCGGCGAGCCCGGACGCGCCGCACTACGCGGAGGGCTCCTATTGGGGCCGTAGCTCAGCCGGCAAGGTCGTCCTCCGCCACGAGGAGATCGAGCGCCGTCGCGCGGTTCGGAATGCGCGTCGGGAGACGATCGAGGCCCTGCTGGATGCTGAGATCGAGCACGATCCGACGCCTGATGCGCTGCGACGCCAAGCTCACGTGTTCGTCGTGGCCGAGCCGGTCCTAGCACCACCTGGCGCCCTCGACAACAAGCTCGGCAGCGGCTGGGCACGCTGGATCCATGAGGTGCTCGTCAACCGGATGGTCGGTATCGCGCGGTGGAGCCCGGACATCCCTGAGGCGTACGCAGCCGCGCTGATCCCCGAGGGCTACTCGCTGGCTATGGGGCGCCCGGGGCCCGAGGGGCTACCGAAGGGCGCCACCGAAGACTCCCTCCTCGAGATGCGCATCACGCTCGACGGCGGGATCCGGATCTTCTGCGGTCGCGGGTCAGACACGACCATGCGTGGCCAGCGAGTCGCCATCGAAGCCGTGATTCAGGGTCTCGCTGCCCGAGCTGTGCAAGCTGCCTCGGTGATCGCGAAGGAGATCGATTTCCGCGGCGAGTGGGATGTGGGCCTCGCCGTCACCAACCTGCGCGGGACCATCTCGTCGCTCGTGCTGGACGACTTCCTCTACCAGGTTCGGGCGCAGCCGTATCCGTCGGATGGGCACCGGGCAACGCTGCGGGTCGCCGCTGGCGAGCTCGCCGATCCCGTCGCCGTGGCCCGCCAGCTCACCGATCGCATGGACCGAGTGCTCAACGAACGTCGCTTCGACATCACGTCGAGAAGTTGAACTGGCCGCGGCGGCCCGCGCCTTCGTCGCGTAGGCTACGCGGTCGCCAGTCCCAGCCGGATCAGGAGTGCGACGCACGCACAGGCGATGAGCCGGACGAGGACCGGGTCGACCGGGGCCGCCGGGACGAACGCAACCGACCCGTCGGGCTGATCCACGAGGCTCGTCTTGAACGACTGCGCGTCGTTGTGGGTGCTGCCCGACACCCCCCGGAAGCCAAGCTGGTAGGCCTGGTCCAGCGCGTCGCGCTCGTCGGGGTGCTTCTTGATGATGGCGTCGATCATCTCGACGAGGCCGGGTAGAACGCGATCCGGCTTCACGCATCCCGACGCCGCTCGCGCGGCCGTGACGATGCCGTCCTTGCTCGACAGCATCGGGGCGAGGGCCGCCTCGGAGAACGGGTCTCCTGCCGGTTGGGGACGCCGCTCCTGGAGCTGCCGGATCGCAGACGCGTCCATGCTCTCGGAGTGCGCCTGCCAGAGCGCGTACCGTGCCTCCGGGTCCTCCTCCATCCATCGCACGAGGATCGCGCCCTCGATGAGCGGTCGGACGAGGATCACCGGCGCAACCAGCGACGGCCCGCGCACGGCATGAACGAACCCGGCGAACGTGTCGCGGGTCCGGGGGGCGAATAGCCCGGCGATCACGCCGGCCGCGCCGTCCGTCGCGTCGGGCCAGGGGACCCGGGACG
>Ga0302299_10001719_pt1 | contig 13206 bp, 8 predicted proteins | sample III_Fen_N3_4_FD_198795 | JGI IMG/M metagenome (GOLD analysis project Ga0302299, IMG submission 198795) | Peat permafrost microbial communities from Stordalen Mire near Abisko, Sweden - III_Fen_N3_4 | ecosystem: Environmental > Terrestrial > Soil > Wetlands > Permafrost | place: Sweden: Abisko... | reverse complement strand
CTGCCTCGAGCCCGAAGGCGCCGGTCGCAGCGACCCCAGCCCCCGCGGCGCCGGCCGCGCGCTAGGAGCCGACATGTTCCTCTCCAACCTGTCGATCAAGTACCCGGTCTTCGCGACCATGATGATGGTGGCGCTGGCCGTGCTCGGGATCGCCTCCTACCGGCAGCTCAAGGTCGACTTCTTCCCTAAGGTCGAGATCCCCGTCGTCACCGTCACCACCATCTACCCCGGCGCCGGCCCCGAGACGGTCGAGCGCGAGGTGACGAAGAAGATCGAGGAGGAGATCAACACCGTCGAGGGCGTGAAGCACATCGAGTCGATCTCGCAGGAGGGCCTCTCCAACATCGTCGTCGAGTTCCAGCTCGAGGTTTCCGCGATCAACGCCTCCCAGGACGTGCGCGGCAAGATCTCGGCGATCCGCGGCGACCTGCCGCGCGAGATCGAGGAGCCGATCATCCAGCGCATCGACTTCGGCCAGATGCCGATCCTGTCGATCGGCGTCGACGCGCCGGGTCTCTCGCCGCAGGCGGCGACCACGTTCGCCGACAAGGTCATCAAGCGCCGGCTGGAGAACGTGCGCGGCGTCGGCTCGGTGGCGCTGGTGGGCGAGTCGACCCGCGAGATCCAGGTCGTGGTCGACCGCCTGAAGCTCGAGGCGTACCACGTCTCGCTCAGCGAGGTGGTGGTCGCGCTGCAGCGCGAAAACGTCGACGTGCCCGCCGGCACCGCGGACCGCGGCGCCACCGAGGCGCTGGTGCGCGTCTCGGCGCGGGGACGCACTGCCGCCGAGATCGCCGAGATCCCGATCAAGCGGCCCGGGGGGATGGCCGTCTACGTGCGCGACGTAGCGCAGGTGATCGACGGTATCGAGGAGGCGAGAAACGCCGCCTTCCTCGACCAGCGTCCCGCGCTCGCGCTGGAGATCCAGAAGCAGTCCGGCGCCAACACCGTGGCGGTGGCGGACGGGGTGCTCGAGATGGTCGAGAAGCTGAAGAAGGACCTGCCGCCCGGCATCGCGCTCTCGATCATCAAGGACGACTCGCGTTTCATCCGCGAGTCGATCGAGGACGTCAACACCACGATGCTGATCGGCGGCCTGCTGACCGTCTTCATCGTCTTCCTGTTCCTCAACTCCTGGCGCTCCACCATCATCACCGGCGTCACGCTGCCGATCTCGGTGGTGGCCGGCTTCATCGCCATGCGCGCCTTCGGCTTCACGCTCAACGTGCTGACGCTGATGGGCCTCTCGCTCGCGATCGGCATGCTGATCGACGACGCGATCGTGGTGCGCGAGAACATCGTGCGTCACCTGCAGCGCGGCAAGGACCACTTCGACGCGGCGCGCGACGGCACCGCCGAGATCGGCCTCGCGGTGATGGCGACCACCTTCACGATCCTGGCCGTGTTCGTGCCGGTCTCCTTCATGAGCGGCATGGTCGGCCGCTTCTTCTTCGAGTTCGGCATCACCGTGGCGGCCGCCGTCGTCGCCTCGCTCTTCGTCAGCTTCACGCTCGACCCGATGCTCTCGTCGCGCTGGGTGGACCCGGACATCGAGCGCGGCTACCACCCGCACTTCGTGGGCCGCGCGCTGCAGCGCTTCAACGAGTGGTTCGAGGCGCTGCACGTCAAGTACGAGCGGCTGCTCGCCTGGTGCCTGCGCCACCGGCCGGTCGTGCTGCTGGTGGCGATCGTGGCCTTCGCCGCCAGCTTCCCGATCCTGGCGATCCTCGGCGGCGACTTCATGCCCGACTTCAACCGCGGCGAGTACCAGGTGATGTTCAAGGCCACGCCGGGCGCCACCCTCGCCGAGACGCAGCAGCGCGCGCTCTCGGTCGTGCGCGAGCTGAAGAAGCTGCCCGACGTCGACTACACCTACACCACGATCGGCGAGGCGGGCATCACGCGCCGTCCCCCGACCGAGGGCGTCGTCTTCGTCAAGCTCAAGTCCTCACGCGGCCGCTTCAGTGACGTGCTCGCGCAGGCCCGGCGCGCCGTGGCCGTGGTGCCGGGCCTCACCTATGGCTTCACCGAGGCCGGCCCCTTCGGCCAGAAGCCGCTGCAGTACAGCGTGCGCGGGCCGGAAGTCGACGAGCTCGACCGCCTCTCGCGCCAGCTCGTGCAGAAGATGGCGAAGATCCCGGGGCTGGTCGACGTCGAAACGAGCCTCGAGAAGAGCAAGCCCGAGCTGCGCGTGCACTTCGACCGCGACCGCGCCGGCGACCTCGGTCTCAACGTGGCGCCCGTGGCGATGACGCTGCGCGCCGCGGTGACCGGCGAGGTCGCGACCACCATCGAGGACGCCTCGGGCGAGAGCCACGACGTGCGGGTGCGCCTGCGCGCCGACCAGCGCCGCTACGCGGACGACCTGCTGGCCCTGCGCGTGCCGACCGACAAGGACGACGACCGCGGCGACAAGATCCTGGTGCCGCTCTCCGCGGTGGCCACGGCCACGCCGGCCAGCGGCCCCTCCACGATCCGCCGCAAGGACCTGCAGCGCGAGGTGCGCATCTCCGCGGCCAACTCGGACCGTAGCCTCGGCGAGGTGATGGGCGACGTCCAGGCCGCGATCGGGAAGCTCCAGCTGGCCCCGGGCTACGACGTGGTGCCCGGCGGCGACGCCGAGGAGCTGAAGACCATGTTCTCGAGCATGCTGCAGACGCTCACGCTCGCGGTCATCTTCATCTACCTGATCCTGGCCTCGCAGTTCGGCTCGTTCTTCCACCCGCTCGCGATCATGCTCTCGCTGCCGCTGTCGCTCTTCGGCGTGGCGGTGGCCCTGCTGGCGACCGGCGACACCCTCAACATGATGAGCATGATCGGCCTGATCATGCTGATGGGCCTGGTCACGAAGAACGCGATCCTGCTGATCGACTTCACGAACCAGGCGCGCGCCGCCGGCGCGGCGCGCGACGAGGCACTGGTCAAGGCGGGCTCCACCCGCCTGCGCCCGATCGTGATGACCACCCTCGCCATGATCTTCGGCATGCTGCCGCTCGCCTTCGCGATCGGCGCCGGCGCCGAGATGCGCGCGCCGATGGCCCGCGCGGTGATCGGCGGCCTGATCACCTCGACGCTGCTGACGCTGGTGGTGGTGCCGGTCGTCTACACGTACCTCGACGGCTTGCGACCGGAGGCCATCCGCGCCTTCTTCGCCGCGCGCCGGGCCCGCAAGGGCGCGCCCGGGTTCGTCGAAGCCCCGGCGCCGGCGAATCGCCAGCCCGCGTAGTCTCCGCCGCGCCGCGCCGCTGCGCGGCCACGGCCGGGCAGCGTGCCGTCCGACGCCCGGCAGACCACAACGCGGCCGCCGCTCTCGGGCGCTTGGGGTCCGACTCGCTCACCCCACAACATCCTGCGATTGACGCCGCGCGCGCACGGGCGCATCTTGTGTGCGAGGCGAAGAAAAAGCAAAACATGGCCATCGCCGCGCTTCACGAGCCGTTGCCGGACGACCCGCCCGCGCTGCTGGCGGACGAGGATCCCGCGTCGAAGAAGCAGGCCCTCGAGGAACTGCTGCGCGCCCGCCGGCTCCAGCGAGACGCCCCGCCGCTGCGAGGCGGGGACCGACGCCTGAGCCCGATCGGGACCGGCCTCGCGGCGGTCGATGCGCTGCTCGGTGGCGGTTTCCCCCGCGGGCAACTCTCCGAGGTGCACGGCCCCGCGTCCTCCGGCCGCACGGGGCTCCTCGTCTCGCTGCTCGCACGCGTCACGCGCGGCGGCGCCCTGGCCGCGCTCGTCGACCCGCTCGACTGCCTCGACCCGGCCTCCGCCGCCGCCGCCGGGGCAGACCTCTCGCGGCTGCTCTGGCTGCGTGGCCCGCGCTGCGCCGCCGAAGAGCCGACCGCGCAGACCCTCGTCGCCGCGGCCGCCGCGGTGGCGACGCTGGCAGGCTCGGGCCTGTTCGACCTCGTGGCGCTCGACGTGGCCGGCACCGAGCGCGCGCGGCGCGCCCTGCCCGGCGCCACCTGGGTCCGGCTGCAGCGTCTCGTCGAGGGGACGCCGACCGCGCTCCTCCTCGTCGGCGAGGCGCACGTCGCGTGCGGTCCCGGCGGCGCGCTGCTCGCGCTCGAGCCGCTCGGCCCGCGCTGGTCGGGCCTACCCGGTCCTGCGCGCCTGCTCGCCTCGCTCGCCACCCGCGCGCACGCGGGCCGTCACGCCGTGCGCTCGGCCGAGCTCGCGCTCGGCGCGCTCGCCTGAAGCGCGGGGGCGAGGAGCGCGGTGTTCGGCGGGCTGCACTCTCCGCGTCCCCTGCCGCACGAGGGCGCGCTCCTCGCGCTGGCGCGCGACTTTACGCCGCGCGTCGAGGTCGTGGCGCCCACGGCGGTGCTGCTCGACCTGCACGGTCTCGGCCGGTTGTGGCCGACGCCGGAGGAGCTCGGCCGCGCCCTCGTCGCCGCGGCCGCCGCACGCGCGATCAAGGCCCAGGTCGCACTCGCCTTCTCGCGCGCGGTGGCGCTGGTGCTGGCCCGCGCGCGGCCGGGGCTGACGATCGTCCCCGCCGGCGGCGAGCGCGAGGCGCTCGCCCCGCTGCCGCTCGCGCTGCTCGGGCTCGCGCCCGAGCGCGAGGAGCTGCTGCGGCGCTGGGGCCTGCGCACGATCGGCGAGCTCGCGCGGCTGAGCGCGAAGGGCCTCGCCGAGCGCTTCGGCCACGAGGGCCCCCGGCTCGTGCGCCTGGCCCGCGGCGAGGACGACGGCGTTCTCGTGCGCGCGCCGCTGCCGGAGCGCTTCGAGCTGACGCTCGAGCTCGACTGGCCGGTCGACGGTCTCGAGCCGCTCGCGTTCCTGCTCGCGCGCGTGCTCGAGCCGCTGTGCGCCGCGCTCGTCGGACGCGGGCGCAAGGCCGCGGCCCTCGCGATCGAGCTCGGCCTCGTCGACGGCACCACCCACGCGCGCCGGCTGGCGCCGGCGTCGCCCTCGGGCGAGGCGCGCACCTGGCGCACGCTCGTGCTGCTCGACCTCGAGGCGCACCCGCCGCGAGACGCGATCGCGCGCCTCACCGCGCGCGCCGAGCCGACCGCCGCGCGCCCTGCGCAGTTCTCGCTGCTCGACCCGGCGCTGCCCTCCCCCGAGCGGCTGGCCGAGACGATGGCGCGGCTCGTCGCCTGGACCGCCGACGGCCGCGGCGGCGCGCCGCAGCTCGTCGACACGCATCGTCCGGGCGCCTTCGTGGTCGGCAGCTTCGCGCCCGGCGCCCTGCCCGTGGCCGCGCCGGGACCCGAGCCCGCCTCGCGCTTCGCGCTGCGCGCCTTCCGCCCGCCCCGCCTCGCCCGCGTGACGCTGCAGGCCGGCCAACCCGCCTTCGTGTCGGCGCCCGGTGTGCGAGGCAGCGTCGCGGCGTGCGCGGGGCCGTGGCGCGCGTCGGGCGACTGGTGGGACGTCGCGTGGAGCCGCGACGAGTGGGACGTAGCGCTCGCGTCGGGCGGCGTCTACCGCCTCTTCCGCGACCGGCTGCGCGAGGCCTGGTTCGTCGAGGGCGAGCTCGACTGACTAGCCGCCGCTGCGGATGTAGCTCTCGAGCTGGTGGATCGAGAAGCGCAGGTCCTCGATCACGGCCTTCATCACGTCTCCCACCGAGATCACGCCGACCACGCGGCCGGCCTCGATCACGGGCAGGTGCCGAATGTGCCGGTCGGTCATGTGCACCATGCACTCGGCGGCGGTGGCGTCGAGCGCGATCACGAACACGTCCTCGGTCATCACCTCGTGCACCGCGGTCTCGCGCGAGGAGCGGCCGTGCAGGATCATGCGCCGCGCGTAGTCGCGCTCGGAGAAGATGCCCGCGAGCCGTCCGTCCTTCATCACCAGCAGGGCCCCGACGTTTCGCTCCTCCATCTGACGCAGCGCCTCGAACACGGTGGCCCCGGGCTCGATCGAGTACACGTCCGGCTTCCCGGCCAGGATCTGCCGAATGCTCGTCATCCATCCTCCTTCCGCTGGAGTGGGGCGCGATGTGGAGTGTCTGAAGCGGGTGAGGGCGATTCTAGCGCTTTGTCTGACCCCCTGTGCGTCACCACCGGCGCCGCAGGGTTTGCGGTGGCACCGACGGCGTGGGCAGACGTTGCGAGGCCCCGGGGCCGTAACTCGTTGATTCTCCGCGACGCGCCTCCCGCCGGCTTCCCGCGACACACAGGCACACGAATTGCTCGTTTCGCCCGCGACTCGCACCGTCTTCAGCGGAGGCCACCCGAATGGACGCGCTCCCCCTCGCACGCTGGCAGTTCGGCATCACGACCGTCTACCACTTCTTCTTCGTGCCGCTCACCCTCGGTCTGGTCTGGGTGGTGGCGGGTCTGCAGACCGCCTGGTACCTGACCGGCGACGACGTCTGGAAGCGCCTCACGAAGTTCTGGGGGAAGCTCTTCCTCCTCAACTTCGCGATGGGCGTCGTGACCGGGATCGTGCAGGAGTTCCAGTTCGGCATGAACTGGTCGGAGTACTCGCGATTCGTGGGCGACGTCTTCGGCGCCCCGCTGGCGATCGAGGCGCTCGTCGCCTTCTTCCTCGAGTCGACCTTCCTCGGCCTGTGGATCTTCGGCTGGGACAAGCTGTCGAAGAAGGCGCACCTCGCCGCCATCTGGCTGGTCGCGTTCGGCTCCAACCTCTCGGCGCTCTGGATCCTGATCGCGAACTCGTTCATGCAGCAACCCGCGGGCTACGTCCTGCGCAACGGTCGAGCGGAGATGGAGAGCTTCTGGGCGCTCGTCACGAACCCGCACGTATTCGTGCAGTTCCCGCACGTGATCACCGGGGCCATGGCGACGGCGGGCTTCTTCGTACTCGGCATCAGCGCCTGGCACCTGTTGCGCGCGAAGGACGAGGACGGCCGCGACGCGTTCCGGCGCTCGTTCCGGGTTGGAGCGGTATACGCCTTCGCGGCCACCGCCGCGGTGCTCGTGGTCGGCCACACGCAGGCGCAGTACATGATCCGCGTGCAGCCGATGAAGATGGCTGCCGCCGAGGCGCTGTGGGACTCGCAGGATCCGGCCGCGATGTCGCTGTTCACCTGGGGCAACGAGCCCGAGCGCCGGGACGTGTGGGCCGTGAAGGCGCCCGGTCTGCTGAGCTTTCTCGCATACAACCGCTTCTCGGGCGAGGTCCGCGGGATCAAGAGCCTCCAGGCCGAGTACGAGGCGCGCTATGGGCCGGGAGACTACGCGCCCCCGGTCAAGTGGACCTACTGGAACTTCCGCGTCATGGCCGGGGCGGGCCTGTTGATGCTCGCGCTCGCGGGCTGGGCTCTGCTGGCGACGCTGCGCGGGAGCTTCGAGACGAGCCCGCGCCTGCTCGGGCTGCTCGTTCCGGCGCTCGTCCTCCCATACGCAGCGAACAGCGCCGGCTGGATCTTCACCGAGCTCGGCCGCGCGCCCTGGATCGTCTTCGGCGTGATGAAGCTCGAGAACGCCGTCTCACCGACTGTCCGCGCGGGCGAGGTGCTCTTCTCGCTGGTCGGCTTCACGCTCGTCTACGCCGCGCTGATGGCTGCCGACATCTACCTGCTCGCGAAGTTCGCGAAGGGCGGCCTGCCTCGTGCCGGTGCGCTGGAGCCGACGACCGCAACGGTCGCCACGCCGGCAGCGGCTCAGGTCTAGGAGGGGCAACATGGACCTCAACACTCTCTGGTTCGTGCTGATCGGCGTCCTGTTCACCGGCTTCTTCGTGCTCGAGGGTTTCGACTACGGCGTCGGGATCCTGCTGCCGTTTCTCGGCAGGACGGACGAGGAGCGCCGTCGGATCGTCAACACGATCGGCCCGGTATGGGACGGCAACGAGGTCTGGCTCCTGACCGCCGGCGGGGCGATCTTCGCGGCGTTCCCGCACTGGTACGCGACGATGTTCAGCGGCTTCTACCTGGCGCTGTTCCTGGTGCTCGCGGCCCTGATCGTGCGCGGGGTGGCCTTCGAATTCCGCAGCAAGGACGAGAATCCCGGCTGGCGCTCGACGTGGGACTGGATGATCTTCGTGGGCAGCCTGCTGCCTGCGATCTTGTTCGGTGTCGCGCTCGCCAATCTGTTGAAGGGCGTCCCGATCGACCAGTCGAAGAGCTTCGTCGGTGGCTTCTTCGACCTGCTGTCGCCCTACACTGTGCTCGCCGGCCTTGCCACGTGCGCGCTGTTCGTCACCCACGGCGCCATCTTCCTGAACCTCAAGAGCGTCGATCCGATTCGCGCCCGCGCAACCGCGGTGATCGGGAAGGTCGGGCCGCTGGCGACGATTCTGCTGCTGCTGTTCGCGCTGGGCACCTACCTGTGGACCGACGTCTACGCGCGGCTCGGCGTCAACCCTGGCCTCGTGCCGCTGCTCGCGCTCGGCGCACTGCTCTCGGCCGGCTACCTGATCCACCGCGAGCGCATGGGTTGGGCGTTCGTGATGACGACGCTCACGATCCTGTTCACGGTCGCGACGCTGTTCGTATCGCTGTTCCCCCGCGTCATGGTTTCGAGCCTCAACCCCGAATGGAGCCTCACGATCTACAACGCCTCCTCGACGCCCTACACGCTCGAGATCATGAGCATCGTTGCCGGGGTCTTCGTGCCGATCGTGCTCGCCTACCAGGCGTGGACATACTGGGTGTTCCGCCACCGCATCACGGCCGAGACGAAGCTGGAGTACTGATACCGTCAGCGAGTGCGGACTCCCAGGCGGGCATCCTTTTGCGGGGCGAGGCCTTCCGAGGCCCCGCCCCGCCTCCCTCTCGGGCGGATCCCGGCCGCGCTGGTAACGTAGGCGCGTGTCGCCGCTGCGCAGCCTCCTGCCGGGCGAGAAGGTCGCAAGCCGCCTCGCGCCTGCGGTGCTCGCGGGCCTGCTCGCCGGTCTCGCGGTGGTGGCACAGGCCGCGCTGCTGACGCGCGCCGTGGACGGGACGTTGCTCGGCGGCTTCGGTCTCTCAGCCAGCGCCCCGCTGCTCGCAGCGCTCGCACTCGTCGCGCTGGCGCGCGCCGGGCTCGCGTGGGCGCAGGAGTTGCTGGCCCAGCGCGCCTCGACCTCGATTCGCCAAGCTGTCCGCGACCGCCTGGTGCGCCAACTGCTTGCGCTCGGGCCGCGTTTCGCCTCCGGCGCGCGCACGGGCGAGGTCGCCCACACACTCCTGGGCGGGGTCGACGCGCTCGACGCCTACGTGGCGCAATACCTGCCCGCCGCGGCGCTCGCTGCCGTCGTGCCGTGGCTCGTGCTCGCCGCGGTCGTCTGGGCGGACCCGCTCTCGGGGCTCGTGCTCCTGCTCACCGGCCCGCTGGTGCCTCTCTTCACCTGGCTGATCGGCTCGGCCGCGCGTGACGAGGCGCGCCGGCAATGGCGGACGCTCTCGCGGCTCTCCGCGCGCTTCTTCGACGCGCTTTCGGCACTGCCGACGCTGCGGGCGTTCGGAGCGGTCGAGGCCGAGGCCGCGCTGCTCGAGCGGGCGGCCGACCGGCACCGCGAGACGACGCTGCGCGTGCTGCGACTGGCCTTCGTCTCCTCTCTCGTGCTCGAGGCGGTTGCGACGCTCGGTACCGCGGTCGTCGCCGTCGAGGTGGGCTTGCGGCTGCTGTACGGACACACCTCCTTTGCCGAGGCCCTCTTCGTGCTCGTGCTCGCCCCCGAGTTTTACCGGCCACTGCGGGCCTTCGCCGCGGCCTTCCACGCCGGCCTGGCCGGACGCGAAGCAGCCGAGCGGATGGCGGCAATCGCTGAGACACCGGGACCCCTCGCAGCCCCCGACCTCGTCGCGGCGGGCACGCCCGGACCGGCGCGAGCCGCGTCAGGCACGCGCGCGACGGCCCGAGCGCCCGCGATCAGCTTCGAGGGCGTGCGCTTCGCATACGCAGCGGGTGCAGCGGCTGCGCTCGACGGTTTCACGCTCGACCTGCCGGCCGGAGCCACCGTCGCACTCCTGGGCGCGACGGGTGCCGGCAAGACGACCGCGGCCCACCTGCTGCTGCGCTTCCTGGAGCCCGACGCGGGCAGGCTCCGCGTCGACGGCGCGCCACTCGCCGCCATGGGGCCCGAGCGCTGGCGCGAGCACGTGGCCTGGGTGCCGCAGCAGCCACGGCTGCTGCACGCAACGCTGCGCGACAACCTGTTCCTCGCACGCCGGGACGCGAGCGAAGCCGAGCTCCATCGCGCGCTCGAGCGGGCGGACCTCGGCGCGCTGGTGCGGTCGCTGCCAGACGGGCTCGACACGCCACTCGGCGAGGGCGGCGAGCGGCTCTCCGGCGGTGAGGCCCAGCGCGTTGCGCTCGCTCGCGCCTTCCTGAAGGACGCGCCGGTGCTGGTGCTCGACGAGCCCACCGCACAATTGGACCCGGAGACCGAAGACGCCGTGGTGCGGTCGCTCCGCGAGTTGCGCCGCGGCCGCACCGTCCTCCTGGTTGCGCACCGCCTGACGACGGTGGTGGGCGCGGACCACGTGGCGCTGCTCGACCATGGCCGCGTCGCGGAGCAGGGTGCCCCCGGCGATCTGGCCCGCTCGGGCTCGCGCTACCGGGGCCTGCTGGCGGCCTGGGGAACGGGCGCGTGAGCCGGCTGTGGCGGTTGCTGGCGATCGCACAGCCGGAGCGAGCCCGGCTCGCGGGAGCGACATTGCTGCAGGTCCTGACGATCGGCGCGGGGATCGGCCTCACCGGCACCTCCGCCTGGCTGCTCTCGTGCGCCGCGCAGCACCCGTCGATTGCGGCGCTGCAGGTGGCCATCGTCGGCGTGCGCGCGTTCGGCATCGGCCGGGCCACGCTGCGCTACGGTGAGCGCCTGGTCTCGCACGACGCGACCCTGCGCCTGCTGGCGCGCCTGCGCCTCGCGGTCTTCCGCGCGCTCGTCCCGCTCGCGCCCGCCCGGCTGACCGAGCATCGGGCTGGCGACGTGCTCGGCCGCGTGATCGAGGACGTCGCGACGCTCGAAGGCTTCTACGTCCGCGTGCTCGGACCGAGCCTCGCCGTGCTTCCCGTGGCCGCGATCGTGACGGGGCTGCTCTGGCCGCGGGGCGCCGCCCTGGCCGGGGTGGCGCTGGCGGGGCTTGCGGTTTCCGGCGTCCTCGCGCCCGCGTTGGCGGCGCGGCTCGCGCGGCGCCCCGGCCGCGCGGCCATCGCCTGTCGTGGCGCCCTGGCGGCGGCGCTCGTCGACGGCGTCCGGGGCTCGGCCGAACTGCTGGCGTTCGGTGGCGAGCGGACGCACGCTGACGCCGTCGCGGACCTCAGCCGCGCGGCCCTCGCCGCGCAGGCGCGCGCGGCACGCGCCGCGGCCCTCGGCGGCGCCTGCGCCGGGCTGGCGGCCGACTTGAGCGTCGTCGCCGTCCTGGTGTTCGCGATACCCGCCGTGCGTGCCGGCCGCCTCGACGGCGTGCTGCTCGCCGTCGTCGCACTCGTCACGCTCGCCTCGTTCGAGGTGACCGCCGCCCTCCCGCTGGCGTGGCAAGCGCTCGGGTCGACGCGCGAGGCAGCGTCACGTCTGTTCGCGCTCCTCGACGCCGCACCGGCGGTGGCAGAGCCGCCGTCCGTCGGCGAGGCGTCGAGCGGCGGCGCTGCCTCGCGTCCGCTGCTCGAGATTCGAACCCTCCGCTTCGCCTATCCCGGCGCTTCGCGACTGGCGCTCGACGGTGTCAGTCTCCGGCTCGAGCCCGGCTGGCGCGTGGCGGTCGTCGGCCCGAGCGGCTCCGGCAAGTCGACGCTTGCGCAGATCCTGCTGCGCTTCCAGGAGTCGCCCCCGGGTACCGTCTGGCTCGAGGGTCGCGACGTGCGGGAGCTGCCATCGGACGCCGTCCGACAGCGGATCGCCTATGCTGCGCAGCGCGCCGACGTGTTGGCCGGAACCCTGCGCGAGAATCTCACGCTCGGCCGACCCGGGCTCGGGGACGACCGGCTGCTCGCCGCCTTGCGCGGTGTGGGGCTCGAGCCCCTGGCGACCCGCGCGCCGGCAGGGCTCGACGCCTGGCTGGGCGAGCAGGGACAGCTGCTCTCCGGTGGCGAGCGCCAGCGGATCGGCCTCGCCCGCGCGCTGCTCGCTAGCGGCCCCCTGCTCCTGCTGGACGAGCCGACTGCGCACCTCGACGCGCTGACGGAACGGGCGGTCCTGGCACAGATCATCCGGGCGGGCGAGGGGCGCGCGACGATTCTCATCACGCACCGTCTGGTCGGCCTCGATGCCTTCGACGAGGTGCTGGTGCTCGGTCAGGGCCGGGTCCTCGAGCGAGGCCGTGCAACCGCGCTCGAGGCCCAGGGCGGGGTGTTCACGCGCCTGCTGCGTCTGCAGCGCGACGTCGGGGCGCTCGACGATGCCGCGTTCGCCGATCAGGCCGAGTGGCCTGCGCGCACGGCCTCGATCGCCGGCAGGCCCTCGACGTAGCGGTAGTACGGCTCGAGGTCGAACTTGCGGGCGGTGTTGTCGGAGGACATGTAGCGCACGCTGCCGTACACCGGGCGCTCGGGCGGCCACGGCCGGTCGAACAGTCCGAAGCACCAGAGGATGCCGGTGTAGGAGTTGGGGTCGCGGCCGTCGAGCGCGTACTTGTTGTTCAGCTGCTCGAGCCGGCGGTAGGCCTCGGCCGGCGAGGGCGACCACTCCAGCACCTTCTTGCCCCACAGCATGCGCAGGTAGTTGTGGATCGTGCCCGTCGCGACCAGCTCGCGCTGCGCGGCGTTCCAGAGCGGGTCGTGCGTCCGGCCGTTCTCGAGATCCTCCGCCGTGTAGACGAAGGCCCGCGAGTCGCCCGCGTGCGCGCCGAGCGTCTGCAGCGCCCAGCCGGGCAGGGCGGTCTCGAGGCTCGCGGCGTCGCAGCGCCGGCTGCGGTGCCAGTGCAAGCCCACGTCGCGCCAGGTCAGGGCCTCGTCGAGGAACGCGTTGACGTCGGCGTCGTCCGTGAAGAAGCCCTCGCGCCGTCCGCGGTTGTGGATCCGCAGCTCCTCCGGCGTCCAGGCCCCGGTCGTGCGCAGCGTGGCCTCCGCGACCTCCTCGATCGACAGCTGCCCGAAGTGCAGGTACGGCGACAGGCCGCTCGCGTGGCCCTCCTCGGGCGACCGTGGCAGCGAGCGCGACTCCGCGTAGCCCCGCAGGCGCCCGCGCAGGAACGCGCGCAAGCGCGCGCGGGCCGCGGGCGTGCCGCCAGGTGTCGCGACCACCCGGGGCACGCTCGCGTCGAGCGGCAGTTCCGCGACGAACGCGTCCAGATCGTCGGCCTGCCAGGTCTCGAACGGCGCGTCCACCCGCCGCATCGCCGCGGCCGGCAGCTTCGGCCGCGCTGCG
>Ga0302299_10001716_pt1 | contig 13213 bp, 6 predicted proteins | sample III_Fen_N3_4_FD_198795 | JGI IMG/M metagenome (GOLD analysis project Ga0302299, IMG submission 198795) | Peat permafrost microbial communities from Stordalen Mire near Abisko, Sweden - III_Fen_N3_4 | ecosystem: Environmental > Terrestrial > Soil > Wetlands > Permafrost | place: Sweden: Abisko... | reverse complement strand
GCCGCGCAGCTCCGTGACCCAGGCGCGCCGGTCGACAGCCGCTACGACGCCGCGGTCAAGGATCGCCAGCTGCGCGGCCAGTTCCCGGTCGGCGTGTTCGCCGAGGCCGCCCGCGCGCTCGATCTCGAGGTCCTGCAGCGCTGGCGCGAGGGGCTGGGCCTCGTCGCGGTGGGCGGCGCGACCCGGATCGGGTTTGGCCGCGCGTCGTCGCCCGGCGCCGAGCTCCGGCCCGCGCTGTCGCTCGAGCTGTCCGGTAACCGGACGGTTCGCCTGGTCGGACAGACCGAGCTGCTGGTGCGCGGCGCGCGCGCGACCTCGATCGTCACGCTGCTGCGCAAGCTCGAGAAGCGCTCGCCGTACCACCTGCGCGGCGCCTTCGATCACCTCGTGCTCGCCGCCGCCGGGCTGGCGACCGACGGCCACGTCCACCGCTTGATCGACGACCGCGGCGCGGTCTGCGAGATCCAGCACGATCCGTGGACACCGGGTGACGCGCGCGCCTACCTCACCGGGCTGGTGACCGAGCTGCTCGATGCGACGCACGGCTACCTGCTGCCGTTCGACACTCTCGCCCGCGCGCTCCAGGGCGGCAAGCCGGCGAGCTACACCGAGGATCCGACGCGCGGGCTGGGCTACGGCCCGATCGACCGCCCGTATGGCCTCGACGTCCCGCGCGACGCCGCCGCGATCGCCCGCCGCCGGCTGTTGCCGCTGATCGAGCGCATGCACGGCGACCACGGCTTCGAGGTCGGCCCGTGACCGAGACGGTCGCCGACTCCGGGGTCGACGCCGGGGTCCGCGTCGCCCGGCCGGCCGCCCTGCCGCCTGCCGACGCGCGGCTGGTCGTCGCCGAGGCCTCGGCGGGGACGGGCAAGACGTTCTTCCTCGAGCACCGCGTGGTCGACCTGATCCTCGCCGGCGCAGAGCTCGGCCAGATCCTCCTGGTCACGTTCACCGACAAGGCGGTCGCCGAGCTCCGCATGCGGATCCGCGACCTGCTGGATCGGCTGTCGCGCGCCGTGGTCTCGACCGCCGGCGATGGCGAACAGGCGTGGCGCCTCGACGACGACGCGCGGCGCCGGCTGCGCGCGGCGGTCACCGCGTTCGATCATGCGCCGATCTACACGATCCACGGGTTCTGCCACCGCATCCTGATCGAGGACGCGTTCTCGGCCCGGCGGCTGTTCGATCAGACCCAGATCGCCGACGAGGTCGCGTTCGACGCTGCGTTCACCGCGCTGCTCCGCGAGCGGTTCGCCCACAAGGCGCCGGATCGCGAGCTGCTCGCCGCGTTCCTCGCGAGCAAGACCTCGAACGGCACGCCGCGCACGGTCGACGCACTGCGCTCGTTGCTGCTCGGCTGCGTACGCGCCGACGCGCGGGTCCGCCGCCCGCTCGATCCCGACGCGGTGCACGCCAGCTTCGAGCGGCTGCGCGCGGCGTTCGCGAGCGACGCCAACCGGGCCGCCGTGATGGCGTGCGACCGGCGCTGGTCGCCGGCCTGGCTCGACAAGATCACCAGCGCGCTGGCGCGCTGCGACGACGACGCGCCGCCGGCGCGCAAGCTGCTGGCGATCGACCTGCTGCGCGAGGCCGCGGACAAGCTGGCGGACCGGGCCGCCAAGCTGCCGCCCGACGTGGTCGCCGCGCTGCGCGGGGTCGCCACCACGCTGTCGCTCGACGAGGCGATCGCAGCCCAGCTGCTGCCCGCGATCATCGCGCGGATCGGCGAGGACAAGGCAGAGCACGGCCGGTTCGACTACGACGACATGCTCGAGCTGGTGTGGGCCGCGCTGACCGGGCCGCGGCGTGACGAGGTCGCCGCCCGGCTGCGCGAGCGCACGCCGTGGGCGATGATCGACGAGTTCCAGGACACCGATCCGGTGCAGTGGAACATCTTCCGTACGGTGTGGATGCACCCCGACGCGCGCGGCCTCACGATCGTCGGCGATCCCAAGCAGGCGATCTACGGGTTCCGCGGCGCGGACGTCGAGACCTACGTCGCGGCGCGCGACGAGCTGCTGCGCGCCGACGCCACGCGCGTCGTGCTCGACGTCAACCGGCGCTCGACCGAACCGCTGGTCGCGGCGATCAACCAGCTGCTGATCGGTCCGCTCGGCATCACGCCGCTGTTGTCGGGCAAGATCACGTACGACGAGCCGGTCCGCGCCAGCGGCGACGTCACGTGCGACGACGTTCGACCGCCTGTCACGGTGTTCCAGCTCAGGGCTACCGGCAAGGCGACCGCCGACGCGAACCGCAGCGCGCTGGCCGGCGCGATCGGCGAGGCGATCGAGGCGCTGCGCGCGGCGCCGCCGGTGTGGCGCGCGCGCGGTGTGGTCCGGCCGTTCGCGCTCGACCAGGTGATGGTGCTGACCCGGGCGAACCGCGAGAGCGCGGAGCTGGCGGCCGCGCTGCGCGCGCGGGGGCTGCCCTGTGCGCTGGTCGAGCCCGACAAGCTGTTCACCACCCGCGAGGCGACCGAGCTGGCCAGCGTGCTCGCGGCGATCGCTGCGCCGCGCGATCGCTCGGCGCGCCTGCGCGCGCTGCGCACCCGGTTCTTCGACGTCCCGTGGGCCGAGCTCGTCGACGTGGTCGACGCGCCCGACCACCACCCGGTGATCGCGCGGCTGTTCGACTGGGCGCAGCTCGCGCAGCGCCGCGCCTACGAGGCGCTGTTCCGCCGGCTGGTCGAGGACAGCCGGTTCGCCGAGCGCGCGCTCGTGCTCGGGGGTGGCGAGCGCGCCCTGACCAACACCTGGCACCTGCTCGAGCTGCTGCTCGCCGAGGTCGCGCGCGCGCGCTGCGATCTCCACGAGCTGGTCGGGCTGCTCCGGCGCTGGATCGCCGACGACACCGCGCACCCCGACGAGCGCGACGTCCAGCGCGCCGAGACCGACGCCGACGCGGTGCGCGTGCTCACCATCCACACGGCCAAGGGCCTCGAGGCGCCGTACGTGTTCCTGTTCGGCGGCACCTCGGGCGCGCCCAAGGGGCCGGTCCACACCCTGCGCGACGCGACCGGCCGCGCGCTGGTCGTCGGCAAGGCCGATCCGATCACCCAGGAGCTGCTCGACGCCGAGACCGACGCCGAGCACCAGCGCCTCGCCTACGTCGCGGTGACCCGCGCGCAGGTCCGGCTGTACCTGCCGTCGTACGGCGAGGGCGCCCTGGTCAAGCTCGCGATGTACGGGCCGATCCAGCGCTGCCTCCAGCCGTGGATCGGACCGCGCGCGGCCTCCGAGCGCGTGCTGTTCGAGACCATCACGGTGCCGGTCGGCGGCCCCGCACCCGCGCCACCGCCGCGTGACGCGCTCGCCCCGTTCCTGGCGCCGCCGGCCCCGCCGTCGCTCGTGCGGCTACCGCTCGCCGCGAGCCGCGGCGGGCTCACGATGCTGTCGTACACCCGGCTCGCACACGACGCGAACACCGCCGCGATCGCGGTCCACCCCGGCGACGCCCTCGCGCTCGACCTGGCCGAGTTCAACATCGACGACCTCGACGACAACGCGGGCGTGGTCGGCCCGACCGAGCTTCCGCCCGGCGCCGACTCCGGGCTGCTCCTGCACGACGTCCTGGAGCTCGCCGACCTCGCCACCGCGCGCCGCGCCCCCGACGCCGCCGCGTGGGCGGACGAGCCCGAGGTCGCCGCGCTGCTCGCCGACAAGGCCCGCGAGCGCGGCGTCGCCGAGGTCTACCTGCCGCACGCCGCAGTGCTCGCCCACCGCACGCTGACCGCGCCGCTCGTGATGGTCGACGGCACGACGCTGCCCGCGCTCGCCGACGCGACCGCGCTGGCCCGGGAGCTCGAGTTCGGGTATCCGATTCCGGCCATTCCGGAGATCCCAGCGCAGCGGGCCGCGCCCACGCTCGCAGCTGCGCCGCCGCGCGGCCTGGTCAAGGGCTTCATCGATGCGCTCGTCGCGTGGGACGATGATCTATGGGTGGTCGACTACAAGAGCGACCTTCTGACCGGCGATGATCTCGCCGCCGCGGCGCAGCGCAGGGTCCGCGAGCGCTACGCCGTGCAGGCCCGGCTCTACGCGATCGCGGCCGATCGCCTGCGCGGTGCGCGCCAGCTCGCCGGGCTTTTGTTTCTGTTCGTCCGTCATGACATCGTGGTGCCGGTGCGGATCGCCGACGACACCCTCGCAGGATGGACCGACTGGCTCGCCCAGCTGGCGGCGGCGTCCGACGAGGCCGCGCCGTGACCACCCCGCTCGCCCCGCACGGTACGCTGCGCGCGCGGTTCTCGCTCCACGCCTCGCCCGGCGAGCGCCGGCCCGACGCCGAGATGTTCCGCCAGCTCGGCGTCGGCGCGCGCAGCTGCGATCTCGGCGACGAAGGCCTGTACCTCGCCGAGGAGCTGGTCGCGGCCGATCGCTGGTTCGGCAGCCGCGATTCGCTCCCGCTCGGCGTGCTCGTGCTCGCGCTGATGATCGCGCAGCGCCAGGGCTCGACCTGCCTTCCGCTCGATCCCTCGGCGCATGGTCACCTGCGCGGCCTGATCCGCGAGATCGTCCGGCTGGCCAACCTCGAGCAATCGCCGCAGGCGCTGATCCGCGCGATCGTCCAGCTCACCGGGATCCCCGCGTTCGACTCGGTGATCGGCACGCGCGACCAGCGGCTGCCCCTCATCGTCGACGGAGGCTGCCTCTACACCGAGCGCGCGCGCTGGCTCGAGCAGCGGGTCGCGGCGCGGCTCGCCGAGCGGCTCGCGACGCCCACCGGCGATCCCGCGGCGCTGCTCGCCGACCTCGCACGGCGGCCGTCGTCTGCGACCCTGTCCGACGAGCAGGCCAGCGCTGTCGGCACGGCGCTCGCCGGCAAGCTCGCGATCGTCACCGGCGGCCCGGGCACCGGCAAGACGCTGGTCGCCGCCGCGATCGTGCGCGGCTTCGCCCGGCTCGGCATCACGCAGATCGCCCTCGCCGCCCAGACCGGCAAGGCCGCCAACCGGCTGACCCAGGTGATCGGTGAGCAGCTCGCCGCGGTCCGCGAGCCGGGCGCCACCGACGCAAGCCTCGCCGCGGCGCCGCCGGTCGCCCAGACCCTGCATCGCCTGCTCGGGTTTCGCGGCGAGCGCTTCACCCACCACGCGCAGAGCCCGCTGCCGTACGGCGCGGTGATCGTGGACGAAGCCTCGATGATCGATCTCGAGCTGATGGATGCGTTGCTCGACGCGCTCCCGGCGTCCGCGCCGCTGGTCTTGATCGGCGACGCGCACCAGCTCCCCGCGATCGACGCCGGCCAGATCCTCGCCGACCTCGCGATCGCAGCTGGCCCGGCCGGCGCGCGGGTCGCCGTGCTCGCGAAGAGCTACCGGATGGACCAGAGCGATCGCCACGGCCGCGCGGTGTACGACGCCGCGACCGCGGTGAACGACGGCGCCGCGCAGCGCCTGGTCGAGCGCGCGCACCCGCTCGCCGCGGCGCGCACGCCGGGCACGCTCGCGTTCGCCGGCGTCGAGTGGGTCGATCCGGGCACCGGGCGCGGCGCCGATGACGCGGTGCTCGCGGTCGCCGAAGCCCTGTGGCACCACTTCGACGGCCCGCGCGCGCTGCGCGCCGCCGAGCGCGTGTTCCACTTCGTCGACGGCAGGGTCACGCCAGGCGAGCGCGACGAGCTCGAGCGGTTGTGGCAGCTGCTCGCGCGCGCCCGCGTGCTGACCGCCACCCGCGCCCTGTCGACCGGCTCGCTCGCCATCAACGCTCACCTGCACGAGCGCGCGCTCGAGCGCATGACGGTCACCGGCCGCCCCGAGCTGGTCCCCGGCGAGCCCGTGATGATCACGGCCAACGACTACCAGCGCGGACTGTTCAACGGCGATCAGGGCATCATCGTGCGCGCCGATGAGGGCCTCGGCCGCCACCACTACCGCGCGGTGTTCCGCGCCGGCGGCGAGCTCCAGCCGTTCGCGATCGAGGCGCTGCGCGACCGCCTCGAGCTGGCATGGGCGCTGACCGTGCACAAGAGCCAGGGCTCGGAGCTCGACGCGATCGCGCTGGTCCTGCCGAACGACGATCTGCCGATCGTCACCCGCGAGCTGCTGTACACCGGCATCACGCGCGCGCGCACCGGCGTGGTGCTGGTCGGCACCGCGAAGCTCGTTACCGCCGCCGGCAAGCGCCGCGCGCTGCGCTACTCCGGGCTCGCGAACCGGCTGCGCGCGCTGGTGCGGCCGTGACCGCGCCCGCGGGGCCCGGGGATCCCGCGTGCCCGCACCGCGAGCGCGACGCTGGCGTCTGCGTGCACTGCGGCCACTGCGCGCACGAGCTGATCCTGAACGGCGCCTGCTACTTCTGCGGCACCACCGAGCTCGATCCGATCGCGCTGTCGCCCAAGAAGCCGACCGTCATCCCGGCCGATCAGCTGGTCCGTAAGCCCCGCCCGTAGGGTCCGCCACCGCGCCAGGCACGGCGGCCGCGTCGCCCTGACGCACAATGCGGCAGACCACTCGAGACCGATCACAGCGCGACATCGAGTGCGATCCATCGTAATCGCTTGTAATCGGGGCGATCCGCGCTCGAACCAGACGCGCAACCGGTCGCGCCCACAAGCGAATTCACGACGACGACCCGGAGCTCACGTTCGCGAGCCTCGCGGCCACGCGCGGCGCTCCGTTGACAGACAACCTCGTAGTCGCGATCGTGGCCGAACATGCCATTCAGCGCACTCGTGGGTACCTGGTGAGGCAGCGCGACGTCAGCTCTACCCCCGGCGCGGTCACCAGTGCGGACCACGAGCCCGGCGCTCCCGGGCGGCGGACCCTGAGCGAGCCCTTCCCGCCCGCCCCCGTCGTGCAGCGGCGCCCGTCGCTCGCTGTCGCCGCCGCGGCCGATGGCCTGCGCACGGCGGCCGACGACGTCCCGGGCCAGGTCGCCGCCGATGGCCTGGCCGGTGCGAGCGAGCCGCTGCCGCACCGCGACCGGATCCAGGCCGCGTTCGGCCGCCACGACGTCGGCGGGATCCGCGTCGCGAGCGATGCGCGCGCCCACGACGCCAGCGCCCAGCTCGGCGCACACGCCTACGCCGCCGGCGATCGCGTCGCGCTGCCCGGCGGCCCCGATCTGTTCACCGAGGCCCACGAGGCCACGCACGTCGTGCAGCAGCGCGCCGGGCGGGTCTCGGCCCACGGCCGCGCCGGCGACACCCACGAGCAGCAGGCCGACGACGTCGCCTCCCGCGTGGTGCGCGGCGAGTCCGTCGAGGGCGTGCTCGACGCGCTCGCGCCGGGCGGCGGCCCGGGTGGCGCCCCGCACGTCCAGCTCCGCATCAACGTGACGAGCGCCCAGGTCGTCGCGCAGTGGGGCCACGCTGCCGGCGGCGCGCCCTACAACGACCTGCGCGGCGCGCTCGATCGCTACAACGCCGCCGCCGACGATCCTCTCGCGACGCCCGATCGCCTGCGCTCGACCGTCCGCGTCGTGATCGCGAACGCAGAGGCATTTCGCGACAGCTTCCTGCCCGGCCAGCCGCCGCCCCAGGTCGGGAATCACCTGAACAACCTGCTGACCGCCGCCATCACCGAGCTCGACACCATCATGAACGCGAGCGTGACCGCAGCGCGCGCGAACGCGGCCCCCGGCGAGGCCGACCCAGCGCGCGCTGCCGCCGCCCGCGGCGAGGCCGAGATCGCGCGGCTCACCCCGGGCGTGGGGGCCCCGCATGGCGATCCGCGCGACGCCGCCCGCCGCAAGATCCTGCGCTACCAGCAGCAGCTCGGGTTCGCCGGCACCCGGTGCGATGACCTCGCCGCCGCCGGCCCCGCGGTCGCCCAGAACTGGACCGCGCGCGGCGACATGTATCACGTGGGCGCCACGATCGGCCTGTTCCCCGAGCTCAACGTCGTGATCTACGACCTGCCGGATCCCGCGACGATCGGCCCCGCCGATGCGCGCCTCCCCGCCATGGCCGCGCGCTGGGAGCAGGCGTGCCTGCTCGCCGGCTACTACAGCCAGCCCGCGCGCGTGTTCTACACCTTCCTCGACGGCGTCGCCGGGCACTCGAACCCCGGCGCAGCCTACGAGTTCCACGCCAGCCTCACGGCCGGCGCGCCTGCTGCCGCGCGGCGCCCGCTGTTCATGGAGGTCGGCGGCTGCACGACCCTGATCGGGCTCGAGCTGATGCGGGCGCGACAGGCGGGCGGCGGCAACTACGCGGCGAGCCGGCAGGCGATCGCGAACGCCACGGCGCCGGCGCCGGCCGCGCACGACGCGGCCCAGCGCGCGACGCGCGAGGAGATCGTCGCGTGCCTCCAGGCCCGCGGCTTCGTCGATGGCCAGCGCTACGTGATCATCAACTTCCGCGCGTCAGGCCACAGCGACGTCGAGAAGCGGATCCGCGACGCTGGTCCGGGCAACAGCGCCGCGGCAGCCCAGGGCTGGAACCCGCGCGGTCCCCAGGTCGGCGGCAACCACCCCGAGCTCGACACCGGCACCGTCGGCGTCCAGCAGCTGCGCACGATCGTCACCGACCTCGGCTTCGTGCCGGTGATGATGGGAGAGGAGCCTGCCAACGCCCCGGCGCCGAATCTGATCAAGTACTGGGACTTCATGCACGCGGGCCAGAAGATCTGCCGCGGCGGCCGCGCGGCGGAGGCCTACTTCCTCCGGGTGCTCCACGAGGAGTTCCCGATGAAGCAGATCGCGATGCGCAGCGGCGTGACCGATCAGCTCGCGTTCCTCGGCATCCCGACGATCTCGATCGACCTCGACAACTTCCACCGCCGCTCGGCGCCCGAGCTGTTCGATCAGCCGGGCTACCAGCTGGGCGGCAACGAGACCGCGCACTCGTGGGGGCGCGGTGGCAAGCTCGAGGCCGGCATGGAGCGCGACTATGGCCGCGTCTTCCTGCACGATCGCCGCGAGCTCAAGACCTTTGATGCGCAGGGCAAGTGGTCCGGCCGGATGTCCGACGACGACGTCGCCCGCGTCAAGAGCGGCGTCAGGTTCTACTTCGGCGATCACAGCGAGCACGGCGCCGGAGACGCCCCCGCCAGCAACGGCCTGCGCCACTCGAGCCACCCGCTCCACCCCGACCAGCTCGACGCCACCCGCGCGCTCGGCGCGCCGAACGAGGCCGCGCTGCGAACCGGCCTGCGCGGCAAGATCGACACCAACCTCAACCCCGACGCCGTCCTCGCCCACGTCCGGCTGCTCGCCGGGGCCCCCGGGCACGACGCCGAGATCCAGGCCGCGCTCGACTCCCACCTCGAGTTCACGTCGATGGTCGGCAACCTGACCTACGATCTCGTCACGCTGTGGAACAACAAGCAGCGCGATCGCATCCGGTTCCTGCGCGACGCGGCCGCGCTGCTCGTCGGCGGCTACGCCGGGCTCGCGGCGCCCTACAACCTCGAGCGCACGACGATCGAGGCCGCGGTGACGCTCAACACCCAGCGGCTCGGTCTGGTCGATCCCTATGTCACCGCGGTCCAGGCCTCGTACGAGCATACCGAGAACGCGGTGCTCCGGCGCTTCGACCCCAACGATCGCAGGCTCGCGACCGAGCGCGGCGCGCTCGCCGCGATCGCCGTCGCGCCTCTGCGGCGGGCGCGGCGCAACGCGCGGGCGATGGCGGAGGCGGAGACCAGCCCGCGGTTCCTGCTCCAGCTCCGGGCGCTCGAGGCGCTGGCGGTCGGCATCCAGCAGCAGCTCGAGGCGCTGCGCGCCGCAGCCGCCGCGCGGTTCGTCGACCAGGCGTTCTACCGCCGCCCGTTCCACGCCGAGCTGCCGGAGGTGTTCGCGCGCGCTGTGGCGCCCGGCGTTTAGCCTGGCGGCTACGCGAAGTTCGCCGCCCACAGCGCGCGCAGCCGCGGCTCGTCGTCGAGCGCCGTCGCGATCGCGCTCAGCTTCGGGCAGTGCTCGGCGAACCACGCCCGCCGCGGCCGCCACCGCGTCATAGCGGCGATGTAGACATCGAGCAGCGAGAACCGCGGCCCGAGGAACCACGGCCCGCGTGCCGCGCCCTCGAGCTGTTGCCACAGCTTCCTGCGATGAGCCAAGGTTGACTCGCTCAGCCGTGGCCCTGCGTCGCCGACCCACTTCTCGGGCTCGTCGCCGTACGCGAACGTCGGGTACACCGCGGCGACCAGGAACACCAGCCAGCGCAGCGCCTCGCGGCGCAGCGGGTCGCGCGGCGCCGGCAGGAGGCCAGCGTCCGGCACCAGCTCGTCGACGTGGAGCGCGATCGCCGCCGACTCGGTCATCACCAGCCCGTCGGGCAGCACCACCGCAGGCACCTGCCCCAGCGGGTTCAACGCGAGCAGCCGATCGCGAGCCGGGCCGGCCTGCGTGTAGTCGACCTCCTCGCGGTCGTACGCGATCCCCGCCAGCACGAGCACCGCCTCGACGATCACCGAGCCGCAGCCCCTGCAGCCGAGCACGCGCCACGGCGGGACCACCGCGGCGGCCTGATCGGCGCGGCCGAACGGATACTCCGCGGGCCCCAGCTCATGGAACGCGGTCCGCGTCGGCTCGCGCACCAGGACGTACGACTTGCCGAGCTCGGGGTAGCGCAGCACGTCGGTGACCAGGCCGCGCTCGCCGCCCATCAGGTAGACACAGTCCTCGCCGTACGGGTTGGTCAACAGGTGCGCCGCCTGCGGTGCGGGGAACGCGGCGAAGTCGCCGGGCCCGAGCTCGTGGTCGCGCCCGTCGATCCGCGCCCGCGCGCGCCCCGACACGATGAAGATCCACTCCTCCTCGGCCTGGTGCGCGTGGTACGCGAACGACTCGCCGCCCGGCGGGATCCGCGCGCGCGACAGCCCGATCCGCTCGAGCCCTGCGAGCCTGGTCAGCCAGGCGTCCGAGAACTTGCTGCGCGGGTTCAGCCGCTGCACCAGCGGGACCTCGGCCCGGTCGAGGTCTGCGGCGCGCAGGATGACGGCGGTCTTGTGTGCCATGCGATGGATCTAGCCAGCCGCGCCCCACGCGTCTTGCACGCGCTTGCTCCGGTGGTCGCGCCCGACCGAGGTGCGCGAGGGCGCGCCGTCGCAACGCTCCCTGCCTGCGCGCCAACCCTCGAAGTCACCACATGTTTTCACCCGCGTCAGAAATATCGCCGGCGCGTGGTCCCGGGCTGTCGATCAGGCCCCAGCTCGTTCGACCCCAGGACGAAGCGAACCCATCACGCACTTCGAGGAGAAACGCCATGACCCAGCTCGTCCTCTTTGGCCCCGCCGCAAGCAGCTACGTCCGCACCGCCCGCATGACCTGCCTTGAAAAGGGCGTGCCCCACGCCCTCGAAGCGGTCGACTTCGGCAAGGAGTCGCACGCTGCGCTCCACCCGTGGCTCCGCGTGCCGATCCTGCGCCACGGCGACATCAAGATCTTCGAGACCAGCGCCATCGTGCGCTACGTCGACGAGATCGGCACCAGCGCGTCGCTCCTGCCCGCGACCCCTGCGGCGCGCGCCACCATGGAGCAGTGGATCAGCTCGATCCATTGCTACATCTACAACAGCCTCGCGGAGAACTACGCGCTCAAGTACATCCGGCCCCAGCTGCGCGGCGAGGCCCCGGACCTCGAGGCCGTGCGCGCCGGCGTCCCCAACCTCGAGCGCGACATCGCGCGACTCGACGCGGCCTATGCCGGTGGCGCCTGGATCGCGGGCCCGACGCTCAGCCTCGCCGATCTGTTCGTCGCGCCGCTCATCCAGACCATCGGGCTGTTCCCGGAGGGCAAGGCCGCGCTCGCCAAGGCCAGGCACCTGTCGCGCGCGTTCGACCAGCTCGCCAGGCGCGACTCGTTCGCCAAGGTCCACGCCGGCCTGTTCGGCTGAGAGCCCGGGCACGATTCGGCGCGCCGGGTAGTGAGCAGACGTCGAACCGCCGATGGCGCCGGGAGCTCAGGATGGCACTGGGATTCTGCCGGGGCCGCCCGAAGCCTCCAGCTCCAAGGACCGGCCGGAGCGTGGCGTTCCTGGCCCATGCCAGTCCTGTGCGCGCGCCAGCAGCCCTCGGGAGAACGCTGGACGGCCTGTGACCGGCGCGTGGCAGCTGACCTGGCTGACTCGGACGCCCCGCTCACAGCCCAGTGCCCTGTGCCAGCGCCCCCAGCTTGATTGATTTGTTTGGTTGCGCCTGCTGAAGACGGACGAGGAGGACGCATGAAGTAGCAGAAGCCACGTGAAGTACCTCAGCAGGAGATGGACCTGCTGCCCGACCAAGGCGTAGCGAGCCAGCCGGTACCGAGCGTTGCGTGGTCCAGCGGCGACGCTGGCCGCGAAGCGTACACAGGGACCGCGAAGCCATGCGATCGAGCGTCGGCTGGCATGGCGCCTGCGGGCCTTGGAGCACCGCCAGCGTTCCTTGGGCGACCACGAGCAACCACGATTCGACTCTGTTCCGGATCCAGAAGCGAGAATCCCAAAATCAAAAGACCGGAGCACTGGCACAGGGCACTGGGCTGTGAGCGGGGCGTCCGAGTCAGCCAGGTCAGCTGCCACGCGCCGGTCACAGGCCGTCCAGCGATCTCCCGAGGTCTGACACGTGGCGTGGACCGGACGCCGCCAACGCTGTGTGTGTACAGGGGGCGACCGCCTTGCGTTTCGTGCTGAGTATGATTATATGTGCTCAATCAAGATGACGCCAGCCCGCCAGCCCGCGCGTCCGCGTCGTGGCGTCGCCCCCCGGCAGCTCGGTCTCGAGTTCCGGACCTGGGGTGGCAAGCGCGCCGGCGCGGGCCGCAAGCCCCGCGGTGCGCGCGCCGGCGTGGCGCATCGCCCGCGCGGCGAGTGGACCCGTCCGATGCCGCTGCACGTCACCTTGCGCATGGCACCGCACGTCTACAACCTGCGTAGCCGGCGCTCGTTCCGCGTCATCGCGGCGGCGCTCCGGCTCGGTGGCGATCGGTTCGACGTCCGCGTCGTCCAGTTCTCGGTCCAGGGCAACCACATCCATCTCCTCGTCGAGTCGCCCGATCGCCGCGCGCTCGCCCGCGCGATCCAGGGCTTGTCGATCCGCGTCGCCAAGGGGCTCAACCGGATGATGGGACGCAAGGGCCGCGTGTTCGACGATCGCTATCATGCACGGATACTGCGCACACCGACCGAGGTCCGCCACGCGATCCACTACGTCCGCGAGAATGCGCGCAAGCACGCCGCCCAGCGCGGCGAGACCTACGCGCCCGGCTACGTCGATCCGTACTCGTCGGCGGGCGCGCCCGACCTGGCGTTGCCGTCGGCCCAGACCTGGCTTCTACGCGCGGGA
>Ga0302299_10001715_pt1 | contig 13219 bp, 10 predicted proteins | sample III_Fen_N3_4_FD_198795 | JGI IMG/M metagenome (GOLD analysis project Ga0302299, IMG submission 198795) | Peat permafrost microbial communities from Stordalen Mire near Abisko, Sweden - III_Fen_N3_4 | ecosystem: Environmental > Terrestrial > Soil > Wetlands > Permafrost | place: Sweden: Abisko... | reverse complement strand
TTGTCGGCGCTCGCAGGGCCGGAGGGCACGGCGGCGTGGGCGTCCGGGTCCAGCGACAGCGTGGACGGACGGCCGGGGCCGTGCTGCGTCGAGGCCGTCGGCACGGCCGCGGCGTCGAGATCGGTCATGGGAGCAGTGTGTCACCTGGGGCACGTGGTGCGTCAGGGCCAAACCGCCCCACCTTCCCGTGCTCGCGCCTGCCGACCGAGGAGGGTGCGCCGGGGAGCAGCGGTCAGCGGGTGGGGTCGTCGTCCGTGGCGAGGTGAGCCGCTCGCTCGCGGGTGAGGGTGCGGACGAGGGCGACGACGTCGGCCACGCCCGGGACGCGGAAGCGGGCGCCGGTCTCGCCGGGGCCGACCTTGACCGACACGCTGCCCTCGGAGAGGACGGCGAACATCCACTCGTCGGTCTCGTCGTCGCCGATCGCGACAGCGACGTCGGCGTCGCACTCGCGCGCGAGTCGTCGGAGCGCCTCGCCCTTGTCGGCGTCGACGACGCTGAGCTCGACGACGCTCTTGCCGTGCAGCACCCGCACTCCGGGCAGCTTCGCGGGGCCGGCGAGCACCTGCTCGATCACGCGCTCGCCGTCGGACTCCGACGCGCCGCGCACGTGCACGGCGGCGCCGTACGGCTTGGTCTCGACGAGGACGCCGGGCACGTCGCGCACGAGCTCGCGCAGCGCCTCGGTGACCAACCTGGCCTGGCGCGCGAGCGGCTCGCTCGGGTCGAGCACCGGCCCGTGCTCGGCGCCGTGGCTGCCGACCAGCCGCACGTCGGTGGTGTCGGCGCGCTCGCCGAGCCCGGTGAGACGCATGAGGTCGCGGCGCGAGCGCCCCGACAGCAGCGTGACGTGCGTGCGCGGCAGCGCGTTGAGCTCGCGCACGGCCTCGAGCGCCCCGGGCTGCGGATGCGCCTGCGCGGGGTCGAGCACGATCGGAGCGAGGGTTCCGTCGTAGTCGCACACGACGAGCAGCCGCTCGGCGGCAGCCGCCTGCCGCAGCGCCTCGAGCAGCAGGTCGTCGCTGGCCAGGTCGTGGTCAGGGCCGGGGACGTGATCGAGGGTCATGACGTGCTCCTCGTCTCCTCGAGCGACGCGAGGAAGTCGCGGGACCAGCGGGCGCCGTCGTGCTCGAACACCTGTGCGCGCATGGCAGCCATGCGGCTGCGGAGGCCTGTGCGGTCCGCCCGAACCGCTTCCAGCACAGCGGCTTTCACGCCGTCGGCGTCGAAGGGGTTCACGAGGAACGCGTCGACGAGCTCGGCCGCCGCACCCGCGAACTCCGAGAGCACGAGCGCGCCGTCGCCGTCGTGGCGCGACGCGACGAACTCCTTGCACACCAGGTTCATGCCGTCGCGGTACGGCGTGACGAGCATGACGTCCGCGGCGAGGTAGAACGCCACGAGCTCCTCGCGGTCGAGGGGCTGGTGCACGTACTGGATCGGCGGCGATCCCATGAGGCCGTGGTCTCCGATCGCGCGACCCACGATGAGCTCGATGTCGTCGCGGGCGCGCTTGTACTCGTCGACGTTCTCGCGGCTGGGCGTCGCGATCTGCACGAGCACGGTGTCGCCGAGGGGTAGCTCGCCCTCTGCGAGCAGCTCGCTGTACGCCGTCAGCCGGACGTCGATGCCCTTGGTGTAGTCGAGGCGGTCGACGCCGAGCAGCACGTGCTTGGGGTTGCCGAGGGTCGCGCGGATCTCTGCGGCGGCCTCGACCGCCTCGGACGTCCGCGCGATGGCGTCGTACTCGTCGGCGTCGATCGAGATCGGGAAGGTGCGCACCGTGGCGCGGCGGCTGCCCGACGCGCGCACGACGTCGGGCACGACGACGGTGTCGTCCTCGACCGTGAGACCGAGCAGACCCCACGCGGCCTCGAGCAGGTTCGCCGCGTCGCCGTCGGTCTGCAGGCCGATGAGGTCGGAGCCGAGCAGACCGCCGAGCACCTCGTCGCGCCACGGGAGCTGGCGGAACAGCTCGGGCGGCGGGAACGGGATGTGCAGGAAGAACCCGATGGTGAGGTCGGGACGGCGGTCGCGCAGCATCCGCGGCACGAGCTGCAGCTGGTAGTCGTGCACCCACACGGTGGCGCCGTCGGCGGCGAGCGCGGCGACACGGTCGGCGAAGCGGCGGTTCACCTCGAGGTAGGGCTCCCAGTGGTGACGGTGGAACGAGGCCGTCGCGATGCCGTCGTGGTAGAGCGGCCACAGCGCGCTGTTGCTGAAGCCCTCGTAGAAGCCGTCGACCTCCTCGCGCGTGAGCTCGACCTCGTCGAGCGCGCACGGGCCGATGCCCTCGGGCAGCGGCTCGAGGGTGCCGTCCCACTCGTCGGTGGAGTAGGGGTCCGGCGCGTGTCGACCCGACCAGCCCACCCACACGGCGTCGACGCCGCGCAGCGTGGGCTCCAGGGCGCTCACGAGGCCGCCCGGCGAGCGCGACCAGGTCGTCGCGCCGTCGTCGTCGGTGCTCGCCTGCACCGGCAGCCGGTTGGCGACGACGACCAGGTCGTGGGTCGTCTCGGTGGTGTCCATCGTTCGACGCTAGGGACCGGAGAGCCGGAGGGCCAGCCCGGGCACCGTTCTCCCCGTGTGCGCTGTGAGGGTGTTCACACGTTCCGCACCGCCGGGAGCCGAACCGAGCCGAGTTCAGCACGCTCGCTCACGCTGCCGGTCGCGGTCACAGGCAGCGAGCTGCCCTACGGCTCGACGACGTGCACGGGGAGCCTGGACAGGACACCGAGAGGTTCGGACTCGCCTTCTCATCGCGCTCATACGACCCCGCAAGGGTCGTGCCATGCCGATCTGACACGTTCGTGGTCGCGGGTGACCGACTCGCAGAACACCACCGCACGACGACGAGATGGAGCCTGACGTGACCCGTCACTGGACCCCGCGCCGCCGCGACGACCTGCTCGGTCGGGTCACCCGCACAACTGCCGTCACCGGTGTCGCCGCCGCCCTGGCCGCCGTCGGAGTCGGGGCCGGCATCGCCGGCTCGACGGCCGCAGCGGTAACGACCGTGGCCGTCGCACCGGCGTCGACGACCGCCGCCGCCCCTCCCAGCACCTCAGACACCGCGACGCCGACCCCGACTCCGACGGTCACGGCGAGCGCGAAGGCGACCGCCACGAGTACTGCGACCGCGAAGGCCGCGTCGAGCACCGCGACGAAGAAGGCCGCGACGTCGAGCAGCACGAAGGCCGCGTCCAGCACCTCGAGCACGACGAAGAAGTCGACGTCGTCGAGCTCGTCGACGGTGACGTCGTCGAAGGGATCGAGCTCGGGTCAGCAGCCGCCGACCTCCGGCGGATCCTGATCGCGCCTGGCCATCGGACGCCGTCCTCACGCGCCTCTCGCACCGCGGTGCGCATGAGGCGCACGAGGTGGATGTGCGCCGCAGGTGCGCGTCCGTCCGGGTGCCGGTACGTCGATCGCCGGGACGGAGCACGACCCTGACGTAGCGTGGGGCGCAGCCGCCACGAGACGTCCGGGAGGATCCGTGACCCAGTCCATCCGCCCCCGCCGCACCCGCACCGCGCTGAGCATCGCCGTGCTGGCTGCCGCCGCAGCGACCGTTGCGAGCCTGGTGCCCGCATCGGCGAGCACTGCCACGTTGCCCCGTGTCGCACCTGCGGTGATCTCACCGCTCGTCACCAACCCCGCACCTGTCTACCCGACGTACCACCGCACGCAGGACCGCATCGGCTTCACCGCCAACATGCCGGTGCCCACGATGCTCAAGCGTTCGTGGTCGCGCGTGCTCGACGGGCAGGTCTACGCACAGCCGCTCGTGGTCGGCAACATCGTGATCGTGGCGACCGAGGCCAACTCGGTCTACGGCTACTCGCTGCGCCACGGTGCTCCGCTCGCCTGGCACGCGAAGCTGGGCAACCCCGATCCGGCCGGATCCCTTCCGTGCGGCAACATCTCGCCCAACGTCGGCATCACCGGAACGCCTGTCTACGACCAGGCGTCGGGGCTCGTGTTCGTCGTCACCGAGACGACGGGCGCGGTGCACACGCTCTACGCGCTGTCGGCGGCCACCGGCCGCGTGCACTGGAAGCGCAACGTCGACATCGCTGGCCGCAGCCGCAACGCCGAACAGCAGCGCGGCGCCCTCGCCGTGGCCAACGGCCGGGTCTACATCCCGTTCGGCGGGCGCTACGGCGACTGCGGCAACTTCGCCGGCTACGTCGCGTCGGTGCCGACGTCGGGCACCGGAGCGTCGGCGTTCTTCTCCGCCGTGCCGAGCAGCGGCGCCGAGGGCGGCATCTGGACCCCGCCCGGCCTGTCCGTCGCGTCCGACGGCACGCTCTACGCATCGGTCGGCAACGGCTCCGCGACCGGTCGCACGTGGGACGGCTCGGACTCGGTCGTTCGGCTCTCGGCCGGCCTGCGCCGGCTCGCCTACTTCGTGCCCGCGGGCTGGGCGGCGGAGAACGCCGGCGACGTCGACCTCGGCTCGTCCGGCCCTATGCTGCTGCCGGGCAACCGCGCGCTGATCTCGGGCAAGGGCGGTGACGTCTACCTGCTCACCACGGCGTCGTCGCGCGCGATGCGGACGCCGCTGGCGCACTGGAAGGGCTGCGCCGCCTACGGTGGCGACGCCTTCGACCCAGGTCGGAACGCCGCATTCCTCCCGTGCGAGAACGGGTTGCGTCGCATCGACGTGCGCTCGACGTCGCTCAAGGGCATCTGGCACATCTCCGAGACCGGCTCGCCGGTGCTCGCGTCGGGCCTGGTCTGGTACGTGAGCGGCGGCGTGCTCACCGCGGTGTCGGAGACGCGTGGCAGGTTGTGGGGACGCGTCTCGCTCGGCGCCTCGACGTCGCGCTTCGTCACCCCGGTGGTGCTGCCCGGCAAGGTGATCGTGGGCACCAACACCGGCTTCTCGGTCATCCGCACCAACTGACGGGCTCAGCTCGCGAGCGCCTCGAGCAGCGTGCGCATCGAGAGCAGCCCGTCGTGCACGTCGGTGAAGCGCGTCGTCAGCGGCGCGAGCCCGACGCGCACGCCGTCGGGGTTGCGGAAGTCGGGCACCACGCCGCGATCGGTCAGCGCCTGCACGAGGGCCTGCGCGTCGGGGTGCCGCAGCGTCACGTGCGAGCCGCGTCGCGCGGGATCGCGCGGTGAGGCCAGCGTAACTTCGTACGCCGAGAGCCACGCGTCGGCGAGCTCGACGGCGTACGACGTGAGTGCCACCGACTTGGCGCGCACGGCGTCGATGCCGGCCTCGGCGAGGAGCGCCACGCCTTCGTCGACCATGCCGAGCGCGACGGCCGACGGGGTGCCGGTCATGAAGCGCCGGATCCCTTGTGCCGGTTCATATGTCGGGCCCATCGCGAATACGTCGTCGTGCCCCATCCAGCCGGGGATCGGGTTGACGAGAGCGTCGTGGTGGCGGGTCGCCGCCCACACGAACGCGGGGGCGCCAGGGCCGCCGTTCACGTACTTGTAGGTGCAGCCGACGGCGAGGTCGGCGCCGTCGGCGTCGAGCGCGAGCGGCACCGAACCGACGGCGTGCGAGCAGTCCCAGACCATGACCGCGCCCGACTCCTGCACCACGCGCGTGATGGTGGCGACGTCGTTGATGGCGCCGCTGCGGTAGTCGACGACCGACAGCAGCACCACGGCGACGTCGTCGTGGAGGACGCCGGCGACCTGGCCGGGGGAGACCGGCTCCAACGCGTCGGGGGCATCGGGGTCGAAGGCGCCGAGCCATGCGACGCTGCCGCCGCGCTGGCGCGCGACCTCGACGGCGACGTAGCGGTCGGTGGGGAACTCGCCGCGGTGGGCCACGATCGTGGTGCGCCCGGGGCGCAGCGACATCGCCGCGTGCAGCACCTTGAAGAGGTTGACGGTGACGTTGTCGCACACCACCGTCTGCCCGGGCTGCGCGCCGAGCAGCGAGGCGCCGAGGCGGTCGCCGACCTCGAGCGGGAGGTCCATCCAGCGCTCGCCCCAGGAGCGGATGAGCCGATCGGCCCACTGGCCGCCCACGACGTCGGCGACGCGGCCGGGCGTCGCGGCCGGCGTGCGTCCGAGGGAGTTGCCGTCGAGGTAGACGAGCGCGTCGTCGGGGATGACGAATCGCTGGCGGAAGGCCCGCAGCGGGTCGGCGGCGTCGAGCGCCTCGGCGTACGCACGGTCGCGGGGGCCAGCGGCGGTGTCAGCACTGCTCATAGCCGAAGGCTGCCACGCCCTCGCTCCGTATAGCTGTCCCAACCCACACGAATCCGGGCCCAGGTGTGTGGGTTGGGACAGTTGTACGGGAACCCGAGGGTTGGTCGGTCGGGGGTGGAGCGTGGGGGTCAGCGGGCGGCGGCGGACGCGGCCCAGGCCGCCGCGGCGGTCTCGGACGTCGCGTGCGACGAGGCGGCGGCAGCGGCGGCTGCGGCCACGGACGCCGCAGGCACCTTCACGACCTCGCCGGGCAGGGCGACCACGCGGCGGGCCACGAGGAACGGCTCACCGGTGGTGGGGAAGCCGGCGAACGCCGAGATGTGGGCGACGTCGCCGCACGAGTTGGTGTGCGCCATCCACACGGTCTTGCCGCCGTCGGGCGAGCCGAGGTACATGACCACGTGGCGGTAGGGGCAGCCGCCCTGAGGGCACGAGTTGTAGAGCACCAGGTCACCCGGGCGCAGCAGGTTCGAGGGCACGAAGGCGTAGTGCGGGTCGAGCTTGACGCCGTCCCACGGCACCATGTCGCGCGTCGAGGGGGCCCAGGTGTCGCCGGCGGTGCCGAGGCCCGCGCCCTCGTGATACGCCCGCGAGACGTACGACGAGCAGTCGGCGCGCCACGGCAGCATGCGCCCGGCGCCGCCGCACGCGTAGACCGCACCGAGGTGCTGGAACGCCCACGTGATCGCGAGCGCGGCCTGCGGGGTGGCGGCCTGCTTCACCGCGGTCTGGCAGAGCTTCTGGACGCCGATGGCCTCGGAGCCGTCGCGCAGCGTTCCGGGCACGGCGGCGGTGGGGCAGCCGTCGGGGCCGACGAGCACCTGCGGCGGTGCGATGTCGAGGAGCGCGAGCTTGGCGTCGATCGCGGCGAGCTGGGTCTTGGCCTGCACGAGCGCGGCGGCAGCGTTGATGTCGTCGGTCTGCGCCATCGCGAGCCGCGCCTTGTAGGCCTCGCTCGTGGCGAGCGCGAGCGCGAGATCCGCACGGGCCAGGGTGTTGTCGCTGACGACGCCGTCGGACGCCGACCGCGCCATGCGCAGGTTGTCGAGGCCCGCGAGGAAGCCGTCGGGGCCGGTGGCGAGCACGGTGCCGAGAGCACCGAGGCCGGCGTCGCCCTGCTGGTAGAGCTCGCGGATCACGTCGTCGGTGGTCTGCTGTGCGTTGGCGGCCTTGCTCTGCGCGTCGTCGGTGACGGCCGCGACGGCCGGGCCCTGCTGGGCGTACCACACGGCGATCGCGTGGACGGTGTCGGCGGTGGTCTGGCGATGCGTGACGGTCGCCGCGGCGGCGTCACGCTGGGCGGTGAGTGCCAGGTACTGGTCGATCTGGCCGGACGCCGGGGCCACGCCGTCGTTGGGCGGCAGCTGCGGGTCGACGGGCGTGAGCGACTGGGTGGCCGAGGGTGTCGGCGACGCGATCGTGGTCGGCGGCTTCGTGGTCGGCGGGGTGCTGCTCGGCGTCGGGTCGGGGGTGCTGGTGCTCGGCGACGGGGTCGGCGTCGGCGTGTCGGACGGCGAGGGGGTGTCGCTGGGGGTCGCGGTGACATCGGAGGGGGTGGGCGAGACGTCGGCCCGCGCCACCCCGGTGAGCATCGTCAGCGTCAGCGCTGCCGTGGCTGCGACGAGCAGCGGACGGCGGCGGCGGACGTGCATGACAGTCATTCTCTCTGTATCGGCAAGCGGTGGGGAGTTCGGGAGTGTCGTCTCGGTTACATCCTGCTGAACGGGTGATGAGCGACACGCTGCCGCCGGTGTTCTCGCAGGTCAGAGGCGGTGCGTCACCGGGCCGCGGCGTAGAGCGGGGGTTGGACGACCACCGAGGCGGAGCCGGCCAGCTGCTCGCAGGCCGCCGCGATCCGGTCGAGGGCGTCCTGGTGGGTGGCGAGGCCCGCGTGGGGGTCGGAGACGTCGTAGAAGCTGTCGCCGCCGAGGCGGGCGGGGGCGGGCAGCTGGCCGCGTGCGGCGTCGAGCTCGCTCACCAGCCAGGCCCACCGGGCCGCTGCGTCCCACGTGGAGGAGAGCGCGGGGGCGCCGGGCGGCACCTCGCCGGCGGCGACGTAGCCGGCCACGTGGGTCATCGCGGTGGCCGCCCACATCAGCCGGAACACCCGGCGGCGGACGCTCGGGAGCATCTCGACGGCTGCGGCGGTGGTGTTGTTCTCGGTGGTGAGCACGAGGTCGGCCTCGGCGAGCAGCTCGGGGGTGAGCTGGCGAGGCGCGTGGTCGGGCATCTCGAGCACGCGCGACCGGAGGTAGGCGGCGGTCACTCCGCAGACGACGCTGGGCTCGGCCGCGTCGACCCCCGCGCTCGTGACGGTGATCCCGAGGTGCGCGAGGTCGTCGTGCAGCATCGCCTCGGCCGCGCGGGAGCGACAGACGTTGGCGTGGCAGACCACCAGGATGTCCATGCAGCCCTCACCCCTCCCAGCCCTGGCACGCTACGCCGGGCGCCGTTACGTCGCGCGCTCGTGGGAGCGCTTGCCTACGAGCCGGTCTTCGACTCCGAGCGGCGCGACCGGCGTCCGTCGGTGGGCTCGTAGCCGTACGTCGAGTAGTAGCCGTAGTAGTCGCCCCTGTAGGGCTTGCGGCTGACCGGCACGAAGTTGACGACGGAGCCGAGCAGCACGGCGCCGGCCTGGTCGAGCACCTCGCTCGCGCGCTCGAGCTGCTCTCGCGTGGTCTTGCCGTGGCGCACCACCATGAGGGCGCCGTCGGCCGCGTGGGCGATCACGGCGCCGTCGGTGACGGGCAGAAGCGGCGGTGCGTCGATCACGACGGCGTCGAAGCGGGTGCGCAGCTCGTCGAGCAGCGAGGCCATCTGCCGGCTGCCGAGCAGCTCGGACGGGTTGGGCGGCAGCAGGCCGCTGGTGAGCACCGCCATCTGCCCGCGGTTCCACATCACCATCGCCTCGTCGAGGGTCACCTGACCGGTGAGGACGTTCGTGACGCCGACCGCGCCGGAGATCTCGAGGTAGTTCGCGACGCGCGGACGGCGGAGGTCGCACTCCACGAGCACGACGCGCTGACCGCTCTGCGCCATGGTGATCGCGAGGTTGCACGCCGACGTGGTCTTGCCCTCGCCGGCGACGGCCGACGTGATGACGACAACCTGCGGCGGCTTGTCGACGTTGGCGAACGCCAGGTTGGTGCGCGCGGAACGGAACGCCTCGCTTCGCACCGCCTTCTGGTCGAGGGCGACGAGCGGCTGGTCCTTCGCGCGAGCGTCGAAGGGGACGGCGCCGATCGGTGCCGCGCCGAGGATCTGGGTGACGTCGTCGACGCTCTTCACCGTGGTGTCGAGGCTCTCGCGGATGAATGCGTAGGCCAGGCCGAGCGCGAGACCGATGAGCAGGCCGAGGGCAAGGTTGAGCAACGGCCGCGGCGACGACGGCGCCGGTGGTGCCACGGCAGGGTTCGTGAGGCTGACCTTGACCGGAGAAGCCGTTGCGCCGTCGGGAGTCTCGAGCGTCTCGACGACCGTGCCGAGCTGCTTGGCGACCGCGTTGGCGATGTCGGCCGCCTGCTGGGCGCTCCCGTCCTTGACGTCGACGAGGATGAGGACGGTGTCGAGCGGGCTGGTCGCCGACACGTTCTTGGCCAGTGCTTGCGGGGTCGTGTTGAGGTTGAGCTGTGTGATGACCGGTTGCAGCACCTCGGGGCTGTCGACGATCTGGGTGTAGCTCTTCACCCGCTGCTGGGCGAACGTGGCGCCGGAGAGGATGTCGGCCGAGCTCTGGCCGGCGTTGCTGATAGCGACGAAGGTCTGCGCCTCGGCCGTGTACTGCTTAGGGCTCAGGTAGGTGATCAACCCGGCGATTCCGACGCCGAGCACGGTGATGACGAGGATGGACAACCAGCGCTTGCGGAGCACCCGCGCATAGTCGCGGAGATCCATGTCGCCCGCCCGTCCTCGTGGTGCCGCCCCCCTGGCGCCACCTGTCACCGAGGGTACGCGCCTGATCACTCATGACTCGTGTTCGAACAACCCTCGTGATGGCGGTGTCGGCGTTCCGGATACCGGTCTTGAGCCGTCCTGAGGCTGCGGAGAGTTAAGGGTCCGAGCGCGACACGCCGATGCGGTATCCGTACGTTCGTGTAGTCGGGCGGACGCAGAGAGTAAATGTTGAGGCATCGGAACTCAAGACAAGGGTGCGTAGCCGCCGACGCACAGTGCAACCGAGGTTCCCGATCGAGGCGCGAGGTGCGGGATGACGACGGTGCGGGGGCGCCGCGTGCTCCAGGCCGTGCTCGACGTGGCGGCGTGGTTCATCGCGTATGCCGCGGCGATGCTGCTGCGGGCCGAGTTCCACGCCGACCAGGTGCCCTGGGCGGCGGCGCTCGTGGTGGCCGCTGTGGCTGCGGTGCTGCAGCTGTTCATCGGCACGGCGGTGCAGCTCTACCGCGGCCGGTTCCCGTACGGCTCCTTCGACGAGGTGCTGGGCGTCGGCCAGACGGTGCTGCTCACGACCGTCTTCGTCGAGTGCTTGGTGCTCTGGTCCGGTCTTCTCCCGCCGAGTCGGCCGATCGCCGCCGGCGTGTTCGCCGTCGTCATCATGCTGGGTCTGCGCTACACCGTGCGACTGGTCAACGAGAGGATGCGGCAACCGAGCGACACCGCGACCCCGGTCGTGGTGCTGGGCGCCGGCGAGGCCGGTCGTCAGCTGATCCGTTCGTTCCGGCTCGACCGTCACAGCCCCTACCGCGTGGTGGCAGTGCTCGACGACGACCCGGCGCTGCGGAACCTTGAGATCTCCGGCATCCGCGTGTTCGGCGGCCGCGACGTGCTCGCGGAGGCCGTGAAGCACTGGGGCGCCAAGCTGCTCGTTGTCGCGCTGCCCAACGCAGGTGCGGCCTTGCTCCGCTCGCTCAACGCGCAGGCGACGTACCTCGGCATCACCGTCAAGGTGCTGCCGACGCTCGCCGACCTGCCCGACGGTCAGGTGACGGTATTCAGCCTCCGCGACATCAACGAGGAGGACCTCCTCGGCCGACGTCCAGTGCACACCGACCTCACTGAGATCGGTCAGCTGCTGCACGGCAAGCGCGTGCTCATCACCGGTGCCGGAGGTTCGATCGGTTCCGAGCTCGCCCGTCAGGTGCACAGGTTCGAGCCCGCCGCGCTGGGCCTGCTCGACCGCGACGAGAACGGTCTCCACGCCACGCAGCTCTCGATACAGCACCGCGCGCTGCTCGACGACGAGAACACGATCGTCGGCAGCATCCGTGACGTGGACCGGATCCGCGAGGTGTTCGACACGTTCATGCCCGACGTCGTGTTCCACGCTGCTGCGCTCAAGCACCTTCCACTGCTCGAGAAGTACCCGAGCGAGGCCGCGAAGACCAACGTGTTCGGAACGCTCAACGTCCTGCAGGCTGCTGCGGCGGTGGGGGTCTCTACCTTTGTCAACATCTCGACCGACAAGGCCGCGAACCCGATCAGCGTGCTCGGCTACTCCAAGCGCATCACCGAGCGGCTCACCGCTGCGGTGGGCCAGGAGTCGGCAGGCACGTACGTGAGCGTGCGTTTCGGGAACGTGCTCGGCTCGCACGGTTCGGTGTTGCACTCGTTCGCGGCACAGATCGCCGACGGAGGTCCGGTGACCGTGACGCACCCGGACATCACGCGCTACTTCATGACCATCCCCGAGGCCGTGCAGCTCGTTCTGCAGGCGGCAGCCATCGGCAACGACGGCGAGGTGCTCGTGCTCGACATGGGCGAGCCGGTGCGCATCGCGGATGTTGCGGCCTATCTCATCCACCAGAGCGGTCAGGACATCCCGGTCCTGTTCACCGGGCTTCGCCCTGGCGAGAAGCTCAACGAAGACCTGCTTGGCGATGGCGAGGTGGACGAGCGACCGCACCACGAGTTCATCTCTCAGGTGCCGGTCCCCCCGCTGTGGTCCTCGATGGTGGATCGTCTGGACGTGAGCACGTTCGTGGAGGAGCTCCGAGCCGAGCTCCGCGATCTGGCCGGCACGCGCGTTCCCGTGGGCCTCGTCCCGGTGCAGGCGCGGGGAGAGCGATCGGCATGAACCCTCGCCTTGCCATCGTGGGCGCCGGTGGCCATGGGCGCGAGATCCTCGACATCGTGCGGTCCGCAGATCCCGACGGTCGCAGATGGAGTCTCGTCGGCATCGTGGCCGACACCGTTCCTGACGCGTCGTCGCTCGAGGCCCTGGACGTCCTGTGGCTGGGCACCGTCGACGAGGCGATCCGCGGCGCTCGATTCGACATTGCCCTGATCGCGGTGGGCGAGTGGCGTTCCCGTCAAACGGTGGCGACGCGTCTCGGGAGGGCGGGGCTCGGGAGCCCGAGCGTGGTGCACGCACGGGCCTACGTCGGTAGTGACTCGCGACTCGGCGACGGCTGCGCCGTCTGGCCGGGCGCAGTCGTGTCGACACACGTGAGGCTCGGTCGGCACTCTCACGTCAATCAGTCAGCCTCGATCAGTCACGACGTCACGCTGGACGACTTCGTGACCGTCGCGCCGCATGCGACGCTCTGCGGCTCGGTGAGGGTAGGGACGGGCGCTTGGGTCGGGGCGGGAGCGTGCGTGCTCGAGGGGCGTACCTTGGGCGAGGGCTCGGTCGTTGGCGCCGGAGCAGTCGTCACACGAGACGTCGCGCCGTGGACGGTCGTGTCGGGCGTCCCGGCCCGTGTGACTCGAGTGCTCGACGTCGCGCGGGGGCAACCGTGAGTCGTCGTCCCTTCCCCGCCGTCGATCGACGCAGGCGAGCAGTCGACCTCGCGCTCGCACTCACGGGTCTCCTCGTTGCGCTTCCGGTCATGGCTGCGACGTCCCTGGCCGTACGAGCTCGGCTGGGATCGCCGGTCCTGTTCCGCCAGGTACGAGCGGGACGTGACGGACAACCGTTCACCCTCGTGAAGTTCCGGACCATGTCTGTGCGCGCGGGGACGTCGTTCGATCCCGCCGACGACGCAGCTCGGCTCACGCCGCTCGGCCGGCGTCTACGAGCCGCTTCCCTCGACGAGCTGCCGCAGATCTGGAACGTGGTCCGAGGGGACATGGCCCTGGTCGG
>Ga0302299_10001714_pt1 | contig 13221 bp, 10 predicted proteins | sample III_Fen_N3_4_FD_198795 | JGI IMG/M metagenome (GOLD analysis project Ga0302299, IMG submission 198795) | Peat permafrost microbial communities from Stordalen Mire near Abisko, Sweden - III_Fen_N3_4 | ecosystem: Environmental > Terrestrial > Soil > Wetlands > Permafrost | place: Sweden: Abisko... | reverse complement strand
CGATCGGGCCCCTCGGTCCGGGCTCGCCTGTGGTGGCGCGCTTCGTGGTCGACCCCACCGCCGGCGAGCCCACGTCGGCCGACGGGCTGAGCGAGGTCGACGCCGACGTCATCACCCGCACGGTGCAGGCGGGCCTCGATGCCGGCGTGCCCGTGGTCGGGGTGCTGCGGGGCACGGGAGGCGACGCCTTCGGCGGCGTGGCCACGCTCCACGGGTGGGGGGTGGTCGCCCACATGCTCACGCGGGCCTCCGGTCAGGTACCCGTGGTCCTGGTGGTCGACGGCCCGTGCCTCGGTGGCCCCGCGCTGCTGCTGGGCCTGGCCGACGTGGTGATCCTCACCGACGACGCCGTGGCCTACGTCAGCGAGCCCGCCGCGGTGGCGCGGATCACCGCGGTCGACGTCAGCGAGCAGGCGCTGGGCGGCGCGGCGGTGCACGCCGCCCAGTCGGGTGTGGCCCACGTGGTCGCCCCCGACCTGCCCGAGGCCCTCGCCGTGGCCGCCGACCTGCTCGACCACCTCCCCCCCAACCAGCACGAGCCGCCCCCCGTCGGCGTCACCACCGACCCCTTCGACCGCCGGTGCGAGCTGGCCCGCGCGGCCGTCCCCACCGACGCCCGCCGCTCGTACGACGTGCGCGACGTGATCGCCGACATCGTCGACGACCGCCACGTCCTCGAGTTGCGCCCACGCTTCGGGGCGAGCGTGGTCACCGCGGTGGCCCGCATCGCCGGCCAACCCGTGGGCATCGTCGCCAACCAGCCGTGCCAGCTCGCCGGGGCGCTCGACATCGAGGGCTCGCAGAAGGCCGCCCGCTTCGTGCGGTGGTGCGACGGCGCCAACCTGCCGCTGGTGACGTTCGTCGACACCCCCGGCTTCCGGCCCGGCAAGGACCAGGAGTGGCGCGGCATGATCCGCCACGGAGCCCAGCTGGCGTTCGCCTACGCCGAGGCGACGGTGCCGCGCCTGTGCGTGCTGCTCCGCAAGGCCTACGGCGGCGCGTTCATCGTGATGGACTGCAAGACCATGGGCAACGACGTGTGCTTCGCCTGGCCGTCGGCCGAGGTGGCGGTGATGGGGGCGGCCGGGGCGGTCGAGGTGCTGCACCGCAAGCGCCTGTCGCAGCTGCCCGACCACGACCGCGACGCCGAGCACGCCGAGCTGGTGGCGCACTACGAGGCCACGCACCTGTCCCCGCGCATCGCCGCCGAGCGGGGCTACGTCGACGAGGTCATCGACCCGGCCGACACCCGCATGGTGCTGGCCCGCTCGCTCGCGGCGCTGGCCGCCAAGCGCGAGTCCCTGCCCCGGCGCCGCCACGCCAACACCCCCCTCTAGGCGCTGCCGGCACTCCCGCCGGCACGCCCGTGACCCCGTCCCAGGAGACCGCGTCTGATGTTGCTCGACGGAAAGAAGCTGGTGATCACCGGCGTCCTCACCAAGGACTCCATCGCCACGGCCGTGGCTCGCTTCGCCCAGGAGCAGGGCGCCGAGGTGGTGCTCACCTCGTTCGGGCGGGGCATGCGGCTGACCCAGCGCGTCGCCCGGTCGCTCCCGACGCCGCCCGACGTGCTCGAGCTCGACGTCACCGAGCCGGCGCAGTACGACGCGCTGGTCGCCGAGCTGCGCGAGCGGTGGGGTCGCGTCGACGGCGTCCTGCACGCGGTCGGCTTCGCCCCCGAGAGCTGCCTCGGCGGCGGCGTGCTCGATGCGCCCTGGGAGGACGTGGCCGTCGCGCTGCACGTGTCGGCGTTCTCGCTCAAGTCCCTGGCCGCCTCGCTGGCGCCGCTCATGCCGCCGGGCAGCGGCGTGGTGGGGCTCGACTTCGACGCCAGCCAGGCCTTCCCGCAGTACGACTGGATGGGCGTGGCGAAGGCGGCGCTCGAGGCCACCAGCCGCTATCTGGCGCGCGACCTGGGGCCGGCGGGGATCCGGGTGAACCTGGTCAGCGCGGGGCCGTTGCGCACCCTCGCGGCCCGCTCGATCCCGGGGTTCGGGCAGTTCGAGTCTGCCTGGGCCGAGCGGGCGCCCCTCGGGTGGAACGTGTCCGACCCCGAGCCCTCGGCGAAGGCGTGCGTGGCCCTGCTGTCCGACCTCTTCCCCGCGACCACCGGGGAGATCGTGCACGTCGACGGCGGCTTCCACGCGGTGGCGGTCGCCTCGCCCGCGCCCGACGCCACAGGCCTGGTCGCACCATGACCCCCACAGGCGGGTCGGGACCTGACCTGGTCGGGCTGCTGCCGCACCGACCGCCGTTCCGGTTCGTCGACACCGTCGACGAGCTGGTCCCCGGCGAGCGCTGCGTGGCCCGCTACCGGGTGACGGGCGAGGAGGCGTTCCTTGCCGGGCACTTCCCGGGCAACCCGGTGTTCCCGGGGGTGATCCAGCTCGAGGCGCTCGCCCAGGCCGGCGCCATCGCGCTGCTCGCCGACGTCCGCTACGCCGGGTCGCTGCCGCTGTTCGGCGGCGTCGACGAGGTGCGCTTCCGCCGGCAGGTGGTTCCCGGCGACGAGCTGACCCTCACCGTCACCATGGACCAGCTGTCGGCACGCGCGGGCAAGGCCACCGCCGCGGCGACGGTCGACGGGCAGCGCGCCTGCAACGCGAAGCTGCTGTTCGTCATCGCCCCCGCGCCCGCCTGACCCATCGCCCGCACCGCGTCCTCCGGGCTCCGGGCACGTTCCCTGGCTTCCGGTTACCCTCTCGCCACGAGGTCACGGCGGGTGGCCCTCGGTCCATCCGATGGTGGGATGTCCGACCTCGGCCGTTGACCCCGAGCCCGGAGATGACATGTCCGACTTCCCCGCCCTTGCCCACGTCGCGGTGACCGTGAGCGACCTCGACCGGAGCCGCCCCTGGTACGGCCGCCTGTTCGGGTCCGACCCGGTCCTCGACGAGGACACCGGCACCTTCCACCACGTCGTGTGGCTGCTCGGCGGCACGCTGTTCGGCATCCACGGCCACCCGCGCCCGTCGGGCTCGGAGCCCTTCGACGAGCTGCGGCCGGGCCTCGACCACGTCGCCTTCGGCGTCGCGGACCGGGCCGAGCTCGAGGCCTGGACCGGGAAGCTCGACGCGCTCGGCATCGCCCACGGCGGCGTCGTCGACGCGCCCTACGGCTCGGGCGTGTCGTTCCGCGACCCGGACAACATCGCCCTCGAGTTCTTCGCTCCGCCCGGCTGACCCACCACCCACACCGACGCCAACCGCTGTCTTCTGGGGACGGGTAGGTGCGCGCTGCGCGCACGTCCGTCCCCAGAGCGCGAGGGGGGTCAGACGTCGTCGACGAGGGCGGTGAGCTCGGCGACGGGGAGGCGGGCGATCAGCGAGCGGGCGTCGCCCACGCCGAACGACAGCAACGCCTCGCCGCCCGACACCGCCAGCCCGGCGCAGAACTCGATCGGCGCGCCGGTGAAGGTGAACCGTGGGGACACGCCGTCGATGGCGAAGCCCTCGCCGGCCCGCGTGAGACGCACGACGCGGTGCACGTAGCGCCGCGTGGAGCCGTAGCCCGAGGCCTCGTGGGTGGCGAAGAACCAGCTCCCGTCGATCTCGACGCCCTGGGACCCGCCCCGGAGGTGCTCGCACACCTCGGGTGCCGGGGTCGACCGCACGGTGCCGAGCCTGGCGGTGTCGGGGTCGACCTGCAGCACCACCGTGGGGAAGCAGGCGTAGAGGAAGTGGAGGGCCCCGTCGACGACGAACGGCATCCAGTTCTTCTCGTGGCGCGTGGTGTCGTGGTGCGGCGGGCGCAGCGTGCGGACGGTGGCGCCGGGGGCCGCGCCGTGCGGGTCGTCGGGCGGGTCGAGCGACAGCCATGCCATCTCGCACAGCTCGGCGGGGTTGCGGTCGCGCACCGTCGCCACCGCGTACCAGCGACCCCCGACCTCGATGGGGCGGGCGTCCTCGCAGCCCTGGACCAGCGACGGGAAGCGGTCCTCACCTTCCGGCACCTCGGGCAGCTCGAGCACGTCGAGCACCTCGAGGTCGGCAGCGAGGCGCAGCACGTGGTTGACGGTGCGGATGGGATAGCCCCCGTCGAGCTGCTCGTAGTGGCCGGTGTCGGTGAGGCGGTAGTTGGATGCCCGGGTGATGAGGCGGAACCCGGTGCCGTCGGCCGCGATGCTCGGGTTGAAGCGGGGCCACCGGACGGTGGTGCCGTCGGCGGAGGTGGTGCTCGGCGCCCGGTCGCCCAGGTCGGGGTCGAGGTCGAGCACGTCGAAGCACGCCGACGGCGCCAGGTCGACGAGCGTGGCCTCCGCCCGGGCGCCCGGCGCGATGGCGCCGACCGGGGGGAGCGGCGCACCGCCGGCCGTGACCTCGGTGTGGCCGAGCGCCTGGAGGCACCAGCCCAGGTTGTGGCGCACCCACGTCTCGACCCAGCCGGGCACGCCGTCGGCGAGCAGCTGCTCGTTGGCCTCGCGGGCCGACCTGGGGTCGCCGATCCAGTAGGCCGCGATGGCGTACTCGAACCGCAGGCCCCACTCGTAGGGGTCGCGCTGGACGAAGAGCCGGTCGCGCTCGGGGTAGGGGATGGCCAGACCCGCCGTCGCGAAGTGGTGGGCCAGGTGGTACTGCTCGCGGCTCCGGTAGCCGCGGGCCAGGTGGTAGAGCGGCTCGGCGCGCTCGGGCCGGAGCTGCCAGGCGGCGAGCAGCTCGATCACCGCGGCATCCCAGTCGGTCGGGGCCAGCAGCTCGCCGATGCGCTGCTGCGCGCAGAACGCCTCCTCGGCCCAGCCGCCCACCTCCACGCGCCGCCGGTACAGCTCGATCGCCCGCTCGGTGGCCCCGAGGTCGGCGTAGGTCTGCGCCAGGTAGAAGAGCGTGCGGGGGTCGTCGGGGTCGTCGGCGAGGGCGTCCTCGAGCAGCACCCGGTCGCGCTCGAACTTGTCGGCCCGGGAGCCCCCGTCGGCGTGGTGCTCGACGAGGAGCTGGTCGAGCACGGCCTCACGCTCGCCGGCACCGTCGTCGTCGGCGTCGAGGGCGAGGTACTCGTGGGTGGCGCCGACGAACCGCCACGGCAGGTCGCCGCGCACGAGCCGCGGCACCGCGTAGTCGAGGCTGCCGACGTGGTGCAGCAGGTACGAGTCGGCGCCGAGCTCCGGCAGCGGGCCCTCGATGCGCAGCGTCATGTCGGCGTCGACGAGCAGGAGGTAGTCGGCCATGCCGCGCGACAGGCGCATCAGCTCGGTGCGGTTGTGCCCGAAGTTGCGCCAGGCGCGCTGGTGGAGCGTGCCCGGCAGCCCCTCGAGGGCCTGCGCGACGAGCTCCTGGGTGCCGTCGGTGGACCCGGTGTCGACGATCGACCAGTGGGTGATGATGGGGCGCACCGAGGCGATGCAGCGCTCGACGACCTGGGCCTCGTTCCGCACGATCATGGCGAGGGCGACGGTGGGGGGGCGGGGGTCGGGCGACCGGCCGTCATCCCCGGCGCTCGCAGCGTGACGGCTTGGCGGGTCGGGGTCGATCACGAGGTCACCGTTCGAGTCGTGCGCGCCACGGAATGGCGGCACATCGTGCCGGGGGAGCGGTAGCGTACGCGGAACCGTTGCTCGAAGCACTGCGAACACGCCGACAGCGACGGTGGGCGGCCCGGCGAGCGGTCGGTCGCGGCAGTGCGTTTGGTGGGTACAGGAGCACGGAGCGGCGCCGCGGGCGTCGGGCGAAGGGGAAGCACGTGAGCGAAGACCTCCACGAGGAGACCGCGACGACCGCCGGGCGCTCACGGCAGATCGGCCGGCGGCAGGTCCTCGGCGGCCTCGCCGGCGGCGGGGCCCTGTTCGTGGTGGCGCGCGCCGTGGGCGGCTCACCGTTCGACGTGGCCTCGGCCGTCACCCGGGCCGCCTCGTCGGGCGCACCGGTGTCGGGCAGCTTCACCGCCTCGTTCGACTTCGTCAGCGGCGTCATCACCGTGCACGGCACCACCGACCTCCCGGGCGGCACCCCCATCACCGTCACCGTCGCCGCGATCCTCAACGGTGCCCCGATGCCTCCCGGTGGCAGCGCCGCCACGCGCAGCGTCACCGTGAGCACCGCGTCCGACGGCAGCTTCACCGCCACCCCCTCGTTCAGCGGGGCCACCAACAACAACGCCAACCAGTTCTCGCTCGGCATCGCCACCGGTTCGAACGCCGACGGCAACTGCCTGGCCGGCAGCCTGCTCACCCCCGACCCCCCCGGTGGCCCGATCGGTCCCGACGGCGCCACCGGCCCTGCGGGCGACGTCGGGCCCACGGGTCCCACCGGCCCCAAGGGCGAGGCGCTCGTCGGCCCCACCGGCCCCACCGGGCCCGACGGCCCCACCGGACCTGCGGGACCCACCGGCCCGCCCGGGCCCACGGGCGTCACCGGCCCGATCGGCCCCTACGGCCCGGTCGGCGACCCCGGGCCCACCGGTCCGACCGGCCCCTTCGGCCTCGCCGGGGAGCAGGGCCCCACCGGCCCCACCGGTCCGACCGGCTACCTGAGCTTCGTCGGCGTCGCCGGACCCGAGGGGCCCACCGGACCCACGGGGCCCAGCGGTCAGCCCCAGCTCTTCGCGAAGCTCGCCGCCCGCACCATCCCCCTGACCGAGGCCTTCGTGCCCGGCGCCGCCCCGGGCGTGACGGGCTCGACGGGTGCCACCGGCCCCACCGGTCCGGCGGGGTTGCGGGGCGACACCGGCCCGACCGGGCCCGACGGCAACGACGGCCTCACCGGCGGCGCGCTCGCCGGCCCCACCGGCCCCACGGGCGCCGACGGCGTGACCGGCCCGATGGGCCCCGACGGCCCGTTCGGCCCACCCGGGCCCACCGGTCCCACCGGGCCCTACGGCCTCGCCGGCGAGCAGGGTCCCACCGGCCCCACGGGCGACCCGGGCCCCACCGGCGTCACCGGTGCCACCGGCCCGACCGGTCCCACGGTCATCAGCTTCGGTCCCGCGGGGCCCGCAGGCCCGACCGGCCCGACGGGCCCCACCGGGGCGTTCGGGCCCCTCGGCGGCACCTCCGCGCTGCGACTCGCGTCTCCGGGCTCGCCCAACCCGCCCGGCAGCCGCTTCCTCGTCGCCGACACCACCACGCTGATCCTCCCGCCCGGTCCCACCGGTCCCACGGGCGCGACCGGTCCCACGGGCCCCGTCGGCGCTCCGGGCGCGGCCGGCGCCACGGGGGCCGGCTACGTCGGTCCCACCGGGCCCACCGGTCCGGCAGGAGCGACGGGACCGACCGGCGCCAGCGGCTACGTGGGCCTCGCCGGCGAGGCGGGCCCCACCGGTCCGACGGGCCCGAAGGGCCCCACCGGCGTCACCGGCCCGCAAGGTCCCCTGGGCCCGTTCGGTCCACCCGGGCCCACCGGTCCGACGGGCCCGATGGGCGACGGCTCGGCCACGCCGACCACCGGCGACACCGGTCCGACGGGCGCCACGGGCCCCACCGGGCCCACCGGCCCCGACAGCCCCCCGGCGGCGCTCCGCGTGGCACACGAGGTGCCGGTGGTCGTGGTCTTCCCCGACCCGTTCACCGGCACGCTCGACCCGGGCACCGAGTGCCCCGCCCCGCCCACCACGTCGACCACCACCACCGCACCCTCGACGACGAGCACCACGACGCCCGGCAGCACCACGCCGGCCACCACCACGCCGTCGGACGTCAGCGGGACCGACCAGTCGCCGGTGGCCACGCCGATCGAGGGCAACCCCGACTACACCGGCTGACGGCAGGCCTCGGCGCGCCCCGCGTCAGCGACCGGCGGCGAAGACCTCGCTCAGCTCGAGTGGGGGCGTCACCACCAGCTGGTCGAAGCGGCACGACTCGGGCTCACGGTCGGGTCGCCAGCGCAGCAGGTGCGCGGGGTGGCGCAGCCGCGGGGGAGGGCCCCAGCGCTCGAGGGCGTCGCCCTGGAGCTGGCTGAACTCGACCTCGGCCACGCGCTCGATGCGCAGCGGCACCCACGAGGTGTCGCGTCCGCCCGACCAGCGGCTCGGGGCGCCCGGCAGGCGGGTGCCGTCACCGGCGGCCTCGTCGCCGGCAACCTCGGTGACCCACGGGTGGCCGTCGGCGCCGCCGTCGGTGAGCGGGCGCAGCTCGTCGACGAGCCCGGCTCGCTGCTTGGCGCTGAAGCCCGACGCCACGCCGAGGCTCTGCAGCCGCCCGGCCGAGTCGTAGACGCCGAGCAGCAGCGAGCCCACCGTCTCCCCGTCCTTGTGCCAGCGGAAGCCGGCCACGACCATGTCGCCGGTGCGCTGGTGCTTGACCTTCACCAGGGTGCGCTTGCCCGGCTCGTAGACGTCGGTGCCGCGCTTGGCGACCACCCCGTCGAGGCCCGCGCCCTCGAACCGCTCGAACCAGTCGACGGCCTGCTCGGCGTCGTCGGTGGCGGGGGTGACGTGGATCGGCGGCGCCACCCCGCCGAGCCGGTCGGTGAGCTCGCCGCGGCGGGTCGAGAAGGGCTCGCCGAGGAATGACCGGTCGCCGAGGGCGAGCAGGTCGAACCCCACGAACGAGGCGGGCGTCTCGACAGCGAGCTTCTGGACCCGTGAGTCGGCCGGGTGGATGCGCTGGCCGAGCGCGTCCCAGTCGAGGCCGTGCTCGCCGACCACCACGATCTCGCCGTCGACCACGCAGCGCGGCGGCAGGTTGGCGCGCAGCGCCTCGACCAGCTCGGGGAAGTAGCGGGTGAGCGGCTTCTCGGAGCGGCTCCCGATCTCCACGTCGTCGCCGTCGCGGAACACCACGGCGCGGAAGCCGTCCCACTTCGGCTCGTACCGCCACGCGCCGGCCTCGTCGGTGGGGACCGCCGCGGCAGCCTTCGCGAGCATCGGGGCCAGGGGGGGTTCGACCGGGAGCGCCATGCCCCGAGTCTTCCAGCGTTCGGCGCCGGGAGCGGGCAGGAGCCGCGTCGGTTGGGCACACGGCCAGGTCTGGCCTAACGTCACGCTTCGTGTCGCAGCACTCGATGAAGGAACGTCTCGAAGAGCTCGCCAACCGCAGAGAGCAGGCGTATCACGCCGGCTCCGAGAAGTCGGTGGCCCGCCAGCACGCCAAGGGCAAGCTGCTCGCCCGCGAGCGCCTCGAGTACCTGCTCGACGACGACTCGTTCCACGAGCTCGACCTGCTCGCCCGCCACCGCGCCCTCGACAGCGGGCTGCTCGAGCGGCCCTACACCGACGGCGTCATCACCGGTTGGGGCACCATCGACGGCCGCAAGGTCTTCGTGTTCTCCCAGGACTTCACCGTGTTCGGCGGGGCCCTGGGCGAGGTCTTCGCCGAGAAGATCCACAAGCTCATGGACATGGCCCTCAAGGTGGGCGCGCCGGTCATCGGCCTCAACGACGGCGCCGGTGCCCGCATCCAGGAGGGCCCGGTCAGCCTGGCCTCGTACGGCGGGATCTTCTGGCGCAACGTGCAGGCCTCGGGTGTCACGCCCCAGATCAGCGTCATCCTCGGCCCGTGCGCCGGCGGCGCGGTCTACTCGCCCGCCATGACCGACTTCATCTTCATGGTGCGCGAGACCTCGCACATGTTCATCACGGGGCCCGACGTGGTGAAGACGGTCACCGGCGAAGAGGTCACGCTCGAGGAGCTCGGCGGCGCCATGAGCCACGCCACCAAGTCGGGCGTCGCCACCTTCGTGTCGGCCGACGAGAAGTCGTGCCTCGACGACGTCCGCTACCTCATGAGCTTCCTGCCCTCGAACAACCTCGAGGAGCCGCCGGTGCTGCACTCCGGCGACGACCCCAACCGGCTCTGCCCCGAGCTCTCCGAGATGATGCCCGAGAGCCCCAACCAGCCGTACGACATGAAGCAGGTCATCGCCTCGGTCGTCGACGACGGGGACTTCTTCGAGTACTTCGCCCACTGGGCGGGGTCCATCGTCTGCGGCCTGGCCCGCCTCGACGGGCGCCCCGTGGGCATCGTCGGCAACCAGCCCATGATGCTGGCCGGCGTGCTCGACATCGAGTCCTCGGAGAAGGCCGCCCGCTTCGTGCGGATGTGCGACGCCTTCAACATCCCGCTCATCACCTTCGTCGACGTGCCCGGCTTCCTGCCCGGCGTCGACCAGGAGTACGGCGGCATCATCCGCCACGGTGCCAAGCTCCTCTACTCCTATTGCGAGGCCACGGTGCCGCGCATCCAGGTCATCACCCGCAAGGCCTACGGCGGCGCCTATGTGGTGATGAACTCCAAGTCCATCGGTGCCGACCTGGCCTTCGCCTGGCCCACCGCCGAGCTCGCGGTGATGGGCCCCCAGGGCGCCGTCGAGATCGTGTACCGCAAGGAGCTGGCCGAGGCCGCCGACCCGGTCGCCAAGCGGGCCGAGCTGGTCGACGAGTACACCGAGAAGTTCTGCAACCCCTACGTCGCGGCCGAGCGCGGCTTCGTCGACGAGGTCATCGACCCGGCCGACACCCGTCGCTACCTGTGCGCCGGCCTCGACATGCTCAGCTCGAAGCGCGAGGAGCTCCCGCAGCGCAAGCACGGCAACGTGCCGCTGTAGGACCACCGTGACCGCCCCCGACCCGTTCCGCACCGACCCCACGGTGCCGACCGACGACGAGATGGCCGCCATCAGCGCCGCAGCCGAGGTGCTGTGGCCCCGCCCCGGCTCCGCCGCGCCCGCGCCCCAGCCGTCGCGCTGGCGCTTCTCGGGTCGCTGGTGGAGCAAGCCGATGCCCGTCCGCCGCGACCGGCCGTGACACGGGCACCTGCTCCGCAGGTGCGGCTTCGCCATCCGGGTGGCATCCCTGGTGCTGCTCCGGCCGGCGCCTCCGCAGCCTGATCCGCACGCCGAACGGGGTGGCGTGCGGCTTCGGTAGCCTTTCCGGACCATGAACGCTGCGCCGTCGCCCGAGCTCACCACGGTCGGACCCGACCTGGCGGTGGTGCACGCCGGTCCCGTGGTGCACCGCTTCGACGGCCTCACACCCGACACCGACCACGACCTGGGCGGGTTCGGCTTCCGCACCCTGCCTGCGCCCGGCGAGCTGCTCACCCGCTTCGCCACCGTCAACGACGTGCACTTCGGCGAGACCGAGTGCGGGGTGGCCGGCGGGCTCGACATCGGGCCCATCTTCCGCAGCGAGCCCGGCACCGAGCCCTACCCCGAGCTGATGAACCGCGGTGCCGTCGACGAGATGCGGGCCATCGACCCGGCCGTGGTCGTCGTCAAGGGCGACCTCACCAGCGGCGGGGAGGCGGCCGAGTACCAGGCCTTCCTCGACCACTACGAGCCGGCCTTCGGGGCGCGGCTCGTCCACGTGCGCGGCAACCACGACGCCTACCACGGGGCCACGTTCGCGGCGTTCCCCACCCAGGAGGTCGTGCTCCCCGGCGTGCGCCTGGCGGTCCTCGACACCTCCCACGAGGGCCTGGCCGGCGGCGTGCTCCGCGCCGAGCAGCTCGACTGGCTCGACGCCCTCGCCGCCGACTCCGACCGACCGGTGCTGGTCTTCGGGCACCACCACCCGTGGAGCCCCACCTCGGGCACGCGGCCGAGCGGCTACTTCGGCATCAACCCCGCCGACTCCGAGGCCCTGGTCGAGGTCGTGGCCCGGCGGCCGTCGATCCTCGGCTACTTCGCCGGCCACACGCACCGCAACCGGGTGCGCACGTTCGCGGCCACCGGGCCGCTGCCGTGGGTCGAGGTGGCGAGCGTGAAGGACTTCCCGGGCGCCTGGGCCGAGTACCGGGTCCACGAGGGGGGCATCGTGCAGGTCTTCCACCGCATCTCCACGCCCGAGGCGCTGGCCTGGACCGACCAGACGCGCCGGATGTTCGACGGCGCCTACGGCAGGTACGCCTTCGGGGAGCTGGCCGACCGGTGTTTCGTGGTGTCGCCCCGGCCCGGCTCAAGATGAGTGGTCCACCGGCCGACGGAACAGCGTGACCGGTATCGACGAAGCACAGGCCCGCTGGCAACAGGTTCGGGCGAAGGGCCGCACGCGACTCATCATCGTGCTGGTGGTGGCCATCGTGATCCTCGCGGCCATCGCGATCATCGCCCAGGGGAGCGCCGGCATCGTCGTGGGGGTCGTGATCGGCGTGCTCGTCGTGGCCGCCGCCGTCTACCTGATGGTGTCGAAGCAGAAGACGGGCCTCAGCCTCACCCCGGAGTGGGCTCCCAAGGACCGTGGGCGCGACGAGGACGACGACGACGACGAGGCGAGCGGCGCGGCCCCGGCGGCCCCCGCCGAGCCGGCCGAGCCCGTCGAGCCGATCCGCAAGGTCGACGCCCAGATCCTCGGGGTCGACCTGGCGGGCCTGGGGCAGCAGATCGGGCCGAAGCTGCAGTCGAGCTACGCCTTGGGCGACCTCCACATCGAGGGCGGGAAGGTGTCGTGGGTGCCGTCGTCGATCAGCGGTGGCCAGGGCGCGCAGCCGCTCGAAGCCGCCCCCGGCGAGGTGGCCACCATCGAACGCGTGCCGCTGTGGGGCAGCTGGGCGCTGCTCCGCGTCGAGCGCAGCGACGCCTCCGAGTGGTGCTTCCGCATCCCGAGCAGCGTCGACCTCTCGCCGGCGCTGTCGGAGCTGGGCCTCACCCTCCGCTGAACCCGGACGCGACCCGGACGGTACGGTCGCACCGATGGCCGAACCTGCACCTCCCGGGCCCCTCGCCGACCTGCGCGTGATCGACTGCTCGACGGTCGTGGCCGGGCCGGGGTGCGCCCGCTACCTCGCCGACTTCGGTGCCGACGTCATCAAGGTCGAGCGGCCGGTGCTCGGCGACACGACCCGGGCGATGGGGTGGCGCGACCCCACCGACGACGTCACCCTCTGGTGGAAGCTCGCCGGTCGCAACAAGCGCAGCGTGGTCCTCGACCTGAAGGACGCCGCCGACTCGGCGCGGATGCGGGCGCTGATCGACTCGGCCGACGTGCTGGTCGAGAACTTCCGGCCCGGCACCCTCGAGCGGCTCGGGCTGGCCCCCGACGACCTCCTGGCCCGCAACCCGAGGCTCGTCATCACCCGCGTCACCGGCTTCGGCCAGGATGGTCCCTACGCCGGGCGGCCGGGCTTCGCCACCCTCGCCGAGGCGCTGTCGGGGTTCGCGGGCATCAACGGCGAGCCCGACGGGGCGCCGCTGCTCCCTCCCATCGCCCTGACCGACGAGGTCACCGGCCTGGCTGCCGCCTTCGCCACGATGGTGGCGGTGCACTCGGGTGTCGGCCAGGTCGTTGACGTGAACCTGCTCGAGTCGCTGGCCCAGCTGATGGGCCCGCTGGTGGCGGCGTGGAAGCTCACGG
>Ga0302299_10001713_pt1 | contig 13222 bp, 13 predicted proteins | sample III_Fen_N3_4_FD_198795 | JGI IMG/M metagenome (GOLD analysis project Ga0302299, IMG submission 198795) | Peat permafrost microbial communities from Stordalen Mire near Abisko, Sweden - III_Fen_N3_4 | ecosystem: Environmental > Terrestrial > Soil > Wetlands > Permafrost | place: Sweden: Abisko... | reverse complement strand
GGATCGAAGGGGCCCCCGACGGCGCCACGGTCAGTCGGGCGCTGGCGACCGTCCGCGTCTACCCGGACGGCCTGGTCCGGCGCCGCGACTCGCTCGAGGACGTCTTCCTGCGACTGACCGGCGCCGGCGACGAGGCAACCGAGTGAGGCACCTGCTCGCCGCGGATCGCGTCCGGTTCGGCCGTCGGAAGGACCTGTGGCTCCTCGTCGCGCTGGTGCCCGCCGTCCTGCTGCTCCTGTTCGTGATGGAGTACAACGCCGCGACCACGCCGCCGAATCCCTTCATCGACCTCGAGCCGCCGGACCCGGTCGCCGAGGCCCAGATCCGTGACCAGATGCTCGGGGAGTGGCATCAGCAGGTGCTGACCGAACTGCCCGCGTTCGCCTTCCCGGCCAGCCTCGTCAAGGTCGGTGGCGACACCGTGCCGCTCATGCTGCTGGCGATCTACCTGTCCGCCGCGCTCGTCGGCGGCGAGTACGAATGGGGCACGGTCCGCACGATCCACCTGACGTCGTCGAGAGGGCGGACGCTGGCCGTGCGGATCGGCCTGGTCGCCGGGCTCGTGGGCATCGCGTTCGCGACGGCCCTCGCGCTTGCCGCGATCGCCCCGTTCTTCCTGTCCTTCGAGGGCGCGCCGCTCCAGGGCCACGCCCAGCCCGTCCCGAACCTCTTCTGGGACATCGCCCTGCGGGTCGCCACCGTCCTGCCGTTCGTCTCGGTCCCGATCCTCCTGGCGGTCGCGACCCGGTCGATCGCGACCTCGTTCCTGCTGGTCGTGCTGTTCTTCGTCGCCGACATCGCCCTCACGGGTGCGCCGTTCTGGGCCTCGAGCCCGGTACCGTGGGTCCCCGGCCTCACCGTCACGGGCTCGATCCTGCGCCTGCTCGGCACATCGGATCAACTCGTCAAGGACGTGCCGGCCGGGCTATCGAACATCGCCCTCGTCGCGTGGATCACGCTGCCCGTCGTGGGGGCGATCACCCTGTTCAAGCGCCAGGATCTGACCGAGTAGGAGGACTTACGATGGCCACGGTCGCCGCCGCTCTCGTCGCACTCGTCGCCGCGATCCACCTCTACATCCTGGTCCTCGAGATGTTCCTCTGGCGCACGCCGCGGGGCCTCAGGGCCTTCCGGATGGAGCAGGACTTCGCCGACCGCTCGGCCACGCTCGCGGCCAACCAGGGCCTGTACAACGGGTTCCTCGCGGCCGGCCTCATCTGGGGCCTCCTCGCCGCCGACCCGGTCGGGTTCGATGCGAAGGTCTTCTTCCTCCTCTGCGTCATCGTGGCGGGTCTGTACGGCGCCGCGACCGTCAGCCGCCGGATCCTGCTCATCCAGGCGCTGCCCGCGGTGCTGGCGCTCGTGGCGGTCGGGCTGGTCGGCTCGAGCGCCGCCTGACGCTGCTTCTCAGCCGCGTCTCACGATCGGGCGCGAGGATCCGGCTCATCACGACATAGCCGAGGTCCCCAGATGACGCCCCTCGAGACCCGCCCCGCCCCACCCCCCGTCGCCGACGATCCGGACGACGACGACCGCCTGATCGGGCGCGTGCTGAGCCGACGCGAGGTGCTTGCCCTCATGGGCCTGGCCACGGTCGGCGTCGCAGCCGCCGCCTGCGCGCCCGGCACGGCCGGCGCCTCGGCTGCCGCGAGCGCGAGTGCCGGCACCACCGCTCCGGCCGGCGCGTCGGCAACCGCCGCGGCCGTGGCCAGCGATGGAAGCGCGCTGCCGGCCTGCGTCGTCGTCCCGGAGCTGACCGAGGGGCCCTACTACGTCGACGAGAAGGTCGAACGCTCGGACATCCGCATCGACACGGCTGACGGCCAGCCGGTCGAGGGCGCGCTCCTCCGGATCGACTGGGTCGTCTCGCAGGTGGACGGCACGGCCTGCATTCCGGTCGAGGGCGTGCTCGTCGATGTCTGGCACTGCGACGCCCTGGGCGAGTACTCGGACGTGCAGAACGAGATGGGCCACGACTTCCTGCGTGGCTACGTGCACACGGACGCGAACGGCAAGGCGACGATCACGACGATCTACCCGGGCTGGTATCAGGGCCGCGCCGTCCACATCCACTTCAAGATCCGGACCGATCCGAAGGAGACGGCCGGCTTCGAGTTCACATCGCAGCTCTTCTTCGACGATGCGTTCAGCGACCAGGTCTACAGCTCGGGCGCGTACGCCTCGAAGGGGCCGCACGACGTCAAGAACGCCGACGACGGCATCTACCAGCAGAGCCAGGGGATGACGCTGCTGACCGTCGCGCAGGACGGAGCCGGGTATGCCGCGACGTTCGAGGTCGCGGTCCAGACGACCTAGCGGTCCGCCTCGGTCGGATCGGGCGGCGGGGTCCCGGGCGGCGGGGCCTCGGCCGGCGTCACGCCGGTGGCCGAGGCCCTGGCCGGCGCCACGACACCACGACTCGCCAGCCGCCGGCGAGCCCGGGCACGGGTCCAGATCGAGGATCCGGCGATGACCGCGCCGAGCAGCGCGCCCAGCGTCAGGCCGCGCACGAAGCGACCGGAGGGATCGCGATCGTCCGGGAGCCCGGTCACGTCGATCGCTCCGTCGGGCCCAACAGGGCGATGACCGACACGACGGCCAGGCCGATCCAGGCCGCGATCGAGGCGCCGAGCAGGTGGAAGTCGCCGATCACGAGCACGTCGAACCCGAGCCGCGAGGCGAGGACGTCACCCGCCCAGGAGCCGAGCACGGCGGCGAGGACCAGCAACGGGAGCCGCCCGCCGGCCGATCCCCGGATGAGGACATAGAGCGAGGCGTTGAGCAGGCCGACGAGCGCGCCGAGGATGAGCGCCGGACCGATGGCCATCAGGCCGCGATCCGGCCGCCGCCCAGCACCAGCTCGCCGTCGTAGAGGACGGCCGCCTGGCCCGGGGAGACCGCCCAGACCGGCCGGTCCGTCTCGACGGTCCAGCGACCCCTGGCGCCGGCGCCCGTCGCCGGGCGGACCGTGGCCGGGATCGGCGTAGCGCGGTGCCGGATGCGGATCTCGGCACGGAACGAGCCGTCGCCATCGGCCGTCGCGGGCGCTCGGCCGGCCACGAACGTCGTCCGCTCGAGTGCCACCGTGTTCGTTTCCAGATCCTCGCGGCGGCCCAGCTGGATCGTGTTCGTCCGGGCATCGATGCGACTGACGTAGCGCGGCTCCCCGACCGCCACGCCCAGGCCCCGGCGCTGCCCGATGGTGAAGCCAGCCGAACCGCCGTGCTCGCCCATCGACATCCCGTCCGCATCGACGATCGGGCCCGGCTGTGGCTGCCAGCCGGCCCGCTCGCGCAGGGCGTCGCGATAGTCGCCGCCAGGCACGAAGCAGATCTCCTGGCTCTCGGGCTTCTCGGCCGTCGCGAGCCCCAGCCCGCGGGCCACGTCGCGTACTTCCGGCTTGTTCAGGTCGCCGAGCGGGAACCGAGCGTGGGTCAGCTGGTCCTGGCGCAGGCCGTAGAGGAAGTAGGTCTGGTCCTTCTCGGTGTCGCGAGCGCGCAGGAGCCGCGCCGCGCCGTCTGGACCCCTGTCGTGGCGCGCGTAGTGGCCGGTCGCCACCGCCTCGCACTCGTACTGGTGACGGGCGCGACCCAGCAATGCGCCGAACTTCACGTACGTATTGCAGTCCACGCACGGGCTCGGCGTGGTCCCGCCGAGATACGCATCCAGGAACGGCTGCATGACCCCGGCATCGAACTCGCGCTCCAGGTTCATGACGTAGAACGGGATGTCGAGCTGAGCGGCGACGCGGCGGGCGTCGTCCGCGGCGTCGGCGGAGCAGCAGCTCTTCTTGAACTCGGAGTAGCTGTCGGCGACGTCGTGGAGACGCATCCAGACCCCGACCACCTCGTGACCCTGCTCGTGCAGGATCGCCGCGGCGACCGACGAGTCCACGCCGCCGGACATCGCCACGAGGATCCGGCTCATGCCGGTACGCCCTGTCCGAGCGGGTCCGCGCGCACGGCCATCGTGCCCATCCGCATCGAGGCGATCACCCGCGGGACGAGGTCGCAGGCCGTGGCGACCTCCTCGTCCGTGGTGGTCCGCCCGAGCGACAGCCGCAGGGCGCCGCGCGCCTCGTCCTCGGGATAGCCCATCGCGGTCAGCACGTGGCTGACCTCGGGGGACCCGGTCGCGCAGGCCGACCCGACGGAACAGGCGATCCCTTCGAGATCGAGGCCCATCGCGACGGCGTTGCCATCCGCGTCGGCGCACACCATCGAGAGGAGGCCGGGCAGCCGGTCGGTCGGATGGCCGGTGAGTTCCGTTCCGGGCACCGCGAGGACGGCAGCCGCGAGTCGTTCGCGCTGCGCGGTGAGACGCGCGGCCGTGGCCGGCCGGGCCTCGCACGTGAGGTGGTACGCGGTCGCGAGCCCGACAGCCCCCGCCACGTCCTCCGTCCCGGCACGGCGATGGCGCTCCTGCGAACCGCCGTGCTGCTGGGCCAGGAGATGGGTCCCGTGCTTGACCCAGAGCACGCCGACGCCCTTGGGACCCTCGAACTTGTGGGCGCTCAGCGAGACGAGGTCCGCCCCGAGCGTCCGGACGTCGAGGTCGAGGTACGGCGCGGCCTGGACCGCGTCCACGTGGAGCACGATCCCCTTGCGGGCGTGGGCGATCTCGGCGATCCGGGCGATCGGCTCGATCGTGCCCACCTCGTTGTTGGCGAGCATCACCGACACGAGGATCGTCCGGTCGGTGATCGCGGCCTCCAGCTGGTCCGGATCGACCCGTCCGTAGCGGTCGACGGGGAGTTCGACGATCTCGAAGCCGAACTTCTCGAGGTAGCGGAGCGTGTGGCCGACGGCGTGATGCTCGACCGACGAGGTGACGATGCGATGCCCGCGGGCCTTCCCGGCCCAGGCGGCGCCCTTCAGGGCGAGGTTGTCGGCCTCCGTCCCACCAGACGTGAACACGATCTCGCGGGCCTCGCCGTGGAGGTCGGCGGCGACCTGCTCGTGGGCGTCGTCGAGCGCGGCACGGGCCGCCCGGCCGAAGCCGTGGGCGGAACTCGCGTTCCCGAACGTCTCGGTCAGGTACGGCAGCATCGCGTCGAGGACCTCGCGGCGCAGCGGGGTCGTGGCGGCGTGATCGAGGTAGATCGGCATCGCGCCGATCGTACACCGAGTGATCCGGGCCGGACCCCGCGAGCGCCGGGCGACGGGGCCGGCGGCGCCCACACCCTCGGTCCGCGCTACGATCGCGGACGATGACGACCTTCACGATCGAGCCACGCGGAGCGTTCTCGCTCGCCGCGGCCGCCGACTTCGCCGACGGGTTCGCCGCCGGGATCGGAGCCCACGCGACGTCCGGCGGCATCCTCATGACCTTCCCGGTCGAGGGCTGGACGGCGAGTGCCGCGGTCGACATGTGGCAGACGCCGGACGGCCTCGTCCACGGCGAGATCGCGGGTGACGCCGATCCCGACCAGGTCCGGCGGCAGGCCGCCCGCTCCCTCTCGCTCGACCACGACGGGACCGGCTGGGCGGCGGTCGGCCGGCGCGATGCCACCATCGGCGCCCTGCAGGCGCGATACGACGGGCTGCGGCCGGTCTGCTTCTACTCCGCGTACGAGGCCGCGACATCCTTCGTCATCGGCCAGCGGATCGCGATGCGCCAGGCCCGGGCGATCAAGGGCCGCCTGACCGAAGCGATCGGCGACCCCATCGCCATCGGCGGTCGTGAGATCCGCGCGTTCCCGCGGCCCCAGCGGCTGGTGGACCTCACGGAGGTCCAGGGTCTCAGCTCGACCAAGGTGACGCGCCTGCGGGACCTGGCGGCCGCGACCATCGACGGGCGCCTCGACACGGAACGCCTGCGAGGACTCCCGACCGACGAAGCGCTGGCCGAGCTCCGGGCACTCCCCGGGATCGGGCCGTGGACCGCCTCGGCGGTGCTGCTGCGCGGCTGCGGCGTCGCGGACGAGCTGCCGACCGTCGACGGGATCAGCCGCGACGCGGTCAGATGGGCCTACGGCCTCGATGAGCCGCCGGATGACGCGACCTGGGATCGGATCGCGGACGGCTGGCGTCCGTACCGGATGTGGGCCACCGTCCTGCTCCACATGGCGTGGCGACGGGCCCAGGCGTCCACCCCGTCGTACCGACAGGGCTGACGAGGATCAGTCGCCGGCCTCGCCTCGCTCGGCGGCGCGCTTGAGATCGTCGGCCTGGCCCGCCGCCCGGCGTCGGTCGTGCTGGGACAGGGCGCGCTTGCGCAGCCGGATCGAGAGCGGCGTGACCTCGACCAGCTCGTCGCCCGAGATGAACTCCAGCGCGGTCTCGAGCGTGATCGGCCGGGGCGGTGTCAACCGAAGCGACTCGTCGTGCGAGTGGGTCCGGATGTTGGTGAGCTTCTTCTCCTTGGTCGGGTTCACGTCCATGTCGCCCGACCGGGCGTTCTCGCCGACGATCATGCCCTCGTAGACCTCGACGCCGGCGCCGATGAAGAGCTCCGAGCGCTGTTCGAGGTTGAACAGCCCGTAGGCATTCGAGGTCCCCTGCCGGTCGGACACGAGCACGCCGTTGGTCCGATGCGTGACCTCGCCGGCCCACGGCCCGTAGCCCTCGCCGATCTGGTGCAGCAGGGCCGTGCCGCGCGTGTCGGTCAGGAGCTGACCGCGGTAGCCGATGAGCCCGCGCACGGGCAGGACGTACTCGAGGCGGACGCGTCCGTCGGCATCGGTGGACATCTGCTCGAGGCGGCCCTTGCGACCGGCCAGTGCCGACTGGATCTCCCCGATGTACTCGGGCGGGATGTCGATCGTGATCCGCTCGTACGGCTCGTGGATCTTGCCGCCGATGTGGCGCAGCAGGACCTCGGGACGCGATGCCGTGAGCTCGAAGCCCTCGCGCCGCATCTGCTCGATCAGGACGGCCAGCTGGAGTTCGCCGCGTCCGCGGACCTCGAACGCCTCGGCCGACTCGGACGGACGGACCTCGATCGAGACGTTGCCGAGGACCTCCTTTTCGAGGCGGGCCTTGATCTGGCGGCTCGTGACGTACTTGCCCTCGCGGCCGGCGAGCGGCGAGGTGTTGACCCCGAACGTCATGCGCAGCGTGGGCGCGTCCACGTCCAGGCGCGGCAGCGGGCGCGGGTCGGACGGATCGGTGAGCGTATCGCCGATGGTGACCTCGGGGAGCCCCGCGACCGACACGATGTCGCCCGGTCCGGCCTCGTCGATGTCGACGCGATCGATGCCATGGGCGGTCTGGAGGCTCGTGACGGTCCCCGTCAGCGTCACCGTCCGGCCAGGCTCGACGGTGCCGGCGGCGTCATCGGCATCCTCGCGGACGACCGTGATGCGCTGGCCGGTCCGGATGGTGCCGTTCCAGATCCGCCCGACGGCCATGCGCCCGACGTAGTCGTTGGCCGACAGGTTGGTCACGAGCAGCTGGAGGGGGTGGTCCGGCGTATAGGTCACGGGCGGTGTCACCGCGACGAGCAGGTCGAGGAGCGGGGCGAGATCCGTCCCGGGGACGGCCAGGTCGCGCGTCGCCGTCCCGAGTTTGGCGTTCGTGTAGACGATCGGGAATTCGATCTGGTGGGCGTCCGCGCCGAGGTCCATGAACAGTTCGTACACGGCGTCGAGGACTTCGGCCGGGCGCGCATCGCCACGGTCGATCTTGTTGAGCGCCACGACGACCGGCAGGTGGCGGGCCATCGCCTTCTGGAGCACGTAGCGGGTCTGCGGCAGCGGACCCTCTGCGGCATCGACGAGGAGGAGCACCGAATCGACCATGAGCAGGCTGCGCTCGACCTCGCCACCGAAGTCGGCGTGGCCGGGCGTGTCGACGATGTTGAGCCGGATGCCGGCGTGATCGACCGTCGTCTGCTTGGCGAGGATCGTGATGCCCTTCTCGCGCTCGAGGTCGCCCGAGTCCATGACACGGTCCACGACGGCCTGGTTGGAGCGGAACGCGCCGGTCTGGCGCAGCATCGCGTCCACGAGCGTGGTCTTGCCGTGGTCGACATGGGCCACGATGGCCACGTTGCGCAGGTCGGCGCGGACGGCCGTCGCGGTCGTCTCGGGATCGATGGGGTCCTGATCCTGGATCGGGGCGTCGGGCACGGGGTGAGGCAGCTCCACGTCGGAAGGGGACGCCGGATTGTCCCACAGGATGCGGTCAGCGGCCAACGGTGCCGCTATCCTGCCCCCATGAGTCCCATCGACCAGTGCGAGGCATGCAACCGCGACAAGCCCGCCGGCATCCTGCATCGCATGGTGACCTGTCGCGGGGACGGTCGGGCTTGACCGTCGCTGCCGTCATCCTGAGCGCATCGGCCGAGGGCGCCATCGCCCCGACCGAAGGCCAGCCCCGCGTCCGGCGCCTCGCCGACATCGCGTGGTCCGGTGGCGCACTGCCGGTCGTCGTCGTCTCGCCCGATCCGGACGGTGCGGTCACGGCTGCGCTCCTGGGCTCGGAGGCGGTCCACGGCTTCCCTGCCCCGGACGAAGCCGGTCCCGCCGGCCAGATGCTGCGGGGCGCCGAGCTGGCGGTGGCCGAGGTCCACGACACGACCGCGGTCCTGCTCTGGCCGGCGCGACTGACCTGGGTCGGTCCCGAGACCGTCACGACGCTCATCGAGGCCCACGGCCTGGACGACGCGACGATGCTCCGCCCCGCCTGGGACGGCGCTCCGGGCTGGCCCGTGTTGCTGCCCACGGTCCATCTGGCTGCGCTCGCGGCCATCGCGCCCACCCGGATGCCGCCGGATGTCGTCGCGGATCTGGCCGCAGCGATCGGGTCGCGCATCGTCGAGGTCGGCGACCCGGGCGTCACCCACGACGTCGACACGCCCCGCGACGCGCTGCCCGCCTACGAGGGACCGCCGGATCCGCCGGCCGGCCACGCCCACGAGTGGGGCGCCGACGTCGCCGCCGAGGCCGGCCTGACCGACTCGTGACGTCGACGGGCGGCCCGTACACCGGCGACGGCCCGGCATCCGCCGACCCCCCTGCGACGAAGGGACGTCGCATGACACGATCCCGCATCCTCAAGGCGCTGGGCGCCACCCTGCTCGTCCTCCTCGTCGTCGGTACGCTCGGCTTCCTCTGGTATGCCCAGCCCCAACCGCTCCTGCCGGAGGCGACCGCCGCCCTCGCCTCGACGGAACGGGCCACTTACGACGGTTCGAACGGCCTCATCACCTTCACGCCGACCGCCGGGGTGCCCACGACCGGCCTGATCCTCTATCCCGGCGGCAAGGTGCCATCCGCCGGATATGCACCGCAGGCTCGAGCCATCGCCGAGGCCGGCTACCTGGTCGTGATCGTGTCCGTCCCATTCAACCTGGCCGTGTTCGACATCGGCGCTGCGGCTCCCGTCATGGCCGCTCATCCCGAGATCCGCCACTGGGCCGTCGGTGGTCACTCGCTGGGTGGCGCGATGGCCGCGCAGTTCCTGTCCGGCCACCCCGGATCCGCGGAGGGCCTCGTGTTCTGGGCCGCGTATGCCGCGGCCGACCTGAGCGGCGAGCACCTGACCGTCTCGCTCCAGTACGGCTCACTCGACACCGGGATCGCCTCGTACACGAGTCCGACGGCGCTCGCGAATGTCGGGCCCGACCTGACCACGACCGTCATCGAAGGCGGCAACCACGAGCAGATGGGCTGGTACACCGGCCAGCCGAACGACCCGCCGGCCACCATCCCGCGCGCGGACCAGCAGGCCCAGGTCATCGCGGCGACGGAGGCGCTCCTCGACGCGATCGGCGATCCGGTCCGCTGAGGCTCAGCCCAGGTCGCCCGCCGGGTCCCGGGTCAGACCGGCCCGCAACCGTCCCACGGGGACTGTCGCGATCGCGATCCCGCCGATGACCAGCCCGACCCCGACGAGCTGGGCCGGCGACGGCGTCTCACCCAGGAGGACTCTCGCCAGGGCCACCGAGATCACCGGCTGCGCGAGCAGGATCACGCTGACGATGACAGCCGGCAGGCGCGGCAGCGAGATCGAGATGAGCAGGTAGCCCAGCGACTGGCTGGTCACCCCGTATAGGACCAGCCAGACCAGGCTCGACGGGGCCGGCCTGAGATCGAGGTCGCCGCCGACCAGGCCCACGATCGCCGCCCCAACGAGCGTGACCGTCGTCGCCGTCGCGACGGGACCGGCCGGCCGGCGCTGATCGCGACCGCCGAGCCGGATCGTCAGCAGGTAGCCCGCGTAGCAGAACGCGGTCAGGATCCCGAGCAGGACGCCGAGGCCTGGAGCCGCTCCGTATGCGCCCGAGCCGACGACGCCCGAGATGAACAGCACCCCGAGCAGCACGATCGGGAGCGCCAGGAGGGTCGCCCGCGACGGTCGCTCCCCGAGCGCCAGCCACGCGATGAAGCCGACGATGAGGACCTGGAGATTGCCCAGGACCGTGGCGAGCCCGACCCCGACCGCGGCGATGGCGTGGTGCCAGAACATGAGGTCGCCGACGAAGAAGACCCCGGCGACGGCGGCCAGCCTGACCGTCCGTGTCGGTAGCGGCCCGTACTGGCGACGTTCGACGAGCGCGACGAGCACGAGGATCGGGAGACCGAACAGGGCCCGGAACACCGTCCCCGTGGACGCCGAGACCGCCGCGTTCAGGTAGAAGATCCCCGAGAACGAGATGCAGATCGCCCCAAGGAGAGCCGCCAGCCGGGGTCGCGCAGCGAACCAGTCCAGCGGTCCGAAGCCGAGTCCCAGGCGCGCGCCGTCGTCGCCGGCCTCGTCATCGGCCTCGTCGGCCGTCTCGTGCATGCGACCGCGGGGGTCAGGCGGGCTTCGCGGGCAGCCCGACGTAGCGCAGGCCGAGCTCCTCGTACTGGCCGGGCTCCGGGACCGACGGCGCGTCGAGCATCGGGTCCGAGCCGGACTGCGTCTTCGGGAACGCCATGACCTCGCGGATGTTCGTCTGGCCGGCGAAGATCATCGCCCAGCGATCGATGCCGAGCGCGATCCCGCCGTGTGGTGGCGCGCCGTATTCGAAGGCGTCGAGGACCGCGCCGAACTTCTCCTGCATGCCCTCGACGGTCTGGCCCTGGAGCAGGAACGACCGCTCGAGGAGCTCGCGGCGGTGGATCCGGATGGAGCCGCCACCGAGCTCCCAGCCGTTGAGGGCGAGGTCGTATTGGAGGGCCCGGGCCCGACCGGCCGGATCGGCGGGAGACGGCCGGGATGGGTCGCCGTCGGCCGTGACGAGGAGCGCCTCGTCCTCCGGCAGGACGCCGCTGAACGGGTTGTGCGTGGCGTCCCAGCGCTCATTGTCGGTGTCCCAGTGGTACATCGGGAAGCGATCGACCCAGACGTAGGCGAGCACGTTTGGATCGGCCAAGCCAAGGCGGCCGCCCAACTCGACGCGAAGGCGACCGAGCACGTCCGCGGTGGTGTCCGCGGTATCCGCGACGATCAGGATCAGGTCCCCGGCCGTCGCGCCCGTGATCCCCAGGATCGCCGCCTGCGTCTCGGGCGTGAGGAACTTCGCGATCGGTCCCTTGACCGTGCCGTCCGGTTCGATGGCGAGGTGCGCCAACCCCTTCGCCCCGAACCGCTTCGACTGCTCGGTCAGCTCGTCGATCTCGCGGCGCGTGATGGCGGCCATCCCCGGCGCCACGATCGCCTTGACGCGCCCGTCGGCAGCGAGGGTCGAATCGAACACCGTGAACCCGGAGACGGCCGTCCCCGAGCCGTCGAGGAGGGCCGGCGCCAAGTCGACGAGTTCCATCCCGAAGCGGATGTCCGGCTTGTCGGAGCCGTATCGCTCGATGGCCTCCTCGAAGGTCATCCGCGGGAACGGCACCTGCAGGAGCGGGCGGTCGGGCGCGGTCGCGGCCGACACTTCGATCGCGAGCGCCTCGACGAAGTCCATGACGGTCGCCTCGTCGACGAAGCTCATCTCGAGGTCGAGCTGGGTGAACTCGGGCTGCCGGTCGCCGCGCAGGTCCTCGTCCCGGTAGCAGCGGGCGATCTGGAAGTAGCGGTCGATACCGGCCACCATCAGGAGCTGCTTGAGCTGCTGCGGGCTCTGCGGCAGGGCGTAGACGGCGCCGGGCTGGAGGCGGCTCGGGACGATGAAGTCGCGAGCCCCTTCGGGCGTGCTCTTGATCAGCGTGGGCGTCTCGACCTCGACGAACCCGTTGCGGTGGTGGACCTCGCGGATCGCCTGGACCATCCGGCTGCGCAGGAGCAGCCGGCGCTGCATCGGCTCACGGCGGATGTCGAGGTACCGGTGCTTCAGCCGGACGCCCTCGTCGACCGGAGCGTCGGGGTCGTTGATGTAGAACGGCGGCGTCTTCGCCTCGGAGAGGATCTCGAAGGCGGTCGTCTGGACCTCGATGGCACCGGTCGGCAGCTTGGCGTTCTCGGTCCCCGGCAGACGCAGCGCCACGGTCCCCTGCACGGTCACGACGAACTCGGAGCGGACCCGGCTGGCCTCTGCATGGGCCGTGGGCGCGTCGGCCTTGTCGATGACGACCTGTGTGATCCCGTGCCGGTCGCGCAGGTCGAGGAAGATGAGCTGCCCGTGGTCGCGCCGCCGATGGACCCAGCCGGACAGGCGGACGGAGGCCCCGGCGTCGGTCGCACGGAGCGCCCCGCAGGTGTGCGTCCGGTAGGGCGTGGCGAGGCTTGGGAGGGGGTCGGTCATGGTCGGCGTATGGTAGTCGAACGGACCACCCCGAGCCGGACTGGAGGATCGACGATGCTCTCGACGCGACGCGCCCACACGACCCTGCCGAGCTCGGACATCGAGGCGCTGCGGCCCTTCTATGAACGCGTGCTCGGCTTCACGCCGTTCGCCGAACGCCCAGGCGCGGTCGTCTACGAGGCGGGCGCCGGCACCCTCTTCGCCATCTCGCGGAGCGGGGTCGCGTCGGCCGGGTCGCACACGCAGATCGCGTTCACGGTGGACGACATCGAGGCGGAGGTGGCGGACCTACAGGCGCGCGGGGTCGTCTTCGAGACCTACGAGACCCCGAAGACCGAGGGCGGCATCGCGACGATCGGGCCGGGCCGGGCGGCCTGGTTCAAGGATCCCCAGCAGAACCTGCTCGCGGTCATCCAGTTCCACGACCCGGTCTGACCGAGTCGCCGTCCCGGACACCCTGACGCTCAGGCGGCTGGGCCTTTGCGCAGGCGCCAGATCGATTCGGCCGGCCAGCGGCGCGACCAGGCCAGGGCCGCTTCGTCGCGGTAGGAGCTGGTCGAGCCCTCGGGCGGCCGCGGCTCGATGAGGTCCTCCACGGTCAGGCCGT
>Ga0302299_10001712_pt1 | contig 13223 bp, 12 predicted proteins | sample III_Fen_N3_4_FD_198795 | JGI IMG/M metagenome (GOLD analysis project Ga0302299, IMG submission 198795) | Peat permafrost microbial communities from Stordalen Mire near Abisko, Sweden - III_Fen_N3_4 | ecosystem: Environmental > Terrestrial > Soil > Wetlands > Permafrost | place: Sweden: Abisko... | reverse complement strand
CGAGCGGGCCGCAGGGTCAGGCCGTCTCGACGAAGGAGTCGCGGAGGTAGTCGTGCACCGCCTGCTCGGGGACGCGGAAACTGCGGCCGACGCGCACGGCCGGCAGCTCGCCGTTGTGCACGAGCCGGTAGACCGTCATCTTCGAGACGCGCATGACCGTCGCCACCTCGGCCACGGTCAGGAAGCGGACCTCCGAGAGAGGCCGTTCGTTGGTCGCCATGATTCACGTGTCCTTCGGGCGACTCGTGGCGGTGTCGGCTTCCCCACCGGACCGCGACGACACGTGCCGTCCCTCTACTGCGAGCAGGGTAGTGGCGCACGGGGCCCGTGGGGAAGGTGGGACGAGAACGCAACGGATGCACCTGACCCGACCGGGTGACGGACGCGCCCCGTTCGGGCGCCGCCGAGCACCGAGCGTGACCGTCCGGGCACGCCGGTGTACCGGACTCCGCCTCAGAAGCCGTGGTACGGGTCGGCGGTGAGGCCGTGCCAGGGGTAGACGGCGTCGCGCGTGCGCAGGACGGCGGCGTCGATCGGGTCGGCGGGGTCGTAGCCCTGCTCCCAGAGCTTGACCCGCGGCTGGGCGCCGTCGGTCATGAGGCCGGGCGTCGGCACCTTGAGCCGGTCGGTGACGAACGACCGCCACGTCTCGGGCACCGGGGTCTCCGGCAGGATCGGTGCGCCGACCATCTCGCCGACGAGGTGCGACCAGGCCCGCGGGACGACGTCGATCCAGGAGTAGCCGCCCCCGCCGGTCGCGATCCACTTGCCACCGCTGACCGAGTGGGCCAGCTCGTGCAGGGCGACGTAGGTCAGCCGCTGGCCGTCGACGGTGAGCATGAGGTGGGCCAGCGGGTCGTCGGCGTGGGTGTCGCAGCCCTGCTGGGTCACGATGACGTCCGGGCGGAAGGCCTTCACGACCTCCGGCACGACGCCGTGGAAGGCGCGCAGCCAGCCCTCGTCGCCGGTGCCCGGAGGCAGGGCCAGGTTGACCGCCGACCCGACGGCGTCGGGACCGCCGACCTCCATCGGGAAGCCGGTGCCGGGGAACAGCGCACGCCCGGACTCGTGGACCGAGACGGTGAGCACCCGCGGCTCGTTCCAGAACGCGGCCTGGACGCCGTCGCCGTGGTGCACGTCGACGTCGATGTAGGCGACGCGGTCGACCCCGTGGTCCAGCAGCCACTGGATGGCGACGGCGAGGTCGTTGTAGACGCAGAAGCCCGAGGCGGAGCCGGGCATGGCGTGGTGCAGGCCGCCGGCCAGGTTCACGGCGTGGGTGGAGCGGCCGTCGAACACCGAGCGGGCGGCGGCGAGGGTGGCGCCGCAGACGGCGCGCGACGCCTCGTGCATGCCCAGGAACGTGGGCACGTCATCGGTGCCGAGGCCGCGGTGCAGCTCGTGCACCGACGGGTCGACCGAGGACCGCTTCACGGCCTCGATGTAGTCGTGGTCGTGCACGGTCGCGAGCAGGTCGTCGTCGACGACGTCGGGGGCGATGACGGTGACGCCGTCGCCCTCGAGCAGGCCGAGCTCGGTGATCAGGTGCATCGCGAGTTGCACCCGGATCGGGGCGAGCGGGTGCCCTGGTCCGAAGTCGTACGACGCGAGGGCGTCGTCCCACACGACCGCCGCGGTGCCCGTCACCGCGTGGTCACGATCCCGAGGCGAGCTCGTGGCTGCGGTCGCGCGCGGCCTCGAGCGCCGAGATGAACGCCGCACGCACCTTGTGGTCGTCGAGGGTCCGCAGCGCCGCGACCGTGGTGCCGCCGGGCGAGGTGACCTGCTCGCGCAGCACGCTCGGGTGCTCGCCGGTCTCGCGCAGCATCGTGGCCGCGCCGTAGCAGGTCTGCACGACGAGCTCGGTGGCCGTGCTGCGCGGCAGGCCGAGGAACACGCCCGCCTCGATCATCGCCTCGACGATGTAGAAGAAGTACGCCGGTCCGCTGCCGCTGATCGCCGTGACGGCGTCGAGGTGCTTCTCGTCGAGCACGACCACGCGGCCGACGGCCTCGAGCAGCTGACGCGCCTCGACGAGGTGCTCCTGGTCGCAGTGCGCGCCGGGCGCGAGGGCCGCCATGCCCTGGTCGACGAGCGCCGGGGTGTTGGGCATGACGCGCACGACGGGGCAGCCCTGCGGCAGGTGCGACTCGAGGAACTCGGTGGTGATGCCGGCCGCGAGCGACACGACGAGCGCGCCGGGACGCACGTGCGGGGCGATCTCGTCGCACAGCGCGCCCATGTCCTGCGGCTTCACGACGAACACCAGGGTGTCGGCCTTCTCGGCCGCCTCGACGTTGCCGACGACCTCGACGCCGTGCTTCTCGCGCAGCTCCGCGGCGCGGTCCTCGCGCCGCTCGGTGACCACGAGCTCGGAGGCGGGCCGGCCGGCCCGGATGAGGCCCGCGAGCAGGGTCTCCCCCATGACGCCGGCGCCGAAGATCGCGACGAGACCCATGGATCAGCCCTTCGAGACGAGTGCGCGTGCGAGCAGGGACAGGTTGGTCGGCTTCTCGGCCAGCCGTCGTACGAGGTAGCCGTACCACTCGTCGCCGTAGGGCACGTACACGCGCATCCGCTCACCCTGGTCGGCGAGGCGCTGCTGCTCGTCGGGGCGGATGCCGAAGAGCATCTGGAACTCGTAGGTCCCGGGCTGGCGGTCGTTGCGGACGGCGAGCGCGCCGCCGATCTCGACCAGACGCGGGTCGTGCGTCGCGAGCATCGGGTAGCCGTCGCCCTGCATGAGGATCTTCATGCAGCGGACGTAGGCGCGGTCGACCTCCGCGCGGTCGACGTAGGCGACCGCCTCGGGCTCGGAGTAGGCGCCCTTGCACAGCCGGATGCGCGAGCCCTCGGTGGCGAGGTCGCGGCAGTCGGCCTCGGTGCGCCGGAGGTAGGCCTGCAGCACGCCGCCGGTGCCCGGGAAGTCCGCGCGCAGCTCGCGCAGGGTCCCGAGGGTGGAGTCGGTGGTGGTGTGGTCCTCCATGTCGAGCGTGACCGTCGTACCGAGGGCGGTCGCCTTCTCCGCGATGGCACGCGCGTTGTCGAGCGCGATCTTCTCGCCGTCGCCGGGCAGCGCCTGGCCGACCGCGGACAGCTTCACGGACACCTCGGCGCTGCCTGTCAGACCGGCCTCGCCGAGCGCGTCGAGCAGAGCGAGATATGCGTCGCGGGTGGCGGTCGCCTGCGCGAGGTCGAGGGTGTCCTCGCCGAGGTGGTCGATGGTGACGAGACGCCCGGTCGCGACGATGTCGCCCGTCGCGCGGACGGCGTCCTCGGTGCGCTCGCCCGCCACGAACCGGTCGACCATCGAGCGCACCGGAGGCGCGTCGGACGCGACGGACTTGAGCCTCTCGCTCCGCGACACGGACAGCAGGGCCTCACGCAGCACCGGATGCTCCTCACCTGGGGCGGCCCGCTCGCCGCCACGTGCGGGTCAGGCTACCCGCGTGCCTTGCCCGACGCCGTCGTCGGAGTCGTCAGGGCCATCTGGACCGCCGGTGCCACGAGCCGGACGATGTCGTCCTCCGTCGCCGAGGCGATCGGCTCGAGCTTGAGGACGTAGCGCATCGACGCGATCCCCAGCAGGTACGACGTCGCCAGGGTGACCCGCATCCGGGCGTCCGGGACGCCGAGCAGGACGGCGGCGCGGTCGACGACCTCGGCCTCGAGGAACTCGCGCAGCGACGCCGTGGCGCGCGAGGCGCCGGCACCGTCGCGGACCATCTCGGCGAGCTGGTCGCGCGTCTCGGGGTCGTCGAGCATCCGGAGCGTGACGCGCACCATGCGCTCGCCCAGGCCGTCCATGCCGGGAGCCATCAGCTGGGCGATCGACATCGCCGGGTCGAAGGGCAGCCGCATCGCCGCGACGAACAGCGCCTCGCGGTTGTCGTAGTAGCGGCGTACGACGTCGGGGGCGACACCGGCGGCTGCGGCCACGCCCTTGATCGTGGTGTTGAGGTAGCCGCGGCGCGCGTAGGCGGCACGCGCGGCGTCGAGCACCTGCTTGGTGATGTCGTCGGACGCGTTCACATCCTCACCTCCGAAGCGTCGTGGACGCCGTGACCGGCGAGGTTGCGGCGCGCGAACTCGAGAGCCTCGCGCAGGTCGTCCTCCCGCTCGACGCGGTCGACCGCCTTGCGGGTCGAGATCTCGACGACGACCTGGCCGTCGAAGCCGGACCGCCCGAGGCCCTGCAGCAGCTCGGCGCACGGCTGGTTGCCGCGGCCGGGCACGAGGTGCTCGTCGCGGGTCGAGCCCGACCCGTCGGCGAGGTGCACGTGCGCGAGCCGCTCGCCGAGGTCGCGCGCCATCTCGAGCGCGTCGGACCCGGACACCGAGGTGTGCGAGAGGTCGAGCGTGGTGTGGAGGTAGTCGTCGTCGCGCACGTCCCAGCTCGGCACGTAGGCGGCGAACTCCCTCGCTACGGCCTTCCACGGGAACATGTTCTCGACGGCGAACCGCACGTCGGTCTCGCTCGCCATCGCCTCGATGCCGGAGACGAAGTCGCGGGCGTAGTCGCGCTGCCAGCGGAACGGCGGGTGCACGACGACCGTCGACGCACCGAGGAGCTCGGCGGCCGCCTGGGCGCGCTGCAGCTTGGCCCACGGCTCGCTGCCCCAGACCCGCTGGCTGATGAGCAGGCACGGCGCGTGGATCGACGTGATGGGGATGCCGTAGTGGTCGCGCAGGCGCAGCAGCGCCTCCGGGTCCTGGCTCACCGGGTCGGTGAGCACCATGACCTCGAGACCGTCGTAGCCGAGCCGCGCGGCGATCTCGAACGAGGCCGCGGTCGACTCCGGGTAGGTCGACGCGGTCGAGAGGGTCACCAACGGGCTCACGAGGTCATCCTCCGTCGCCCGAGGCGCTCACGCCCACCCTGGGCACCGGAGAGTGCTCCGGAGCCTGGTCGTCGTCCGGCTTGCCGTGCCCGGCGAAGGCGTGCACGACGCTGACCGCACCCGCGCCCACGACACCCACCCCGAGGGCGATGAGGCCCGGGACGTCGGGGTGCCACGACAGCTCGAACATGCGCGAGAGCCACGGGATGTAGAGCACGCCGAGGAAGCCGACGAGCATCGCGCCCACGATCGCGCCGCGGATCGCGTTGATCGGCCGGGCCACCTGGACGAGCACCCACCATGCGACGACGAAGAGCGTGACCACGGCCGACGACCGCGCGACCTCGACGCCGTAGTCGAGGTGCAGGACGTAGCCGTAGGTGACGTAGGCGGAGACCGCGTTGATGAGACCGGCCGGCACGGCGAACTTGAGCACCCGGCGGAAGAAGCCGGGGCGGAAGCGCTGCTTGTTGGGCAGGAGCGCGAGGAAGAATGCAGGCGTGCCGATGGTGAGCGCGGTGACGACCGTGAGGTGGCGGTTGAGGAACGGGAACGGCTGGGTGAACACGATCGTGGCGATGGAGATCGTCACGGCGTAGAAGCTCTTGGTGAGGAAGAGGTCCGACACGCGCTCGACGTTGCCGAGGACTCGTCGGCCCTCCGCGACGACCGAGGGCATCACCGAGAACTTGTCGTCGAGCAGCACGATCTGCGCGACCGAGCGGGTCGCGCCGGCGCCGGAGCCCATCGCGATGCCGAGGTCCGCGTCCTTGAGCGCGAGCACGTCGTTGACGCCGTCGCCGGTCATCGCGACGACATGGCCGCGGCTCTGCAGGGCGCCCACCATCGCCCGCTTCTGCGCTGGCGTGACGCGGCCGAACACCGAGTGCTGCTCGAGCACCTCGGCGAGCTCCTCGCGGTCCTCGGGCAGCTCGCGGGCGTCGTACGGCGAGTCCGCTCCCGGGATCCCTGCCTGGGCGGCGATCGCCCCCACGGTGACGGCGTTGTCGCCGCTGATGACCTTGAGCCGCACGTTCTGCTCGAGGAAGTAGGCCACCGTCTCGGCGGCGTCGGAGCGCAGGGTCTGGTTGATGACGACGAGCGCCGCGGGACTGAGGTCGCCGGTGCCGTGCTCGGCGCTCGGGTCGCCGGCCGAGCGGGCCAGGACGAGCACGCGCGCGCCGTCGCCGGCGAGGTCGTCGCCCTGAGCGCGGACCGGGTGGCCGTCGGGGAGGAGCATCTCGGGGGCGCCGACGACCCAGGCACCGTGCTCGCCGAACGTGGCCGACGACCACTTGCGCGAGCTCGAGAACGGCACGGTCGCCGTGACCGGCCAGCCGTCCGGGGCGGCGTACTTCGCGGCGATCGCGATGAGGGTCTGGTTGGGCTCGGGCTCGCTCGCGCCGAACGCGCCGAGCGCGTCGTCGACCGGCAGGGAGTCGTCGACCACGACGACGCCGTGCACCGCCATGCCGGGCTCGGTCAGCGTGCCCGTCTTGTCGACGCAGACGACGTCGACGCGCGCGAGGACCTCGACCGCGGGCATGTCCTGGACGAGCGCGCGCTTCTGGGCCAGCGTGATGACCGAGACCGCCATCGCGACGCTGGTGAGGAGCACGAGGCCTTCCGGGACCATCGTGATGACGCCGGGGACGGTGCCGGCGATCGCGGCGCGGATGTTGCCGTCGTTCGCGCGGTACTGCGAGACGAACAGGAAGATGCCGATCGGCACGAGGGCGAAGGAGACGTACTTGATGAAGCGCTGGATCGAGTCGCGGAGCTCCGAGCGGGTGAGGCTGAACTTGCTGGCCTCGTCGGCGAGCTTGGCGGCGTAGGAGTCGTGCCCGACGCGGGTGGCACGCACGAGGCCCGAGCCGGCGACGACGAAGGAGCCGGACAGGACCTCGGCATCGGTCTCCTTCTCGACCGGGTCGGCCTCGCCGGTGAGCAGCGACTCGTCGAGCTCGAGGCCGTTGCTCTCGACGACCGCGGAGTCGACGAGCATCTGGTCGCCCGTGCGGATCACGATGAGGTCGTCGAGCACGATCGAGCTCGGCGGCACCTCGACGTCGGTGCCGTCGCGGCGCACGAGCGCCTGCTGCTGCCCGACGAGCGAGAGCTTCGCGAGGGTGCGCGCCGCACGGTATTCCTGGATCACGCCGATCGCGGTGTTGATCACGATGACGAAGCCGAACAGCGAGTCGATGAACGGCGCGCTGACGAGCATCAGCACCCACAGCGACCCGATGAGGGCGTTGAAGTAGGTGAACGTGTTGGCCCGGACGATGTCCCCGAGCGAGCGCGCGTTGCGGTCCTTGACGGCGTTGACCTGACCCGCGGCCACGCGCTCGGCGACCTGTGTCGACGTGAGGCCGACCGTCGGGTCGACCACGACCACCGCCGAGTCCGGGCTCATCGCTCGATCCGGTCGAGGCGCTCGAGGATGATGCCCTCGCGCAGCGCCCACGGCGCGATCTGGAGGCGCTCGACCCCGAGGAGGTCCATCGCCGCCTCGGCGACCACGGCGCCGGCGAGCAGCTGCGGCGCCCGGCTCGGGCTGACGCCGGGGAGGGACGCCCGCTCCTTCACGGTCATGGCCGCGAGCTTGGGGACCCACAGCCGCAGGTCGTCGCGCTCCAGGGTCCGGCGTACGAACGGGCCGTCGTTGGACGGCGCGGCCCCGGCGATGCGGGCCAGCGAGCGGAAGGTCTTGCTCGTGGCGACGACGTGGCGCGGGTCGCCGGCCCGGGTGATGCGACCCGCGACGTCGGCGATGGTGGCGCGGGTGTGCTTGCGCATGGCCTTGACGTCCTCGGCGCGCGCCGGGTCGCCGGTGACGAACGCGCGGCTGAGCCGACCGGCGCCCAGAGGCACGGAGACGGCGACGTCGGGGACCTCGTCGGCGCCGACCGCGATCTCGAGCGAGCCACCGCCGATGTCGAGCACGAGGAGGCGGCCCGACGACCACCCGTACCAGCGGCGCACGGCGAGGAAGGTCAGTCGTGCCTCGTCGTCGCCGGAGAGCACCTGCAGCTCGACGCCGGTGCGCTCCAGGACCTCGCGCAGGACGTCCTCGCCGTTGGTCGCCTCGCGGATGGCGGAGGTGGCGAACGCGGTCATCTCCGTGACGCCGAAGTCCTCGGCGACGTCCTGCGCGGACTGCACGAACGACACGAGCGTGTCGATGCCGGTCCGCGAGATCCGCTCGCCGTCGACGATGTGCTCCGCGAGGCGCATCTCCGTCTTGTGCGAGTGCGCCGGGATCGGCGCAGCACCGTGGTGGGCATCGACCACCAGCAGGTGGACGGTGTTGGAACCGACGTCGAGGACTCCGAGGCGCACGGGTCGATGCTAGGGCGTAGGGGGTGGACCGCCACGTCGCCTCCGCGGGCTGCCCCTAGGGTGGACGCGTGGCTGCACCGAAGAAGAGCAAGAAGTCGGCTCCCGTCGAGGTCGCGTTGACGAGGCGGGACGAGGTCCCGCTGGACTTCGCGCGCGCCTACGTCGAGTTCCCCGACCCGCTCGACGAGGCGCAGGTCTACCGCTGCGACCTCACCTGGCTCACCAGCCGCTGGACCTGCATCTACGGCCGCGGCTGCCACGGCATCGACCGCACGAAGCCCGACGACGGCTGCTGCGTGCTCGGCGCCCACTTCTCCGACAAGGCCGACGAGAAGAAGACCAAGAAGTACGCCGCGATGCTCACGCCCGACACGTGGGAGTTCCACGCGACGGGCACGAAGAAGGGCGTCACCGAGAAGGACGAGGACGGCGCGAGCAAGACCCGCGTCGTCGAGGGCGGCTGCGTCTTCCTCAACCGCACCGGCTTCGCCGGTGGAGCCGGCTGCGCCCTGCACACGCTGGCCGGTCGCATCGGCAAGGACTACGTCGAGGTCAAGCCCGACGTCTGCTGGCAGCTGCCCGTGCGCCGCACGTTCGAGCACGTGACCCGCACCGACGACACCCAGGTGCTCGTCATCACCATCGGTGAGTACGACCGCCGCGGCTGGGGCCCCGGCGGCCACGACCTCGACTGGTACTGCAGCGGCTCGACCGAGGCGCACATCGCGACCGAGCCGGTCTTCGTCACCGAGCGGAGCACCCTGATCGCGATGATGAGCGGACCTGCGTACGACATCCTCGCGGGCCACTGCGAGGCCCGGATGGCCGCGCTCACCGCCGCGAGGTCCGTCGCGAGCAAGCAGCGCACCGAGAAGGACCGCCACGCCACCATGGCCGTCTTCGCCCCCCACCCCGCCGACCCCCAGTAGGGGAAACCACTGAAGGTGGCCTTCGTTGCTAAGAGCGCAACAAGCGCGGCCTTCATGTCGGATTTCATCCACAGGAACGGCGCCGGGCCGCGCAGAGCCGGCCTCGGGCACGGAATCGTGCCCGTGTGCCTCGCCCCGCTCAATGGTCCCGTGACGCCGTTCTCGCAGCCGCGTCCGTTCAGTACGGACTACTGACCGCCGCGCAGCTGACCGCGCTCGGAGTGCAGCGATCGACGCTGAGCCGCTCAGATCAGCTCGGCGGCATGTTCAGTCGGCTGCTCCACGGCGTCCACCGCGTGGACGGTCGCGGAGCGTTGTCGCCGGATCAGCGCGACATGGCGGCGCAGCTGTACGGCGGTGTCGAGTCGGTGCTCACGGGCTCGCCCCTGCTGGTGCGGAAGCGGGTGAAGGCCGCCCACCATCCCGCGCTGCACGTCCCCGGGAACGCGCACGTCCTCGTCCCTCACGCGCACAAACGGACGTCGCACGGCTTCGTGACCGTCGAGCGCACCGTCTGCATGCCGGCGTTCCGTGAGAAGGGCGGGCTGCGCTTCGCCCCGCTGTCCCGAGCGGTGCTCGATGCCGTACGCCGATGCTCCGACGAGAACGCCGTGCGGGCGCTCATCTTCGAGGTCGTCCAACGGGGTCTCGTCACGCCCGAGGCTCTCGAGGACGAGCGACGGCTCGGACAGATCCGCGGCAGCCGGTTCGCGAGGCTCGCCCTCGAGGAGGTCTTCGCCGGCGCGCGATCGGTGGCGGAGGGCGACGTACGCCGGGAATTCCTCGAGCGCGGCTGGACCGACCTGCTGTTCAACCCGTGGCTCCACCTGCCGGACGGGCGCTTCCTCGCCCGCCCCGACGTGTATCACGCGTCCGGCGTCTGCCTCGAGGTCGACAGCCGTGAGCACCACTTCGGCGTCGAGTCGTGGGAGGCGACGATGCGTCGGCACGCGTTCATGACCGCCCACGGGCTCTCGGTGATCCACACGCCCCCGAGCCGATGGAGCCGGGAGCCCGACGCCGTGATCGAGGAGTTCGCCCAGGCCGTCGACGTACGCCGGGGCTGGCCGCCGCTGAACCTGCGGGTGACAGAGGCGGCGTGAGGAGCCGGTGCCTGCCATCGCAGTGCCGCCCGTCGGTCCGGCCGCGTAGCGTGGCCGCATGGCTGGCCGTCGCCGCACCACGTCCCAGCGGGAGCGGATGATCCCCGTTCCCCTCGAGCTGCCCGGCGCCTCACTGACCTACCCGTTCGGCGACGACGTCAACGTCTACAAGGTCGGCGTCCAGGCAGCCTCGGGCGCCGGCGGTCGCCACTCGAGCGGCAAGATGTTCTGCCTCGTGAGCCTGCACGGCGAGCCGGGGACGATGACGCTGAAGGTCGATCCGGACCACGGTGTCGTGCTCGTCCGCGAGCACGGCGCCATCTCGCCGGGGTACCACACGAACAAGCGGCACTGGATCACGATCGTGCTCGACGGGAGCGCCGACGACGCCCTCATCCGCGAGCTCATCGAGGATTCGTACGACCTCGTCGTCTCGACGCTGACAGCACGCATCCGCTTCGACGTCGATCCGGACCGCTTCCCGCTTCCGGCCTCGCGCACCTCTCGCACCTGAGGTCGACCACCCTCGCTCGATGAAGGCCGTTCATGTTGCGCTCTTAGCAACGAAGGCCACCTTCAGTGACTACGTGTGGGCACGGCTGGGGCGGGTGTCGTCGGCTGTCCGTAGGGTGCGGGCATGGCCAAGGCTCGGGTGGATGCGTACCGCTGCACGGAGTGCGGGTGGACCTCGCCCAAGTGGGTCGGGCGGTGCGGGGAGTGCCAGGCGTGGGGCACGGTCGCGGAGGTGGCCGCAGCGGCGACCTCCAGCGGGCTGCGCAGCCGGACCTCGGGAGTCGTCCCGACCCGCAGCGCGCGTCCCGTCTCGGAGATCGCCGAGACGCCGGTGGTCCGCAGCACGACGGGGCTCGGCGAGTTCGACCGCGTCCTCGGCGGCGGGCTCGTGCCCGGCCAGGTCGTGCTCCTCGCCGGCGAGCCCGGCGTCGGCAAGTCCACGCTCCTGCTCGAGGTCGGCCACCGCTACGCCGAAGGCTCCGGCGGCTCGCGCCACGCCACCGGCTCGAGCCGCACGTCCGTCGCCTCCGGCGGCACCGGCTCGGGCGGCTCCGGCACGGGCGGCCGCACAGTGCTCTACGTCTCGGGCGAGGAGTCGGTCGAGCAGATCGGCGTACGCGCCCGGCGCATCGGCGCCGACAGCCAGCACCTGCTGCTCGCCGACGAGAACGACCTCGCCACCCTGCTCGGCCACATCGAGGAGCACGACCCCGCGCTCGTCGTCGTCGACTCGGTGCAGACGATCGCGTCCGGCGACATCGAGGGTCGCGCGGGCGGGATGACCCAGGTCGTGGAGGTCACCCAGGTGCTCAGCCGCGTGGCGAAGTCCCGGCGGATGCCCATGCTCATCGTGGGGCAGTCCACGAAGGACTCGAGCATCGCCGGGCCGCGCGCCCTCGAGCACCTCGTCGACACCGTCCTCACCTTCGAGGGCGACCGACACACCGCGCTGCGCCTGCTGCGCGCGGTGAAGAACCGCTACGGCCCGGCCGACGAGATCGTCTGCTTCGAGCAGGCCGACGACGGCCTGCGCGAGGTCGTCGACCCCTCGGACCTGTTCCGCGAGCATCGCGAGAAGCCGGTGCCCGGCACCTGCGTCACGGTCACGATGGAGGGCCGTCGCCCGATGCTGGCCGAGGTCCAGTCGCTCGTCACGATGTCCTCGATGCCCAATCCGCGGCGCGGCGTGACCGGCCTCGACTCCACCCGCGTCGCGATGCTCATCGCCGTCACCGAGCGCGCCGGCAAGCTGCGCCTCGGCGACCGCGACGTCTTCGTCGCGACCGTCGGCGGCGCGAAGCTGGCCGACCCCGCGTGCGACCTCGCGGTCTGCCTGGCGCTGGCCTCGGCGTCGGTCGACCGCGCCGTCGCGGCCGACGTCATCGCCATCGGCGAGGTCGCGCTGTCCGGCGACGTGCGCCCCGTCCCCTTCCTCAACCAGCGCGTCGCCGAGGCCGCGCGGCTCGGCTTCCGACGCATCCTCGTGCCGCGGGGCACGAAGTCCGTGCTGTCGAAGAACGCCGACGGCTCGGCGGTGTCGGCCGGTCCGAAGCTGCACGAGGTGTCGCACCTCGAGGACGCCCTCACCCTGCTGCGCCACCTCGCGCCCGTCCCCGGCTGATCACGATCGCGTCCCGCCCGCCCCGATCGGAGGAGCGCGCGGGGAACCGACCTCGCTAGAGTGCCGATCGCGGGGGCGCGTCGCACGACGCTGCCCACGATCAGGTCCGACACCAGGGGGCTCACGTGGCCGGCGAGAAGAACGTCGACGTCGACGCCGCGCTCCGCGCTGCCATCGCCTCCGTCGCACCCGGCACGGTCCTGCGCGACGGCCTCGAGCGCATCCTGCGCGGCCGCACCGGCGGTCTCGTCGTGCTCGGCCACGACCGCACGGTCGAGACGATGGCCTCCGGCGGCTTCTCCCTCGACGTCGACTTCTCCGCCCAGCGGCTGCGCGAGCTGGCCAAGATGGACGGCGCGGTCATCTGCGACGTCGGCGCCACGAAGATCCTGCGCGCGGCCGTGCAGCTGCTCCCCGACCCGTCGATCCCCACCGACGAGCAGGGCACCCGGCACCGCACGGCCGACCGCGTGTCCAAGCAGGTCGGCTTCCCGGTCGTCAGCGTGAGCAAGTCGATGAACACCATCGCGCTCTACGTCGCCGGACGCCGCTACGTCCTCGAGGACTCCGGCCAGATCCTCTCGCGCGCCAACCAGGCGCTCGCGACCCTCGAGCGCTACAAGATGCGCCTCGACGAGGTCAGCGGCACGCTCTCGGCGCTGGAGATCGAGGACCTCGTCACGGTGCGCGACGTCGCGGCCGTCGCGCAGCGCCTCGAGATGGTCCGGCGGATCTCCTCGGAGATCGCCGACTACCTCGTGGAGCTCGGCACCGACGGCCGGCTCATGTCGCTGCAGCTCGACGAGCTGGTCGCCGGCGTCGAGGCCGACCGCGAGCTCGTCGTGCGCGACTACCAGCCGGCGCACGGTCGCAA
>Ga0302299_10001711_pt1 | contig 13241 bp, 9 predicted proteins | sample III_Fen_N3_4_FD_198795 | JGI IMG/M metagenome (GOLD analysis project Ga0302299, IMG submission 198795) | Peat permafrost microbial communities from Stordalen Mire near Abisko, Sweden - III_Fen_N3_4 | ecosystem: Environmental > Terrestrial > Soil > Wetlands > Permafrost | place: Sweden: Abisko... | reverse complement strand
CCGGCTCGCGGCCGACGACCGGCTCGCGCACGTCACCCTCGACACGACGGCGATCTCCGATCCGGCTGCGCTCGCCTCCGTGCCGGGCCTGACCGCCGTCGCCACCCGGGTCTCGGTCACCGTGCCAACCGGCGGTGACACCGGCTCGGTGACGGTGGTCGGCATCGACCCGGCGCACCAGACCATCGACATCGTCCGGGCGCACTCGGGGCGCCTGCCCCGCACCGATGGCGAGGTCGCCCTCGGAGGCCGGGTCGGCGGTTCCGTCGACGGGACAGTGCTCGCGACCGCGAGCAGGTCCCTCCTGGTGGTGGGAACGGCCGACACCGCGGCCCTCGCCGGCGACGACGTCGTCTACACCACGACAGCCACCGCCGAGCGGCTCGGCGGCCTCACCGGGCCGAACCAGGTGGTGGCCCGCGTCGCCGACCCGACGGCCCCCGAGCTCGACGCCGCGATCGCCGCGCTGCGGCGCGCGCTCGCGGAGCAGGGCGTGGCCGTGACGGCACTGCCGGTACGCCTGCCCGGCGGTGCCCACCCCGTGGAGGAGAGCATCCGCCAGATCTCGACGATCATCGGGATGCTCGGCGTGGTCGCGGGGATCGTGGCCCTCGTGCTCCTCGCGTCGACGACGAACGCGATCGTCACCGAGCGCAGCCGCGATGCCGCGATCCTGCGGGCGCTCGGGGCACCGGGGCGCGCGGTGCGCCGCGAGCTGCGCCGCGTGGCCCTCGCCATCGCCGCGCTCGGGCTCGTGATCGGGCTTCCCCTCGGCCTCGTGGTGAGCAACGTGATCGCCCGCATGGTCCTCGACCGGTTCGCGGGCATCACCCCCGCCCTCGGCTGGTCACCGGCCGTCGTGGTCGGGAGCGTGGTCTTCGCGCTCCTCGGCGCCCGGCTCATCAGCGGCCGGGCCGCCCGCCGCCTGACCCGACTGCCGCTGGCCGAAGCGCTGCGCGACCGGGAGGGCACGCCGTTCGGCCGCCGGTTCACCGACCGCGTCTTCGCCGGCATCCACGCGGGCACGCTCTCGACCCGCATGGCAGTGCGGAGCACGGTCCGGCGCCGGGGCCGGGCGATCGCGCTCGTGGCCCAGATCGCGTGTGCGGTGGGCGCCGCGGCGTGCGTGGCGAGCCTCGGCTCGTCGGTCGGCCGGTTCAACCAGGCCGAGCTGCGGTCGTGGTCGTGGTCGACCACCGCCACGCCGCAGGATCCCGGGTACCCGTACGACGCCTCCCGGGTCGACGCCACCGTGGGCAACGAGGCGGGTCTCCACGCCGAGGGTCTGCAGGGCGACTGGTACTTCGACGTGTGGGGCATCGAACCACAGACGCAGATGGTGGACACCACCGTCTCCCGGGGCACGTGGCTCGACGGCACCCCCGGCACGGCGGTGATGGCCGAGCACATCGCCCACCAGCTCGGATACTCGGTGGGCGACACGGTGACGCTGGAGCTGGCCAACGGGCCGGCCCGGTTCCGCATCGTCGGCCTGCATCCGTTGCACGGCGTCGCGGTCTTCGTGGACCGGTCCGACCTGGCCACCCGGCTCGGGGCCGGGGACCGTGCCAACGTCGTCTGGTCCTCGAGCACGGTGCCGCTCGAGCTGACCGCGGGCACCGCCTCCACCACGGTGCGTCGCGCCGACCTCTACGCGGCCGACCAGGCCGACCGCAACGCCATCGTCGGGATCTTCGTCGCCATCGGCGTGATCGTGTCCGGCGTGGCGGCCCTCGGTGCCGTCTCGACCGTGGGCGTGAGCCTGTTCGAACGGCGCCGCGAGCTCGCGGTTGTGCGGGCCCTCGGCGCCCGCCGGGGCCAGGTGCGGCGCCTCATCGGGCTGGAGCTCGCGCCCCTCGCCACGATCGGGTGGGTGGTGGGCCTCGGCTTCGGTTGGCTCGCGGCCGAGGCGATCATGGGCTTCTTCGAGGCGTCGAGCGGCGTCGACCTCGGGTACACGTTCGCCGTGGCCAGCGTGCCGGTGGCCGCGGTGGCGGTCGCGGCGTTCGTGGTCCTCGTCGCCACCGCCGGGGCCCGGGGGCTCGACCGTCGGGCCCCGGCATCGATCCTGCGGGCGGCGTCGTGAGCGTGCCGGTGCGCGACACTGCAGCGGTGGCGGGAACGGGAACCGGGACGGTGGTGTGGGCGAACGCCCGCGACCTCACCGCCCGGTGGTTCCGACCACTGACCGAGTCCGAGACCTGGCGGGCCGCGGCCTACCTCGGCTTCGGGCTGGTGACGACCACCACCTGGTTCCTCGTCGTGGGGCTGCTGGTCGCCCTGCTCGCAGTGGCGGTGTGGACCGTGGTCGGCGTGCTCCTCTTCGTCCCCTTCTTCGGGGTCGTGGCCTGGTGCTCCGAACAGGAGCGGCGGCGGGCGGGGATGATCGGGATCTCGATCGACCCGCGACCCGTCGCCGACGGCACCGGTGTGTGGGGTCGCTGCAGGGCCGGCCTCGCCGACGGGGCGCGGTGGCGCCAGGTCGCCTATCAGCTCACGGCCACGTTGGTCGCGTGGACCCTGGCCGGAGCGCCCTTGGTCGTGTGGGCGGCCGCCGCCTACCTCGTGAGCCTGCCCCTCTGGGGATGGGCCGTCGGGTTGTCGGTCCCGGCGTCGTTCGCGCTCGCGCTGTTCGGGGTCGCGCTCGCCGGCCTCGCGGCCCGCGTGATGACCGGCTGCGCCCGGCTCGAGGCCGCCTACGCGGCCTGGCTGCTCGGACCCGACCGGTACGCGGTGATGCAGTCGAAGGTCGAGAACCTCACCGCCGACCGTCGTCAGATCATCGACGCCGTGGCGGGCGAGCGCCGCCGCATCGAGCGCAACCTCCACGACGGCGTGCAGGCGCGTCTGGTCGCGGTCGGGATCGACCTCGGGATGGCCGAGACGATGCTGCCCGGACGACCCGACGACGCGCGTGCGCTCCTCGCGAGCGCCCGGGAGAAGAACCGTCAGTCCATCGCCGAGCTGCGCGAGATCGGCCGAGGACTGCACCCCGCCATCCTCGAGGACCGCGGACTCGACGCCGCGCTGTCCGCAGTGGTCGCGGCGTCGCCGGTGCCGATCCGACTCTCGTGCGACCTCGCCACGACACCACCACCCGCGATCGAGGAAGCGGCGTACTTCATCGTGAGCGAAGCGGTGAGCAACATCCTCAAGCATGCGCATGCCCGAACCGCGGCGGTCGACGTCGAGGCCGATGCCCGCGCGCTGCGGATCCTCGTCCACGACGACGGTCTCGGCGGCGCCGACGTGGCGCGGGGCACGGGCCTCGCCGGCGTCGACGCCCGGGTCCGCGCGCTCGAGGGAACCCTGCGGGTCGCCTCGCCACCGGGTGGTCCGACGGTGGTCGCGGTGGAGCTCCCGTTCGCGGGCGCGTCGGGGATGGCGACCCGATGAGCGACGTGCCGAGCGACCCGGCGGACGACACGATGCGCGAGGCGACCCGGGTGGTGATCGCCGACGACGCGGTGCTGCTGCGCGACGGTCTGGCCCGGCTGCTCGAGGAGTCGGGGTTCACGATCGTCGCGGCGGTGAGCAACGCCGACGACCTGCTGGAGGTGGTGGGGGACACCGCGCCCGACTTGTGCATCGTCGACGTCCGCATGCCCCCGACGTTCACCGACGAAGGGATCCGGGCGGCGCTCACCATCCGCGCCGAGCACCCGGACGTCGCGGTCGTCGTGCTGTCGCACTACGTGGAGGAGCGCTACGCGTCCGAGCTGCTCGCGGGCAACACCGCGGGTGTGGGGTACCTGCTCAAGGACCGCGTGGTGGAGGTGGGCGAGTTCGTGGACTCGGTGCGGCGGGTGGTGGCCGGCGGCAGTGCGATCGACCCGGAGGTGGTGAGCCAGATCCTCAACCGCTCGCGCCGGGCCCGCGAGCTCGAGCGGCTCACGCCGCGCGAGCGTGAGGTGCTCGCGGAGATGGCCGAGGGCTACTCGAACCGGGGCATTGCCGAGCACCTCGTCGTCAGCGAAGGCGCGGTGGAGAAGCACATCTCCAGCATCTTCGCCAAGCTCGGCTTCGACCCCGAGGAGGGCGCTCACCGCCGCGTGCTTGCCGTCCTCACCTACCTCAGCCGCTGAACACCGTGTCTTGGCGCCGTTTGACCCCCTGGGCGGTGGTCAAACGGCGCCAGAACGTGCGGTCGTGGGAGGAGCGGGAGTCAGTCGAAGATGTCTCCGGGCCAGTCGTCGGAGACGGTGAGGGACCATTCGGGGGCGCGGCGCTCCAGGAACGCGAGCGCGCCCTCCCGTGCGTCGGCCTTGCCCATGAGGTGGAGGTGCACTTCGCGCTCGAGGCGGTCGATCTCCGCGCCCGACGGCGGCGGGTCCATCCAGAGGATGCGCTTGCTCGCCGCCACCGACACCGGTGCAGTGTTGAGCGCGATGTCACCCGCGATCTCGAGGGCCGCGGGGAGCACCTCGTCAGCAGGGAGGGCCCGGCTGGCGACCCCCATCGCCGCGAGCTCGGCTCCGGAGAACAGCCGGCCGGTGAGGAGGATCTCGGCCGCACGCGCGTGCCCGACCGCGCGCGTCAGCGTCCAGTGCGATCGGAGGTCGGGGAGGACGCCACGGCGGGTCTGCACGATGCCGCACTTCGCGTCCTGGGCCACCAGGCGGATGTCGGTCTGGAGCGCCAGGGTCAGTCCCAGCCCTACGGCATGGCCGTTGATCGCGGCGATCACGGGCTTGCGCACGTCCCAGGCGTGCACGGTGAACGGGTCGGACCGGAACTCCGTCGGCTCCTGGGCGTCGAACGTGTCGCCGCCCCGGCTGAGGTCGGCGCCGGCGCAGAACGCGCGGCCCGAACCGGTGAGGACCACCGCCCGTACGTCGTCGCGGGCGTCGCATTCTCGGTAGGCGGCCTCGAGCTCGAGTCCCATGCGGGTGCTGAACGCGTTGAGCACGTCGGGGCGGTGGAGGGTGATGACCGCGACGCGGTCCTCGATCTCGAGGAGCGCGTGAGGCGTGTCCTCGGTCATGCGGTGAGGATCCGGATGCGGTCGGCCACCGCGCCCCACCGGTCGAGCACGTCGGGGTCGCGCGCGTACTGCGAGATCGCGGTGTAGCTCATCAGCCGCACGGTCGGCGCGAGGTCGCGGTAGCGCGCGACCAGCGCGTCGGCAAGGTCGTCCCAGTGCGCGCTCACGACGTAGTGGTCGAGGATGTCGTCGGTGATCAACGCGTTCATCCCCGCGATGTCTCCGGTGCGCTGGCACGCGTGCAGGCTGTCCGACAGCCCGTCGTAGCCGTGGTGCTCGAACACCGGCGAGTACGTGCGCGTCGACCCGTAGAAGCCGATCATCGTACGGGCGTGTTCGCGGGTGGCCGCGATCTCATGCTCGTTCGCGCCGACCGCGGTCATCACCGGGACCTCGAAGGTCACGTCGGCGAGCGGCCGACCGGCCTTGTCGGCACCGGCGGTGACGTTGGGGATCTGGACGTCGCGCAGGTAGTCGGCCGAGTGGAACGGATGGACGTGGACGCCGTCGCACAGCTCGCCGGCCATCGTCGACATCCACGGCAGCACCGCGGCGACGAAGATCGGCGGGTCGGGGACGTCGATGGGACCGGGCGACCACTGCGGCGTGAGCAGGGTGAACTGGTAGTACTCGCCCTCGTGGGCGAGGGGTGCACCCCGGAACGCGGCGAAGATGGCCCGCAGGGAGAGCACGTAGTCGCGCATGCGGGGTCCGGGCGGCACGTACTCGGCCGAGTAGCGCCGCTCGACGTGCGCCTTGATCTGGGTGCCCAGGCCCAGGGTGAACCGTCCGCCGCTCGCGTCGGCGAGCTCCCAGGCGACCTTCGCGGTGACCATGGGGCTGCGGGGGAACGCGACGGCCACCGCGGTGCCGAGGCCGATGCGATCGGTGGCCAGCGCGGCCGCCGCGCAGCTCAGATACGCGGTGCGTCCCGCCTCGGTGAGCCACAGCGCGCCGATGCCGGCCGCCTCGGCTCGGCGGGCGAGCTCCTGCACGTCCCGTAGGGGGCGCGGGTACGCCATCATGTCGAGATCGATCACCGCATGCTCCGTCCTCCGACCGCCACTCCGACGGTCGGCGCAGCGTAGGTCGTCACTACCCTCGGTGTTCGTGGTCGAGCTCACTCCGCCCCGCATCGAGATGACGGTCGAGATCGGCCGCGGCCGTCGGCTGGGGGTCGCGGAGTACGGGCCGGTGTCGGGTCGCCCGGTGCTGTGGTTCCACGGGACGCCCGGCGGGCGGCGCCAGATCCCGGAGTCGTTGCGCCGTGCCGTGCTGCGCGACGACATCCGCCTGGTGGTCGTGGAGCGACCCGGGTACGGCGGCTCCACCCCCCACGCCTACCCCAACGTCCTCGCGGTCACGGCCGACGTGGAGGAGCTCCTCGACGCGCTCTCGATCGACCGGTTCGGGGTTGCCGGGCTCTCGGGGGGAGGCCCCTACGCCCTGGCCTGTGCGTATGCGTTCCCCGACCGCGTCGTGGCCGTCTCGATCCTCGGCGGGGTCGCGCCGCACACCGGTCCCGAGGCGTCGCCGGGCGGCCTGGTTCGCCTCCTGGCCCCTCTCGGTCCCCTCACCGGGCCGCTGGCTCGACCCGTGGGCACGCTGTTCCAGGGGCTCGTGCGCGTCTTCGCCCCGCTGGGCACCACAACCGTGGACCTCGCGGCTCGGCTGTTCCCCCGCGGCGACCGCGTGGTCTTCGCGGTGCCGGAGAACAAGGTCATGTTCATCGACGACATCGTCCGCACCGTGCGCGGCGGCCTGCCCGGACCGGCCCTCGACCTGCGCGTGTTCCTGCGCGACTGGGGCTTCCGCCTCGCCGACGTGCACGTGCCCGTGCACTTCTGGCACGGCGACGCCGATCCGATCGTCACGATCGAGCAGGCCCGCCGCATGGCCGAGCGCGTCCCTCGTGGGACGTTCGTGCTGCGCCCCGACGAGAGTCATCTCGGAGGCTTCGCGGCCGCCCAGGATGCCGTTGCCGCGGCAATGGTGCACTGGGAGGAGCTCGCATGAGCCGCGTCCGGGGACTGGTCGACCCGGACTTCGCGCCGGTCACCGAGGTGCTCCGCTCCGTCGTGCACGGCTGGCACGACCGACGTGATCGGCGCGGGTTCGCCGCGGGTGGCGCCGCAGTGGCGGTGTACCTGCGGGGGGAGCTGGTCGTCGACGCCTGGACCGGCGCGCGGAACCTCGCGGGCGACCCGTGGGAGCGCGACACCGTCGCGATGAGCTTCTCCACAACGAAGGGGGTCGTCTCCACGGTGCTGCACCGGCTCGTGGACCGCGGGCTGGTCGACTACGACGCGCCCGTGGCCCGCTACTGGCCCGAGTTCGCCCAGGCCGGCAAGGAGGGCGTGACGGTCCGCCACCTGCTCACCCACAGCGCTGGGATGCACGGGGCCCGGGCCCTCGTGGTGGAGCCGGGCGACATCCTCGACTGGGACCTGATGACCTCGCGGCTCGCGGCGGCCGCGCCGGCGTGGGAGGTGGGGTCCCGTCCCGGTTACCAGGCGCTCACCTACGGGTGGTTGGTGGGCGAGGTGATCCGCCGTGCGGGCGGCTACTCGAGCGTGAGCGAGGCGGTGCGGCGAGAGATCGCCGAGCCGATCGGCGCCGACGGCATGTTCGTGGGTGTCCCACCGGCCGACCGGCACCGGTTGGCGAGCCTCATCGGGCAGCCTCCGGAGGAGACGACCACGGGGCGGGTGCTCGATCGGCTCCGGGGCCGGGCGTTCCTCGAGCCGTTCGTGGAGGCGTTCGACGCGCCCGGGTTCGGCGCGCTCATGCTCACGGAAGGGGTCCACGCGGGAGAGATCCCCTCGGCCAACGGGGCGTTCACCGCCCGGTCGCTGGCCCGGATGTACGCCGGGCTGGTGTCGCCGGAGGCGTTCCCCGGTCCGCCGCTCGTCTCGGCCGCGACCCTGGCCCAGGCCACCGAGGTCCAGACGACGGCACGCGATGCAGTGGTCGGCGTGTCCTTGCAGTGGCGCCTCGGCTACCACCTCGCGGCCACCAACCGCGGCGTGCTGCCCCGCGGATTCGGCCACTTCGGCTACGGCGGGTCCGGCGGCTGGGGCGACCCGGCGAGCGGGCTCGCCCTGGGCTTCGTGGTGAACCGGGTCGCCGGCACCCCGTTCGCGGACGGACGCTTCCTCCGCATCGGGTCCGCGGCCGCGCGGTGCGCACGCCGGCGCGAACGGCCGGTGGGTGGGACGGGTGCGGCGCGGTAGCGGGATCCCCCCCGGCAGTGGGATGCTTCCCGCTCTTCACGCCGCCCGACCGCCGGAGAACGCTTCATGAAGCTCGACCTGCTCTACGAGATCGACGCCCCCCGCCCGTGGGAGGGTGGGCCCCACCCCTACGGCCAGCGCCAGCGCGAGCAGCGGGCGTACGCCGAGATGCTCGACCAGGTGCGGCTCGCCGACGAGGTGGGGTTCCACATCGCCTGGTTCGTCGAGCACCACTTCCGGGAGGGCCGCTCGCACTGCCCCGCGCCCGAGGTCGTGCTCGGCGCGCTCACCCAGGCCACGCAGAACCTGCGCCTCGGCTTCGGCGTCACCTTGCTCCCGTACGGGTTCACCCACCCGGCCCGGGTCGCCGAGAAGGTGGCCACCGCCGACATCCTCTCGAAGGGGCGGGTCGAGTGGGGGACCGGCCGGTCCACCCCCATGGAGCAGACGGCGTTCCACGTCGACCGCGAGGCCAGCCGGGCCGAGTGGGAGGAAGCGATCCGGATCGTGACCGCGATGTGGCGCGAGGAGTACTTCGAGTGGGACAGCCCCACGTTCCAGTTCCCGAGGCGCATGGTCACCCCGAAGCCCTTCCAGGATCCGCATCCGCCGTGCTGGATGGCCGCCACCTCGGAGGGCTCGTCGGCCGTCGCGGGCATGAACCAGCTCGGCCTCCTGTCCTTCTCGATCATGCAGCCACTCGACAAGATGGCAGCGCAGATCAAGGCGTACCGCGAGGCCTGGAACAGCCCCGACTCGACACCGATCAGCGACGTGTCCACCAACAAGGTCGCGGCGTACACGCTCGTGCACTGCGCGGAGACCGAGCAGCAGGCCGTCGACAACGGGATCTGGGACTCGGTGGGCTGGTGGTACCAGAACATCGCGCAGTTCACCCTCGACTGGGAGCTGCCCCACCTCGCGCCCGAGGAGCAGGAGGCGGCGTTCCCACTGCTCAAGCCGCTCATGGAGGGCAACGTGCCGGTCGAGGCGTTCCACCAGGGTGACATGATCGTGGTGGGGGATCCCGAGCAGTGCTTCAACAAGATGAAGCACTACGCGGACCTCGGCGTCGACGAGCTCATCTGCTACGTGCAGTTCGGCTACCACTCGGGCGAGAGCACGCTCAAGACGATCGAGCTCCTGGGCAAGGAAGTCCTCCCCGAGCTCGAGAAGTACGTCGCGAGCAAGTGATCCGAGGGTGAGCACCGCGCCGAACGTGGTGCTGGTCATGGCCGACCAGCACCGCGCCGACGTCATGGGCTGCGCGGGCGACCCCACGGTCGTCACGCCGAACCTCGACCGCCTCGCGGCCGAAGGCGTGCGGTTCTCGCGCACCTCGTGCCAGGGCCCGCTGTGCATGCCCGCCCGCGCGTCGTTCCTCACCGAGCGGTACGTGCGCGACCACGGGGTGTTCACCAACTGGAACGCGGTCGAGCCAGGCACGCCCACGTACCTCCACGCGCTGCGTGCCGCCGGCTACCACACGGTCGCGCTCGGGAAGCACCACCTGACGAAGGAGGACGAGCCGGCCGCGCACATGGACGACCTCGCCGACCGGCTGGTGGAGCGCGGCTTCGCCGAGGTGCACGAGACCGGCGACAAGTTCACGCTCAGCGTGCCCACCCGCTATTCCGACCACCTGACCGAGCGGGGCCTGTGGGAGGTCTACCTCCGGCACCTGCGCGACCGCAGCTACCAGGGTGAGAAGGGGCGGGGGGACAACGCCACGAAGCGGATCCCCATGTGGGACGCCACCCCGGTGCCCATCCCGCTGCCCGACTACATCGACCCGTGGCACGGCGACCTCGCGGTCGACTGGATCGACGGCTACACGGGCGACGCGCCGTTCTTCGCGTTCGTTGGCTTTCCCGGTCCGCACGACCCGTGGGACGCGCCCCAGGAGGCGATCGACCGGTACGCGTCGGGCGCGACCTCCTTCCCGCGCTCGACTCGTCGGCCCGATGTGGAGCTCGCGGGCTCCTACGGCGGGCTGTTGAGCGCGTTCATGCGCCTGTCCGACACCGACACGATGACCGACGACGCGATCCGGGGCATGCGCCGCGCCTACGCGGCGAGCGTGGCGGTGATCGACGCCCAGGTCGGGCGCATCCTCGACACGCTCGACGCGCGCGGGATGCTCGACGACACGTGGGTGATCTACACGAGTGACCACGGGGAGATGGGCGGTGACCACGGGATGATGTCGAAGTGCGTCCTGTACGACCAGGCGGTGCGTGTGCCGCTGATCGTGCGGCCGCCAGGGGGTCGCGAGGCCCGGGTCGTCACCGACCTCGTGGAGCACCTCGACGTTCCCGCGACCGTGCGGGCGATCGCGGGCGCGCCCGACGTCCCGAGGAGCGATGGGCGGTCACTGCTCGGGTACGTCGAGGGCGACGACCCCGAGCCGCGCGCGGTCGCGATCAGCGAGAACTGGGGCTTCGCGTCCTTCGAGACCGACGCCTACAAGCTGGTGGTCGACGAGGACTCGTTGACGCCGTGTGCGTTGTTCGACCGCGTTGCCGACCCCACCGAGGACGTCAACCTCGTGTCCGACCCGCTCGCGGCCGCGGCCGTCGAGGAGCTGATGGACACGCACGTCCGCCCGTTCCTCGCCACGCCTCCGGCCCGCCCCTACGCCAGCCCCTTCTCCGGCCGGTAGTCACCCCCCATTGCGGTCTCGGGGCGCTCAGCAGCCGGCGGCGCGCAGGGCGGCGAGTGCGTCGAGGTCCGCGATCGCGGCTTCGGCGCGGGCCAGGAACGCCTCCGAGAAGACGCGCCGACGCTCGCTGATCCCCTCGGGGAAGGTCACGATCTGGCAGCAGGCCGGCACGGTGTACGCCGCGTGCAACCGGTGCGCGGTCCATGCGTCGTCGAAGGACAGGGGGGTGCCGCCGCACGCGGCGCGGGCCTCGAGGTAGCGGGCGAGGAGGTCGTGCTCGTGGGCACGTCGGTCGGCCGGGTCCATGGCCATGGTCAGGAAGTAGCTGACATCGCGCATCGCCGACCCGAGCTTCACGATGCCCCAGTCGAGGAACCCGGTGCGGCCGTGGTCGTCGAACAGGTTGCCGATGTGGGGGTCGCCGTGGATCACGGTCTGCGGACCGCCGTGCCACAGCACCTGGAGGGCGTCGTCGTGCTCGACGTAGATCCGGGCGATCGCCGCGAAGTCCGCGCTGAGCCGATCCGGGTGCTCGGCCAGGGCCCGACGGAGCAGATCGATCCCGTACGGCGAGCCTGCCGCAATCGGGGGCAGCCAGCCGGCTTCCGCGGCGCGCCGGGCCGGGTCCTCATACCGCGCGTGGAGCTCGGCGAGCTCGGCGAGCGCGACCGCAGCCGCATCGGGGGCCACCCCGACCGTGCCGTCGGAGACGGTGCAGCCGGCGGCGATCAGGTCCTCCATCACGATCACGAACGATCCGTCGGCGGCGTCGAACTCGGCGGCGAACACGCGCGGGACACGGAACGAGAGCCGCGGCGCCATGTCCGTGTAGAAGCGCACCTCGCGGCCGCCCATCCCGGTCTGCGCGATCTGGGCTCGCCGCGCCGGATCCCGCGGCACCATCTTCACGAACAGCGACCCCGGAAGATCCACCGGCTCGGCGTACTCCACGTCGATCAGCACGTGGGTGTTGGTGACCTCGTGCACCTCGCGCACGGTGCACGTGCGCACCTCGACTCCCGGCCGATCTGCGGCCAGCAGCGCAGTGAGGGTCGCGGCGTCGAGATCCTCGGGCGTCTGGGGGACATCGGCCATCGCGTCATGGTGGCAGGCGTTAGGGTCGGCTCGTGGCGCGCAAGACCTTCGGTGACGCACGGGAGTCGTCCGTCCCGCTGATCGGCCGCCGGCTGGAGCTCGCGTGGCTCCGGTCCCGTTCGGCCCTCGCGGCCGACGGCTACGCGCACCTGGTCCTCGTCGAGGGCGACGTGGGCATCGGCAAGACCCGTCTGGTCGATGCCTTCCTCGCGCAGGCCCGCGACGACGGTGTCACGGTCGTGCGGGGTCGGTGCTACGAGCACCTGGACCTCGCATACCTCCCGCTCCGGGAGGCGCTCTTCGCTCCACTCGCCGCCGAGCTGGGGGACCGACCGGGCCGCGAGGCCGACGCCGCGCTCCTCCGACGCGTGGGAGCGGTCGACGCCGGCCGGCTCCCCGACCCGACCGAGGGTGAGGCCGGGGACCGCGAGCACACCCGTCAGCTCCTGGCGTTGACCCGTCTGGTGCTGGAGTCCGCCGGGTCGCGACGGACGGTGCTGTCGATCGACGATCTCGACTTTGCCGACGCAGCCACGGTGGACCTGCTCCGCCATCTCCTCTTCCGGGTCGCCGACGTCGACGCGCCGTTGCTCGTGATCGCGACCTCCCGGGGCGATGCGGGCGCCCGGGCCGGCGCGGCGATCGGGCGGCTGCGCGGCGAGCCGCGCGTGGCGACGATCTTGCTCCATGCGCTCTCCGCCATGGAGGCCACCGAGCTCGCCCGCCAGCTCGACGCCGGCCAACCGGTCGAGGACGCGCGGCGGCTGGCCGAGGCCGGCAACGGGAACCCGATGCTGATCGAGGCGCTCGTCCACCAGGCCCGTCGGGGAGCATCCGACCCGTTGCGCCTGACGCCGGTGACGAACGCGACGTCGCATCCGATCACCGACGCCGTCGCTGCTCGGCTCGACTCCCTCGGGCCGGATGCGCGTGCGGTGTCGACCATCGCGGCGTTGATGCAGCCGAATTGCCCGCACCGGGTGCTCGGGCGCGTCGCGGCACTGGACCTCGTCGACCTCGACGCCGCCATCGACGACGCGGTGCGCGCGGGTGTCCTCACCGACGACGACGAAGACGGCGGTGTGGGCTTCACCCATCCGCTGTTCGCGCACAGCCTGGTCGAGCACATGACCGCCTCGAACCGGCGGGAGCTGCACGCGCGGATCGCGGCCGTCCTGCTCGACGACGTGGGCGAGGAGCCGACCGAGATCCGGGCGCTGGCCCACCATCTGATCGGCGCGGGTGACCGGGCCGAGCCGGGCATCAC
>Ga0302299_10001710_pt1 | contig 13247 bp, 13 predicted proteins | sample III_Fen_N3_4_FD_198795 | JGI IMG/M metagenome (GOLD analysis project Ga0302299, IMG submission 198795) | Peat permafrost microbial communities from Stordalen Mire near Abisko, Sweden - III_Fen_N3_4 | ecosystem: Environmental > Terrestrial > Soil > Wetlands > Permafrost | place: Sweden: Abisko... | reverse complement strand
GGCCGCGAGCTCGGCAGCTACGGCCTCGACGAGTACACGGAGGTCAAGCAGATCAACATCGACCTCACCGGCGAGCCGATGGGCGTGTACCAGCGCGGCAAGAAGGACGCCGGTCAAGGCGCGAGCACCGGTCGGGGCAAGATCGTGCCCCTCAGCGACCGGCGACCGTTTCGCGAGGGAGAGATGAGGAAGGACGAGAGCTGGGTGCGATTCTGCGAGAACTGCAGCTGACCCGGCCGACCCAGCGGGGCGGCCGCGGATAGGGCGCCGACAGCCCCCGCCGGCGCACGAGCCGCTGCCCCGCCCTTCAACGATCGGCCGGCCGGTGAGCGCGGCGCACGCGCGCCGCGTGAGCCGGCCGGCCGATCGGGGTAAGGACGCCTCACACAGATGATGCCGGCAGCCGGGAGGTACGGATATGCAGCGAGTCGAGGTGCGCGTCAGTGACCTGATCGAGCCCGGCCTGGCGATCGGCGGACCTCACGGCAGTGGGGAGCCGATGGTGCTGCGCGCGCCCTGGGACGGCGCCGAGCTGGCGCGCATCCCCACGACGACGATGGACGACCTCGACGGCGTGCTCACGCGCGCCCGCGTCGCGGCGGAAGGCTATCGCTGGTTCCCGGCGTGGAAGCGCGCGGCGATCCTGGAGCGCGCCTCGCACCTCATCGACGAGAACGCCGAGCAGATCGCGCGCATCATCGCCGCCGAGGGCGGCAAGCCGCTCAAGGATGCGCGCGGCGAGGCCAAACGAGGGGCCGGCACCTTTCGCTGGGCGAGCGAAGAGGCCAAGCGCACCGCCGGCGAGATCATCGAGATGGACGCCGACCCGAGCGGCGAGGACCGCTTCGGCTGGACGATCCGCGAGCCGCGCGGCGTGATCGCCGCGATCTCGCCGTTCAACTTCCCGCTCAACCTCGTCGCCCACAAGGTGGCGCCGGCGCTGGCCGGCGGCAACGCCGTCGTGCTCAAGCCGGCCTCCAACACGCCGCTGACCGCCTTGCGGCTGGCGGAGCTGCTCGCCGAGGCCGGCCTCCCCGACGGCGTGCTCCAGGTCGTGGTCGGATCCGGCGCCACGATCGGCAACAAGCTGGTCATGGACGAGCGCACCAACATGGTGAGCTTCACCGGCAGCCCGCCGGTCGGCCGCCAGATCGCCAGGGACGCGGGCATGAAGATGGTGACGCTGGAGCTCGGCAACAACTCGGCCACCATCGTCGACGAGGACGCCAACCTCGATCTCGCGGTGCAGCGCGTGGTGGCCGGCGGCTTCGCCAACTCGGGCCAGATCTGCATCTCGGTGCAGCGCGTCGTGGTGCACGAGAAGGTCTACGTGGAGTTCATGGCCATGCTGCTCCCGCAGGTGGCGGCGCTGACGGTGGGGGATCCGCTCGACGGAGCGACGGACGTCGCCTCACTCATCAACGAGGCCGAGACCGAGCGGGTGAAGTCCTGGATCTCTGAAGCCGTGGCGGAGGGCGCCACGCTGGCCACCGGCGGCGTGCGCGACGACGGCCGCCTGCTGCCCACCGTGCTGACCGAAGTGACGCGTGAGATGAAGGTCTGCGCCGGAGAGGTGTTCGGTCCGGTGCTCAGCATCCTCAAGGCCCGTGACCTCTGCGAGGCCATCGAGATCAGCAACGACAGCGACATGGGTCTGCAGGCCGGGGTGTTCACCAACGACCTCAACAAAGCGATGTATGCGGCCAGGCGGCTCGAGGTAGGCGGGGTGATGATCAACGAGGTCCCGACCTTCCGCGTCGACCACATGCCGTACGGCGGTATCAAGGGTTCGGGCATCGGCCGGGAAGGAATAAAGTACGCGATCGCGGAAATGACTGAGTTGAAGATGGTGGCCATCCGCGAGATGGACTGGCAGACCGGCGGACCGCCCACCGACGCCTGCCTGCGCGAGCCGCTCGGGCCGTGAGGCCGGCGGGCCATAGTGCCCGCCGTACAGCACGGCCTCTGAGGCTCGGACGGGCAGGCGGCCGGGGCGCCCGGACACACAGTCGGGCGTGGCCGGCCGGAGCCACGAGGAAAGGAGGTAGGCGACATTGACTGACTTACGAGGTGCGGCGCGCTAGACGCCCGCACGCGGTGCGTTTGCGTGCCGCATCCCAAGACAGGGGCGGCGGGCCCGAGGGCCCGCCGCCCCGCCTGCGTACGGGTGACACCCGCAGGCGGCCGCCGCGCCGTCGGCCTCAGCCGTGACATCCTGTCAAGCCCTTTCGCTTAGCTTCAGACACACGGTCCTTGCCATAGCGCTAAGGAAGTCCTTAGAATGGGCGCGCTTCTCCGAGCGTCGGCCTTCCTAAGGGTCTGTGACCTATGGGATCGGCGCCGGAAGGGTGCAGCGGGAAACCGCCGTGCCTCCCAGTGCGGAAAGGAGAGCAAGCCTGACGGGCCTTTCCGCGTGCGGGAGGGCCTTTTCTGCGGCCTCCTCACGCGCCCGCAGAGCGCCCCGCCCGCTCCTCGCGGGCAGGCAGCGTCCGCCGGACGCCGGCCGGGCAGCTTTCCGCCGGGCGGCCGGCGTTCCGTTCCCTATCTGCTCCCCTGCTCGGAGACAACAGAGACCTGTGCTGAGGAGGAGAGATGAAGAAGCGCGTGATCCTGTTGATCGTGGGCGCCGCCTTGTTGGCGCTCGCCGCGGCGGCCCCGTCGCCGTCCGCCTCTCCGTCGGCGTCACCGTCCTCGGCAGCGGCACCTTCTGACCTGCGTGCCGACGAGTCGCCGTCGCCCTCGCCCTCGGCCACGCCCGACCCGGACGCGCCCCCTGCGGGCGGGTGGACGCTGACCCTGCAAGGCAAGCTCAAGAGGGTCCTGCCGATCGCGAAGGTGAAGGCCAAGGTAGCTTGGCACGGCGAGCTGGCCGGCGACATCAACCCGACGCTCCGGTACACCTACAAGGGCCAGTCGCTCTACAAGCTGATCGGCCTGGTGGACGACAAGAAGGGCGGCTTCAACGTCGCCCGGGCGAAGAAGGGCTACAAGATCCGCTTCATCTGTCGCGACGGCTACAAGCCCGAGATCTCGAGCAAGAGGATCATCGGCAAGAAGAAGTGGATCATCGCCAAGAGGAAAGCCGGCAAACTGCTGCCTGGGGGAGAAGCTCCGTTCCGCTTCGTGGGCTCCTTCATCAAGCCCTTCAACGGCAAGCTGTCGGCGTACGGCATCATCAGGATCCGGCTCATCTTCTGAGCCGCCGGAAGCCTGGCACACGCGCGGTGCGGCGGGGGTTTCTCGCCCATTCACCCGCCGCGCCGCCGCCGGGACCAGGTGCGCCGCCCGCCGCAGGGCCGGCGGCGCACCGTCACTCAGCTGGGGGAGCACACATGAGCAGACACAGAATCGGTATCGGCGCCGCGGCGATCGTGATCGTGGTGCTGCTCGCCATCGCGATCGCCGGAGCGGTGGTGCCGGGCGGCACCTCGCAGGCGGCTGCCGCCGACCCGATCGTCCTCACCGTTGAACACGAGGGCGTCGTGGTGAAGACCTACACGATGACCGACGTCCAGGCGTTGACCGCATACGCCGGGTACGCTGGGTTCTTGACCACCGGCGGTGCGGTCCACGGCCCCGATCCCGTCACCGGCGTGTCCCTCGTCACCGTGTTGCAGGACGCGGGGTTCACCATGACCAGCGGTCAGTCCGTGGACGTTCACGCCGACGACGGTTTTGGCAAGACGTTCGGCTACGACCTGGTGGTCAACGGCGCCGGCTACGGCATGTTCAATGCCACCACCCAGGCGTCGGAGACTCCGAGCGAGCCTCTGGCCGCGATCCTTGTCTATCAGCGGAACGGCGTTGCACTTCTGCCGTTCGACGCGACGCATCCCGACGGGGAGGGGCCGCTGCGCTTCTACATGGCCCAGACCGACGACGAGAACCAGGTTATGGAAGGCAGCGACTCCGTGAAAGGCGTGTCGATCCTCAACCTGCGGGACCAGCCGGTCACCGACTGGGAGCTCAAGCTCGTCGGCCTCAAGATCAAGGGCACGCGTCAGGTGGCGACGGAGGACCGCCTCGCGATAGAGGGGTGCGCGACGCCGAACTGCCACAAGTCCGGCTGGTCGGCGGCGGGTAGTCCGCAGGCCTGGACCGGCGTCCCGCTGTGGCGACTCATCGGTGTGGTCGACGGTGGTGCGCGGCACAAGGGCCACTCGTACAATGCCGCCCTTGCGCGCAGAGGCTATCGTATCCGGCTGTTCAACGCCGCCGGCAAGTACGTGACCATAGGCTCCAAGGGCACGATATATCGCGACCGCATCATCATGGCCAATCAGCTGAACGGCGCCGCACTGGACACGAAGTACGCCCCGCTGCGGCTCCTCGGGCCTGCCAGGTACGTGCCCGGCAGCAAGCGCCTGGGCCGCATCGTCAGGATCGTCATGCTTCCCAAGGCGAAGTGAGGTCCGTGCGCGTGTGGTCTGGAGCCGGGCGATGAGGTCTTCGCCGTCGTCGGGAGGGGCCGGCGGACGCCGGCGGCGGGCCTTGCCCGCCGCCGGCCGCGCCGGCCTCACGCGCGTCGTTGCCGTGGCCGCGATGCTGGCCGTGCTCGGCCTGATCGGGCTGGCGGCCGCCTGCGGCGGGAGCGGTGGCACGAGCGACCAGGCTTCCTCGCTGCCCAGTCCTTCAGGCAAGGTCGTGCTCACGCTCGTGGGGGAGAAGGGCGAGAAGAAGTTCACCATGAACCAGCTCGAGGCGCTCCCGTCGTACACCGGATACGCCGGCATCAAGAGCAGCACCGGCGTCATCACGCTGCCCGAGCAGTACACCGGCGTTCGCCTGAGCTACCTCACCGACCTCGTCGGCGGCATCAGCAAGACCACCGGCGTGACCATCGTGGGCAGTGACGGCTACGGAATGACGTTCTCCTACGACCAGATCATGCAGCAGCGGTTCACGGCGTACGACCCGGCGACCGGCGCCGAAGTGACGCCGGCCAAGGACCTCACCGTGATCGTGGCCTACGCCCACGACGGCAAGCCGCTCGGCGCCGACGACGGTCCCTTGCGGTTGGCGGTCGCCGAGAGCAAGCCCGGCGGTCAGGTCGTGGACGGTCACTGGTCCGTCAAGTGGATCGAGCGCGTGTCGGTGACCAAGGCGTCGGCGCAGTGGGACGTGCAGCTCCAGGGCGCCGTGGCCGGCAAGATCGACAAGGCCTCCTACGTGAACTGCGCTTCGCCCGGCTGCCACGGTTCAGGCTGGGTCGACGCCGCCGGCAAGCGCTGGGAGGGCGTGCCGTTGTACCTCGTCGCCGGCATGGTGGACGACAAGAAGCGGCACGGTCCCGGCGCCTACGACGCCGCTCTCGCCAAGAAGGGCTACACCATCCAGATCGAGTCGGCTGACGGCAAGGTCGTGAGCATCGATTCCCGCCTCATCGCCGGAAGAGACGACATCGTCCTCTCCGGCAAGGTGGACGGAGGCGAGCTGCCCGACGAGTACTTCCCGCTGCGGCTGGTCGGCCCGGGCCTGAGCACAGCCCAGATGCCGGGCCGCATCGCCCGCATCGTCGTGCGCGTACCCTAGAAAGGCGGGCGGATGCGGCGGGCGAGACGCATCTTGATGAGAAGGGCGGCGACGGGCGCGTTTGCCGCGGCAACACTGGCCGCCGTCGCGCTGCTGGCCGCCGCTGTCCTTGCCGCGGGCTGCGGCGGCCAGACGCGCCAGGTGAGGCTCATCTACGCCGGCAGCCTCATCGTGCCGTTCGAGAAGCTCGCCGCCGCATTCGAGCGCGCGTATCCCGGCGTCACCGTCACCACCGAGAGCCACGGCAGCATCCAGGTCCTGCGCCACGTCACTGAGCTCGGCGGCCGCTTCGACCTGGCCGTCAGTGCCGACGAGCAGCTCATCCCGCCGCTCCTGTACGCGCGCGACGATCCGCACACCGGCAAGCCGTACGCGAGCTGGTACTGCACCTTCGCGACCAATCGCATGGTCCTTGCGGTCTCGCCGAAGAGCCCGCTCGCCGGCGAGCTCACCTCGCCGACGTGGTACCGCCGACTCACGCAGCCGGGCGTACGGTTCGGCCTCGCCGACCCGCGCTTCGACGCCGCCGGCTACCGTGCGCTGATGGTCCTGCAACTGGCCGAGAAGCAGTACGACGATCCCTACCTGTTCGAGGACATGTTCATGGGCCGCTTCACGTCGCCGATCACCGTCGAGCCGGACGGCGGCGTCGACGTCATCCACGTACCGGAGATCCTCGAGACGCGATCCGGGAGCGACCTCATCGTGAGAGGCGCCAGCATAGAGCTCGTGGCGCTTCTCGAGACGGGCGACCTGGACTGCGCCTTCGAATACGAGAGCGTCGCCCGCCAGCACGGGCTCGACTACGTGCGCCTACCCGCGGCCATCGACCTCGGCGAGGTGGCCTACCGCGCCGGCTATCGGAAGGTGGAGGTCAAGCTCGACTCCCGGCGCTTCGCCAGCGTGCGGCCGGTGTTTCGCGGCGATCTGATCCGCTACGCGTTCACCATCCCCGCGAACGCCCCCGACCCGGTGCTGGCGCGCGAGTTCGCCGTCTTCCTCCTCGGGCCGGACGGGCGGCGTGTACTGGCCGCCGACCATCAGCCGCTGCTCACGCCGCCCACGCTCGACAACGCGGCGGCCGCGCCGAAGGAGGTGAGGCGGGCGTGCGCGGGACCCAGGTGAGCGTCCTCAGGGACTACAGGCACCCGGTCGACCCTGGGTCCCCCCCACGCCCGTCTCACCGGCCCTGATGCGCGGTCGCCGGCCGTCGCTGTTCGCGGTGCTCTGCGCCGTCGCCGGGGCGCTGCTCCTCGCTTTCGTGCTCCTTCCGGCGGCGAGCATGGTCGTGGGCGCCGGAGCGGGACTGTTGGGCGACGCGCTGCGACAGGACGACGTGCGCCGTTCCCTGTGGCTCACGCTCGTCGCGGCGCTCATCGCCACCGCCGTGGCCTTCGTCGTCGGTGTCCCGCTGGCGTACCTGCTGGCGCGTCGCGACTTCACCGGCAAGCGCCTCGTGGAGGGCGTCATCGACCTCCCTATCGTCTTTCCGCACACCGCCGCCGGCATCGCGCTGCTCACCGTCTACGGTAGTGACGGCTTCATGGGGCGCCTGCTCGCTCCACTGGGCCTGCGATTCACCGAGACCGTAGCCGGCATCGTCCTGGCGATGCTCTTCGTCAGCCTTCCCTTCCTCGTGGACACGGCGCGAGAGGCGTTCGCTCTCGTCGACGAACGCTACGAGAAGGTGGCGCGCACGCTCGGCTCGTCACCCGGCGGAGCGTTCGCCCGGGTGACGTTTCCGCAGGCTTGGCGGGGCGTACTCGCCGGGGCCGTGCTCATGTGGGGCAGAGGCATCAGCGAGTTCGGCGCCGTGGTCATCCTCGCCTACAACCCCAAGGTCATCTCGGTGCTCACCTTCGAGCGCTTCGAAGGGTTCGGGTTGCGCGCCGCTCAGCCGCCGGCGGTGCTCATCGTCATCGTGGCGTTCGTCGTGTTCGTGGTGCTGCGGACCGTGCTGCTGCCGCGTCGCCGCCGCTCCCGGAAGGGTGCGGCGTGATCGGCCTGCGTGGACTGGAGGTCGAGGCCGGCGGGTTCGCCGTGGGTCCGCTCGACCTGGACGTGATGGAGGGCGAGTACGGCGTGCTCCTCGGGCCCAGCGGCGCAGGCAAGACGCTCGTGCTCGAGGCCGTCGCCGGGGTTCGCCGGATCCGCGCCGGGCGTGTGCTGATCGACGACGACGACGTGACGTCGCTGGCGCCGGAGCGTCGTCGCGTGGGGCTGGTGTTCCAGGACGGCCTGCTCTTCCCGCACCTCGACGTGGCGCACAACGTGGCCTACGGCGCGCGGCGGCGCGGCGGAGCCGGCGGGCGGAGGCAGGGGTCAGACGCCGGCCGGCTCGCGGAGCTCGCGGAGGAGACCGGCATCACCCGCCTGCTGAGCCGCCGGCCGGCGACGCTGTCGGGCGGCGAGCGTCAGCGCGTGGCGCTGGCGCGGGCGCTCGCCGCGCGCCCGCGCGTGCTGCTGCTCGACGAGCCGCTCAGCGCCGTGGACGTCGAAGCGCGGGAGGACCTGCAGGATGTGCTGCGACGTGTCTGTGGCGCGGAGCGGCTGACCGTCCTCCACGTGACGCACGACCGCGCCGAGGCCTTCGCCCTCGCCGACAGTTGCGCACTCCTCGTGGACGGCACGCTGCGCCAGACCGGCGCGCCGCGTGACGTGCTGCGGTGGCCGGCCGACGAGTCCGTGGCGCGGTTCCTCGGCGCGCGCAACGTCCTCGCGGCGACGCGCGCCGAGGACGATGCGTGCGTCGCCGTCCTGAGCGCGGGCGGACGGCTGCGTGCCGAGGAGCCGCTCCCCTCCGCACTTGCCTCGGTCGTCGTGCGGCCCGAGAACGTGCAGCTGCGGCGGGCCGGCGGGGGGCCGCCCGCCACTGCCGCCCTGCGCGGTCGGGTCGTCCGCCTGGCCCTGCAGGGCGGGCACGTCCTCGTGTCCGTCGACACGCCGGTTCGCCTGGAGGCGCTCGTGCCGGAGCGCGTCGCCGAGCGCCTCGGCCTCACGGTCGGCGCCGTCGTCGACGTCACCGTCGAGCCCGAGGCGGTGCATGTTCTGCCGCGGCGGTGACCGCCGTTTGCGGAACGGCCGCCGGGGAAAGGTGAAGCGCGAGGGGCCGCCGCGTCGCGGCGGCCGAGAGAAGGAGGCGGCTATGACTCTGAGTGCCCGCAACCAGCTCCCCGGGACCGTGAAGAGCGTGGTGCTCGGGACGGTCATGGCCGAGGTCGTGCTGGACGTCGCCGGTCACCAGGTCGTATCGGTGATCACCCGGCACGCCGTGGAGAACCTCGACGTCAAGGCCGGCGATCAGGTCAAGGCCGTCATCAAGTCGACCGAGGTCATGATCGAGAAGTGACGCGCGTTCGGCGGGGGCGGTACACTGACGCTACCTGACTGTCACTCGCCGGCGGCCGCGTGCCGCCGTCCGCTCGAGAAAGCCGGAGTCGCGTGACCAGCACACCTCACAGGGCGCAGGGCAGGGTCGACTACCTGCGCCTCTCGATCACCGACCGTTGCAACCTGCGCTGCACCTACTGCATGCCGCCGGACGGCGTGCCGCCGCGCGCACACGGCGAGATCCTCAGGTACGAGGAGCTCGCCGCCTTCGCGCGCGTCGCTACCACCTGCGGCATCAGCAAGGTCCGCATCACCGGCGGCGAGCCGCTGGTGCGGCTGGGTTGCGCCGACTTCGTCGCCATGCTGGGCCGCACCAGCGGCATCCGCGACATCTCTCTGACCACCAACGGCGTGCTGCTGCCGCGGTACGCCGAGGATCTGCGTCGCGCCGGCCTGCGCCGCGTCAATATCAGTCTCGACAGCCTCGACCAGGAGCGCTTCGCGCGCCTCAGCCGCGGCGGCGCGCTCGCCGACGCGCTCGCCGGTCTCGACGCCGCCTTCGCCGCCGGGTTCACGCCGGTCAAGGTCAACGCTCTGCTGCTCGAGGGCATCGAAGAAGAGCTCGAAGGCTTCGTCGATCTCACGCGCGAGCGCGAGGTGCACGTCCGCTTCATCGAGTTCATGCCGCTCGACCGCCGCGTCGCCGGCGGCGACGGGCTCGGCGGCGCGGGCCGCCTCGTGCCCGCCGGCGAGATCCTGCAGCGTCTCAAGGAACGGTACGAGCTGGTGCCGCACGAAGGGCCCTACGGCCACGGTCCGGCGCAGTACTGGCACGTGCCCGGCGCGCGCGGGACCATCGGGTTCATCGCCGGCGTCAGCGAGCACTTCTGCGGGAGCTGCAACCGTCTGCGCCTGACCGCAGACGGCCGCCTGCGCACCTGCCTCTTCTCGGGTGACGAGGTGGATGTGCGCCCGCTGCTCGAGCGGCCGCTGGAGCTGCGTGCCGCCATCGAGCGGGCTGTGGCGGGCAAGAGCTACGACCGCTGCCGCGAGGCGCTGACGAACGAACGCGCCATGTCCCAGATCGGAGGATGACCGGATGACCGAGCTGAGCCATATCGACGCCCGTGGCCGGGCGCGCATGGTCGACGTCGGCACCAAGGAAGAGACCGAACGGGTGGCGCGCGCCGAGGCGCGGGTGATCATGGCCGCCGAGACGCTTTCCGTGATCGAGGACCTCACGGTGCCCAAGGGTGACGTCATCGCCGCCGCTCGCCTGGCCGGCATCATGGCCGCCAAGCGTACTCATGAGCTCATACCGCTCTGCCACCAGCTCAGCCTGACGGCGGTGACGGTCGACATCGAGCCGGACCGCGACCTGCCGGGTTTGATCGTGACCACCGAGACGCGGCTCCGCGGCCGCACCGGGGTGGAGATGGAGGCGCTGGTGGCGGCCTCCGTGGCGGCGCTCACCGTGTACGACATGTGCAAGGCCATCGACCGTGGCATGGAGATCACGGCGGTGCGGCTGCTCGAGAAGAGCGGCGGGCGCAGCGGCACCTGGCGGCGGGGCGACGCCGGCGCGGCGGGCGACGCGGCCGGTGACGCGGCGGAGGGCGGCGCGTGAGCGCCGACCCGGACGGCCGCGTCGTCTCGGTCAACATCTCGGCTGAGAAGGGCGTACAGAAACGACCGGTGCCGTCGGTCACGCTGGTGGCCGATCACGGCATCGAGGCCGACGCGCACGCCGGTCCGTGGCACCGCCAGGTCAGTCTGCTGGCCGCCGAGAGCATCGCCAAGATGCGCGCCTGCGGCGCCGACGTGGGCCCGGGGGCCTTCGGCGAGAACCTCACGACCGAGGGCGTGGTGGTGCACGAGCTGCCGGTCGGCGCTCGCCTGCGCGCGGCGCGCACGCTGCTCGAGGTCACGCAGATCGGCAAGGTCTGCCACGATCGCTGCGCGATCTTCGACCAGGTGGGCGACTGCGTGATGCCGCGCGAGGGCATCTTCGTGCGCGTGCTCGAGGGAGGCGAGGTCAAGCCCGGCGACGAGCTCCGCCTCGAGAAGTCGAGCCTCATCCACGCCGCCGTCCTCACGGTGAGCGACAAGGGCTCGCGCGGCGAGCGTGACGACCTGAGCGGCGCCGCCCTGGACGAGGAGTTGCGTGAGCTCGGCGTGGCCGCCGTGGAACGTGCCATCGTGCCCGACGAGGCCGATCAGATCGCCGCCGAGCTGACGCGCTGGGCCGACGAGACGCCGGTCAATCTGATCCTTACCACCGGCGGCACAGGAATGACTTCTCGTGACGTCACGCCGGAGGCGACGCTGACGGTGCTCGACCGGCAGGCGCCGGGGTTTGCCGAAGCCATGCGCGCCGGCTCCGCGGCCAAGACCCCGCACGCGATGTTGTCGCGCGCGGTCAGCGGCCTGCGCGGCAAGACTCTGATCGTCAACATGCCGGGTAGCCCGCGTGCCTGCCGCGAGCAGTTCGCGATGATCGCGCCGGCGCTGCCGCACGCGGTGGAGAAGCTGCTCGACCTGGGCGGCGATTGCGCTGCGCCTTCGCCGCCGGCACGCGAGCGCTGATCGGCGGCCGGCCGCCGGACACGCCCGTCAGGGCGTGGAGCGCTGCCGGCGGATGTAGCTGAAGTAGGTGGCGATGGCCGCGTCGGCCTCTTCGACCGCGCGGCGATGGCCGGCGGTGAGCCGGTCGCCCACGCTCTGCCTCGTCACTCCCAGGGTTTGGGCGACTTCCCGCTGGTGTCCGAACTCGCGGTAGGCGGCGATCGCTTCCCACTGCTTCTCTGTGCGCGCCCGGATGAGGGGGTCGACGAGCCGGCAGAGGGCGCCGAGCAGCACGTCCCCAGCCTCGCCCGCGCCGAGGTAGCGGCAGAGCCCGTGGTCGCGTACCGCCAGCTGCAGGGCGCGGCGCGCCAGCGAGTAGGCGTCGCGGTCGGTGGCGGTGGCTTCGCGCAGATGGTCGACGGTGCCGACCCCGACCCCGACGCGCAGCTGGAGCGGGGCGATCGACTCGCGCAGCACACTGATGCACAGCGGCATCTGGGCAGGGTCCGAGAGGGCGCCGTCGACACGGTCTTCGCCGGCCAGCGCGAACGGCTCGGCGACCGCCGGCGCGAACAGATGGTTGATGCGCTCGAGCCCGAGGCGCAGGCGCTCGCGCCGTGCCGCGTCGTCGGCGCCGAGTACGTCGGCGAACACGACGGCGATGACTCTGCTCTCCCGGCGCTTGTCGATCGGCATGCTGCTAGCTACGCCGCCGTGGCGCGGTTTTCCTGCCGGGCCCCTGGGGAGCCCCCGTCACGGCCGGTTCACAACGGTTAACCAAGCTTGGCACAGTGCAAATGGCGTCGGCGTCGTTCGTCGGCTACACTAAGCAGGCTTCCGGCACATACAACCAGGGGTATCCGCTTGAACAAGAAATCACGGACTCGTCTGCTCGTTGCGACCGGTGTGATCGTCGTCGTCTTCGTTGTCGGTGTCGTCTTCCTCGTGCAGCGGCAGGGCGCCTACTACCGGCAGGTCTCCGAGCTGACCACCGGCAAGTACGACGGCAAGAACGTCAAGGTCGGCGGCAGGGTGCTCAAGGGCACCATCGCTCGCGACACCAGCGGCGTGCACTTCACCATCGAAGACCTCACCGGCAAGCCGGACACCGTAAAGGTCACCTACGCCGGCCAGATGCCGAACACGTTCGCGTCCGGCGTCGACGTCGTCGTGGTGGGCAAGTACGCGTCCACCGACGGGGTGATCACTGCCGACCAGCTGCAGACCAAGTGCCCCAGCAAGTACAAAGGGCAGGCCTCGCCCTCGGCTCTGCCGGGGCAGTGAGGTCGCGCGGGTGCTAGAGCTCGGCAGATACTCGCTCTGGGCCGCGCTCTTCTTCGCCCTCTCCGGCTCCGGCTTCCTGGGGCTCGGCATGTACTGGGAGCGCAAGGACCTGCTGCGCAACGGCTACTATGCGGTCTACGGGTTCTTCCTCGCGACGGTGGTCGCCTCCGCAGTGCTGTTGCAGGCTTTTCTCAAAGGCGACTTCAGCTTTGCCTACGTGGCGGAGAACTCGGATGCTTCTCTGTCTGTCTTCTACCGGATCGCCGGCTTCTGGGCAGGCCAGCAGGGCTCGTTCCTGCTCTGGCTGCTGCTGCTGGCGATCGTGGTCGTGGTCATCGCCCTGCTCGACCTGAGCCGCCTCGAGTCTCTTACCGGCGGCGCTGTGATGGTACTGAGCATCATCTCGGCGGTGTTCGCCGCCCTGATGGTCTTTGACCGCGGCTCCAGCCTCGACCCCGGCTCCAATCCGTTCCTGAGGGCCCCAGCGGGGGCACAGCCCACCGGCCTCAACCCGCTGCTCCTGCACCCGGCCATGG
>Ga0302299_10001709_pt1 | contig 13247 bp, 14 predicted proteins | sample III_Fen_N3_4_FD_198795 | JGI IMG/M metagenome (GOLD analysis project Ga0302299, IMG submission 198795) | Peat permafrost microbial communities from Stordalen Mire near Abisko, Sweden - III_Fen_N3_4 | ecosystem: Environmental > Terrestrial > Soil > Wetlands > Permafrost | place: Sweden: Abisko... | reverse complement strand
CCGGGATCACCGCCGGGGTGCCATGTCCGCTGGGCGACGCCCACGACGCAGGGAGTGCGCGGGTCGGGTCGCATGTCGAATGCCTCTCGTCCGGCGGTGCGATGACCGCCCCCGATAACAAGAAAGAGATTACCTGAAAAATATATCGTGTGTGATCTGCGGCGAAGGTTGGCGCGGTCAGGCGTCGCGCAGCACCTCGTAGCACTCGATCAGGTAGCCGTCGGGGTCGCGGAAGTAGCCGACGGTGATCGGGAAGTGCGTGCGCGCAGTCGGCGGCTCCACGATCGCCACACCCGAAGCGGTGAGGCGGTCGAAGTGGCCGGCGATGTCGTCCACCTCGAGCACCACCCGGCTGAAGGCCGTGCCGTGCTCGAGCGGCTCGGTCCGGGTGGGGTCGCGCAGCAGCACCAGCCCGGCCCCGCCGCCATCCCCGTGCAGGATCACCTCGTCGATCCCGAACGGCGTGGTGAGCCGGGTCAGCTCCGAGAACCCGAAGTGCTCGGCGTAGAACGCGGCGGACCGATCGAGGTCGGTCACGTTGATGTTGACGAGGGCAAGGCGGGTCATCGCGGCACCGTAGCCTCGGGGCCGTCGCGCGTTCTTCGCTCGGGCTGTCGCGCCCGGAACCCCACTGGCACCGGCCGTGCGGCTCGCGTGGAGCGCGTTCGCGTGGGTGACCATCGCGAGTGCGGGCTGGGCCTACGGCACCGACCGGTGGCCGGCGGGGGAGTTCTTCCGCCACGACGTCTCCGGCTGCGAGCTGCTCACGGGATGACCGCGTTGCTCCGGCGCGCCGACAACCGGTCGTACACCGCGAGGGTTGCCACGCCGGCGAGCGCGCCGAACGCCCAACCGCCCACCACATCGGCGGGGAAGTGCACGCCGTGCACGATGCGGGCGACGCCGACGACGGCGGTGAGCACCACGAGGACGGGACGCCATCGGCGGGGGACCGCGGCCATCAGCACGATGGCGGTCGCCGCCGCGATCGCGGCGTGGCCGGACACGTAGCCGAAGCCGCCCGATCCGTCGCGCACCGCGATGTCGGAGAGGTACGCGTGCGGGCGCCCGCGCTCCACCACGTGCTTCACCAGCTTCGCTCCGTACCACGTGACGACCCCGGCACCCGCGAGGCACGCGGCGAGGAGCCAGTCGCGGCGCACCAGGCCGACGACGAGCGCGATGACGCACGGGGCCCACACGGTGCCCAGCTGCATCACCGGCCACAGCGCGTGGGCGACCCAGTCGGGCGCGTCGCCGAGGCGGCGCGTCGCGTCGGCCTCCCAGCCGGGGATCGGCCGCTGCCGCGCCACGATCCACGAAAGCACGAGGGCCATGAGCGCGGCCGACGCGATGACCCAGGGGTGCGCCAGGGTGGTGCGCGGGCGGCTCACGCGCGGGTGACGGCGCGGTCCTGCTGCAGCTCCACGGTGTTGCCCGCAGGGTCGACGACCCAGATCTGCACGACCGGGCCCTGCGCGCCCCGCAGGTACTCGATGTCGGCGGCCTCGAGCTCGGCGACCGCGGCGTCGAGATCCTGCACGAACACGCAGAAGTGCGGGCCGGTCGGGTCGATCGCGGTGCCCCGGCTCGGGGCGTCCACCAGGTGCAGCTCGGTGTCGCCCAGCGCGTGCCAATGGCCGCCCACGCCCGGGATCTCGGGCCGGGTCACGTCGCCGAGGCCGAGCACGTCGGCGTAGAACCGGCGGGTGGCGTCGAGGTCGCCCTCGACGTTGACGCTCACGTGACCGACCCGGGTGACCTTCACGGCTTCGGCTCCTCGATCTGCTCCATGAACTCCAGCCGGATCCCGCCGGGCGCCTCGACGAACGCGATCCGGCGGGTGCCGAACGCGCCCGAGACCTCGGCGGGGCCCCACACCACGGTGTGCCCTTCGATCTCACGGTCGAGGTCGTCGGTGAACAGGGCCGGGTGCAGGAAGCCCTCAGCAGGGAGGTCGACCGCGTCCTCGTAGATCGCGCGGGTGAAGAGGGTGATCATGACCGGGCCGAGGTACACGTCGGCCCGCTCGGCGCCGTTCCATTCCATGCGGTCGCGCACATCGCCGCCGGCGCGCTCGTAGAACGCGACCGCGGCGTCGAGGTCGGCCACCTTCACGGCGAGGTTTGCCATCCCGGTGACGGCCATCGGCACTCCTCGGGGTCTCGGGGGTGCGTGCCGCGCTCACGCTAGCGTCACCGTCGTGGCGCTTCGGGTGGGCATGATCGGGTGCGGATCGATCGCGCGGGCGCACGCGGTGTCGTTCCGCCTCCTTGCCGACGACGGCGTCGCTCGCCTCGTTGCGGCCGCCGACCCCAACCCCGCCGGCATCGACCAGGTGGAGCAGATCGCCGGTCCGCTCGAACGGCGCTACGCCAGCGGGCTCGAGCTGATCACCGATCCCGACGTGGACGCCGTGGCCGTGATCGCGCCCACCCGCTTCCACCGGGACCTCATCAGCGCGGTGGCCGCGGCGGGCAAGCCACTGTTCACCGAGAAGCCGCTCGCGCCGACGTACGACGTGGTGGTCGACATCGTCGACACCGTCATGCGCGCCGGGATCCCTGCGCAGGTGGGGTTCCAGTCGCGCTTCCACCCGATCATCCGGTTCCTCCACGACGTGGTGGGCGACGCGCGCTACGGGCGGGCGATGGGGTACACGATCCGCGACGACCAGTTCTGGCCGACCGGCGACGTGATGGCCGGGCACACGTCGTGGCGGTCGCAAGCCGCCGAGGCCGGCGGCGGGGCGCTGCTCGAGCACTCGATCCACTCGTGCGACATCGCGTGCTGGCTGTTCGGTCCGGTACGGCGAGTGTACGCGCAGACCCGGAAGGTGTTCGGCTACGACGTGGAGGACACCGCCGCGCTCACGATCGAGCACGAGAGTGGGGTGGTGGGCACGCTGCTCACGGTCTTCAACGGCGTGATCGACCGCGAGGAGCGCCGGATCGAGGCGTTCTTCGAGCAGGCCGCGATCGAGGCGACCACCGACTTCGTGGTGAACGCCCCGGAGGACAGCCTGCTCGTGAAGGAGACCGCCGGCCCCGCAACCCGGGTCGACACGGCGGCGCTGGGCCGGGAGACGTTCGCCCGCGACGGCGTGGACCCCGACCGCCAGTTCTACGTGTACCAGTACCTGGCGCACCGCGCGTTCGCCCGCGCGGTGGCCGACGGCACCGCGCTTTCGCCGGGTGTGGGCGATGCGCTCGCGGCGCATCGCTTGGTGGAGGCGGCGTACCGCAGCGCGGCGACCGGCCAGGCCTACGCGGTCGCCGATCTCTGAGCGTCCCGCGCGCAGCTACTGCAGGGCGTCGACGATGAGCGCGGTGATCGCGGCGCGGTTGGCCGCGGGATCGCGACCGTGGCCGCAGGCGAGATGGCCGAGGCGCGCGTCGACGCCGTCGAGCATGTCGGCGTGGCCACAGTCGGGCACCACGATGTGGGTGCAGCCGGCCGCCACGCGCGCGAACTCCGCGTGGTTGCGGCCCTCTGGCGCGCACGGCCCGCCAACCTCGCATCCGATCACCAGACACGGGCAGTGGATGGTGCGCCGCGGCGGCGGCTCGGGCGCAGCGCGTGGCCGGCCTCCGCCGGAGACGGGATCGACGAGCACGAGCCCGAGCGGCTCGATGCTCGGCGCGGCCAGCCACGCGACGAATCCACCGCGCGAATGCCCGCCGAGCCAAACCGGGCCGCCCCCGACCTCGGTGAGGTTCCGCGCGATCGCGATCACGGCGGTGGCTTCGTCGTCGGGGGAGTACCGGCCGGTCATGACGCGCAGTCCCCGTCGGTACAGCTTCGGCACCACCACCTGGAGGCCCGCGTCCGCGACCGGCGCGAGCAGTGAGGTGTACGCGCGCGGGGCGACCGCGAAGCCGGCGAGGAAGAGCAGGTGCCCGCGACGGGCGGTTCCGAGATCCAACGAACCGGTCGGCAGGTCCACGTCCGCAGTGAACCACAAGGAATCGGGGCTCTTTGCGCGTGCCGACCGGGCGCGCGCCGGGAATGCGCTTACCCTGCAATGGTGACGCGCGATTTCGACGATCTGACTCAAGACGAAGCGCGGGTCCTCTTCCACCTCTCCCGGCTGAAGGACCAGGGCTGGATCCCGGTTGCGCCCGAGGTGCTCTACAGCCGCGTGGGCTCGGATCCGGATCCCGCCCGGATGCTCGACGCGCTCGTAGAGCGGGCCTACGTGGAGCGCGTCGTCCGGCCGGCGGGCGGCAGCTACGAGCTCACCCCGAAGGGCGTCGCGGCGTTGGAGTGGGTCAATGCGCGCTGACCGCCCGGGCGTGTGGCGCGTCCCCGATGTCGGGTTCGGGACCTTGTGCCCTATCGAGGGTCGGCGCGCCAGCGGACGCTGAGCTCGATCACGTTCGCTCGAGAACGCAGACCGGAGGGGGTGTCTGATGCCGCCGAATCCGATTCCCAGGTGGCCCGAGAACGCGGGTGGCCCACGGGCGCTCGTGGAGTGTGAGGACGCAGTAGTACAAGACGGCCTGGCTCGCGTGCTGCGCGAGAGCGGGTACGCCGTGGCCACCTGTGGCGGTCCGCAGACGCGTGCGTCGCACACGTGCCCGCTGGTGACGGAGGGCCACTGCGGTTTGGTGGAGGATGCCGACGTCGTCGTGCACGCGCTCGACGCTGCCGACGCGGACGACCGCACGATCCTCTACGCGATCCGCGAGCGGGTCCCCGAGACACCGGTGGTCGTCGAGGTGCCCTTGTCCGCAACCGGCCGCGACGACGCGCTGCTGGCGGGATACGAGACCGTCCGGTACCCGGTGACCCGGCAGGCCCTGCTCGATGCGTTGGAGGCGGCCACCCGCGGGTAGCGCCCGCGTCAGGCGTCGACCCGGCGCAGCGTGACGGCGGTCCCCGACATGCGGGGCATGCCGGTGAGCGGGTCGAGGTCGCGGCTGCTGACGAGCCGGTTCACGTTGGCTCCGGCCCAGCCGTGGCTGATCGACACCGCGCCGGGGCGCAGGGTCTCGACGTAGCGGGCCGGCACGGTGAGAGAGCCGGTCGCGCTGGTGACCTCCACCAGCTCGCCGTCGGCGATCCCGGCGGCGCCCGCGTCATCGGGGTGCACCAGCAGCTCGGCCCGCTCGTCGACGCCGAGCGGGCGGCCGTTGAAGCGCTTGGGCATCCGTCGGGGAACGAGCACCAGCGGTGGCGGATCGCCGAGCCCGGCGAGCTGCTCGACCAGGGGCGCGGGCGCGAGGTCCCACGGTGCGTCGGCGAGGCGGGGGACCACCCAGTCGTGCACCGGTCCGGGCTCGGTGAGCCACGGAGGGTCGGCCTCGCGCAACGCGCCGGTCGTGTCGGCCCCGGCCACCAGGTCGAGGGCGGCGTCGTCGCCGATCACGTCGGGGTCGACGCCGTCGGGGAGCACATCGACGCCGAGCCCGCGCGCGATGCGGGCCAGCACCCACCAGCCCGCGCGGCGCTCCGGATGCTGCGGGAGCACTGCCGCGGTGTACTGCATCATGCGCGTCGAGCTGTAGAGGTCGTTGAGCAACGGCAGGTCCGGCCGCTCGAGCTGGGCGTGCGTCGGCAGCACGTGCGTGGCGAGCGCGGTCGTCGGCGTGGACGCGACGTCGACCACGGCGAGCACGTCGAGGCGGGGGAGCGCGGCGAGCACGCGCGCGGTGTCGGGCAGCGCCGTGACGATGTTGCCGCCGAGCACGACGAGCACGCGGAGGTTCCCGGCTTCGATCTCGGCGGGGATGACCGCGGCGGGCCATTCGCCCATGAGCGGCGCGATCCCGGGGTGGGTCGGGGGGCCCGGCCGTGGGGGCCCCACGGTCGGGATCGCGTCACGCTCGTGGAGGCGGGCCAGGAAGCCGGGGTTGAACCACATCCCGCCGGGCCGGTCGAACGAGTCGGTGATCGTGAGCAGCGCCCACACCAGCCACTCCGTCACGGTGCCGCCCGGCGACATCGTGATGCCTGTGCCGGTGAGCACCGCGAGGCGCCCCGCCCGGCGGATCGCGGCGAGCAGGTCGGCCAGCTCGATGGGGTCGAGCCCGGTGCGCGCACAGGCCACGTCGAGCGTGAACGGCGCGACGGCGGCGGTGAGCGTGTCGAGGTTGCGGACGCGGTCGGCGAGCCGCTGCCCGACGCGCCGGTCGGTGTCGGCCAACAGCCCGCGTACGAGCCACGCGAGCAGCGCGTGGTCGGCCCCTGGACGGATCGCGAGGTGACGCGTCGCGAGCCGGCTCGACTCGGTGGCGCGCGGGTCGATCACCCACACCTCGCCGATGCCGGTGGCGCGGCGCATCCGCTGAACCGGGTCCTCGAACATCGGCGTCTGTCCGTGCGACACCACGGGGTTCGTGCCCAGCATCAGCAGCAGCCGGGCTTCCGGGTCGACGTGCGGCATGAGCGAGTAGGTGCCGGCGACGAGCTCCATCGCCCGGTACTTCGCCGACGAGTCGATCGTGGTGTCGCTGTAGAGGTGGCCGGAGTCGAGGCGGCGGGACAGGCGGCGGAAGGCCCAGTAGCCCGCGGTGTCCATGTAGATGCCGCCACCCAGGAAGAAGCCCACGCTGCCCGTGCCGTGCTCGCGCACGACGTCGGCGAGGCGGTGGTCGAGGTCGTCGAGCACCTCGTCCCAGGTGGCCGGTCGCTGCTCGCCGTCGACGCGCAGCCGCGGACCGTCGAGCCGGTTGGGGTCGTGGTGGATCGCGCCCAGCGCGCGGCCCTTGCTGCACGTGTACCCGGCCGACAGCGGGTGCTCGGCGTCGCCGCGAACGGCGACGGCCCGGCCGTCCTCGACGTCGACCTCCAGCCCGCAGGCCGCGATGCAGATCCGGCAGTAGGTGCGGTGGGTCGTCACCGGGAGACAGTCGCGCGCTACGGTGCGCGCCGTCGAGCCGACGGGAGGGCCGAGCCGGTGGCGTGCGGGATCCGCGAGGCGGCCGGGCAGTTCTGGGCGGACGGGGCGTGCGTGGTGCGTGCGGTGGTGGACGCGGCCACGCTCGACCGGATCCGGGCAGCGGTCGATGCGCTCTCGGCGACTCCGGAGCTGGCCGACCTGAGCGCGATGGCCGGCGACACCTCACCCGGGCGGTTCCGCGGCGGTGTCGACCACTGGCGGGCCCACCCCGAGTTCGCGGCGTTCGCGACCACCGGCGCCATCCCCGCCGTGACCGCGGCCGTGCTGGGGAGCGACCACCTGTGGCTCTACGAGGACAGCGTGCTCGTGAAGGACCCCGGGTCGCCGGTGCCGACCCGCTGGCACACCGACGACGGGTACTTCCACGTGGAAGGCCGGCAGATGGTGACGGTGTGGGTCGCGCTCGACCCGTCGCCGCGCGGCTCGGGGGCGTTGCGGTTCGTGCGGGGCTCGCACCGCGACGACCGCCGCTACCGGCCGACGCTGTTCGTGACCGACGACCCGATCCCCGGCACCGAGGGCGCCCGCGTGCCCGACCTCGACCTCGATGACCCGCAGGTGTTCGGGTGGGACCTCGAGCCGGGTGACCTCACGATCCACCACGCGCGCACGCTGCACGCCGCGGGCGGGAACCTCGGGACGACCCCGCGCCGGGCGCTGTCGGTGCGCTACTGCGGTGACGACGCCGTGGTTCGGGTCAAGCCGGGTGCGCCCGGGAAGCCGGGGTTCGACGCGGTGGCTCCCGGTACGCCGCTCGCGGAGGCCGCAACGGTGGTCGGACTCCGGGAAGCGGTGCTCGGCCCGCTCGACTGATCGGTCAGTCGGTGTGGGGCACGACGGGCAGCGCGGCGGCGACCTCGTCGAGGCGGGCCCGGATCATCCCGGCCACGTCGGTCGTGGGCAGGATGAACAGCCGATCGTCGACGACGGCGGCGTGCACGGCGTCGGCGATCTCGTCGGGGTCGACCCCGCCGGTGATGATGCCCTTGAGCATCGTCGCGGTCTCGGGGTCGGCGTGCGACTCGGCGTCGCCGGGCCGGTTCCGCTCGCTGTCGAAGATGCGGGTGCGGACGAGCCCCGGGCACAGCACCGAGACGCCCACGCCGGTGCCCGCGAGCTCGGCCCGCAGCGTGGCCGCCGTGCCGACGACCGCGTGCTTCGTCGCGCTGTACGCGCCGAGGCCGGGCGTGGTGCTCAGCCCGGCGGCCGACGCGGTGAGCACGAAGTGTCCGTCGCCCTGCGCGACCACCGACGGTGCGAACGCGTCGATGGTGTGGATCACGCCCATGAGGTTGACGTCGACCACCCAGCGCCAGGTGTCGATCGAGGTGCCGACGATCGGGCCCGTTGGTGCGACCCCCGCGTTGGCGCACACGACGTGGGCTGTGCCGAACCTCTCGAGGACTGCGTCGCGCAGGGCGTGCACGTCGTCGAGCGCGGTGACGTCGCACGCCACGCCGAGCACGTCGCTGCCGCCGCCGAGCGCGGCGACGCCGGCCTCGAGCGCGGCACCCTCCACGTCGGCGATCGCGACCCGCATCCCCGCCCGCCGGAACCGCCGGGCCAGGGCGAGGCCGATGCCGCCCGCGCCGCCGGTGATGACGCTGACCTTGCCGTCGAGCTCGTTCACGCCGGCATTCTGGCCGGGGCGCGACGATCCGGCGACTCGGGGCTCGCCCTGGGTGCGTGGCTCAGTCGGCGAGGCTGAACGGCGGGTACCGGTCGGTCGAGAGCACGAACGCGTAGCCCAGCACGCGGTTGTGCCAACGCAGGACGCCGACGACGTAGTCGAAGAGGGACGTCGGGTACCGGCCGGTGAAGAGGATCGTGAACCATGCGGCCACGACCGAGAAGAACACGCCGATCCAGAGGAAGAGCAGCACGACGTAGTGGGGGATGGCGAGGAACCACTTGACGAGCGGGAGCCACCGGTTGAGGTCGACGGGGACGTCGGGGAAGTCGACGTCGAGGCGCACGGACTGCAGGTTGTCGGTCGCGGGGTACTCGTCGCGCAGCAGGAGCATGTACACGGCGACCCGGTTGCCGAAGCGCCACAGCGCGACGTTCCAGTCGAACCACCACTTCGGGTACTTGTGGCGGAACAGGATCATCACCAGTGGTGCGAGGAACAGCAGCCCGCCCGCGGCGGCCGGCCCCTGGGACCGTCCGTTGGCGCTGAGCGAACCGCCGCTCACCAGACCGAGGACGATCAGGATCGGGATCGCCACGACGATGCGGAACGCGGTCGTCACACGGTTGAGCGCGGCCTCGGGGGCATCGACCCCGAAGCGGACCGGATAGTCGGCGAACCGAGCCGGAGCGGTCATGAGCGGACCCCCGTTGTCTGGAATCGGTGACGTCCTGAGCATGGATCGCCGACGGCTGGGGCCCCCAGAGGCTTTGGTCACCACGGGGTCGACGGCCCGTGGTCCGATGCGGGGCCGGGCCGTCCTATCGTGGGCGGCCCGACGACCGGGTCGGTGCAGCGGAAGGCCCTTCGCGTGAGCAGCCCCAACATCCTGGTGATCCTGACCGATCAGGAGCGCTACCCGCCCCCGTACGAGATCGACGCCTTGGCGCGCTTCCGGCAGGAGCGGCTTCCGGCGCGCGCGGCGGTGCAGGACGGTGGGGTGTCGTTCCACCGGCACTACGTCGGCGCGACCGCGTGCCTCCCGAGTCGGACGACGTTGTTCACGGGCCAGTACCCGTCGCTGCACGGAGGCGTGCAGACCGACGGCCTCGCCAAGCACCACTCCGATCCGGCGATGACGTGGCTCGACCCGGAGTCGGTGCCGACGTTGGGCGACTGGTTCCGGGCGGGTGGGTACCGGTCCCACTACCGCGGGAAGTGGCACATCTCCCACGCCGACCTGCTGATCCCGGGGACCCACGAGGCGCTCATGGGATCCGACGAGACCGGACGGGCCATCCCCGGCAACGTCGACGCGTATCGACGCGCCGACCGCCTCGACGGGTTCGGGTTCAGCGGCTGGGTCGGTCGGGAGCCCCACGGCGCCCAGCGCGCCGATTCGGGCGTCGTCCGTGACGGGGTGTTCGCCGATCAGGTGGCGGCGCTGTTCGACGAGCTCGCGCGGTCCCGCCGCGACGGCCCGTGGCTCACCGTCGCCTCCTTCGTGAACCCCCACGACATCGCGTTTTCCGGGTTCGGGTGGGAGCAGATCCTGGCGCAGCCGCCGGTCGACGACTCGGTGCCGGAGATCCCGGCGCCCCCGTCGCGGTCCGACTCGTTCGCGGGCCGACCCCAGTGCCACGAGCAGTGGCGGGCGCTCTGGCCCAAGATGGTCTACGAGCAGGAGTCGGATCCCGACTACCGGCGCCTGTACCACCATCTCCACGTCCTGGTCGACGGTGCCATCGCGCGGGTCGTCGAGGCGCTCGACGAGCACGGCATGGCCGACGACACCATCGTCGTGCTCACCTCCGACCACGGGGACCTGCTCGGGTCGCACGGTGGCATGGTGCAGAAGTGGTACAACGCGTTCGACGAGACCGTGCGGGTGCCGCTCGTCGTCAAGGGGCCGGGCGTGGCCGCGTCGCCCGACGGGTTCGACCTGCCCACCAGCCACGTCGACCTCGTCCCGACCCTGATGGGGCTCGCGGGCATCGACGCCGACGAGGCCGCGGCCGTGATCGCGTCCGGCCACACCGAGGTGCACCCGCTGCCGGGCCGCGATCTCAGCGGGGTCATCCGCGGCTCGGTCGCGCCCGAGGCGGTCGCCACGCCGATCTACTTCATGACCGAGGACGACATCTCGCGCGGGCTCCAGGCCCGCAACGTGCTCACCTTCGAGGCCTTCGACCCGGTCGACGCGGTGTCGAAGGTGGAGTCGGTCGTGACCACGTTGCCCACCGGGGAGGGCGGGGCCGCCGAGCTGTGGAAGTGCAACCACTACTACGAGCGCATCGACGACTGGTACGCCGAGCACGGTGTGGCGACCAACCCGTTCGCGGCACCGGCGGGCGAGCCGTTCTTCGAGCTCCACAACCTCACCCGTGACCCCGAGGAGCGCACCAACGTCGCCGGCGTCGACGCCGACGCGCTGGCGCAGATGCAGACGGTGCTGGACGAGCAGCGCGACGCGAAGCGCCTCCTGCCCCGGCACCGCAACCCTGTTGCGTGAGCGCGTGACGCACGGGCGGGCCTGAGATGCGCGTCGTCAGGTGGTTCCGTCGGGGCACCGTCCGCGACGACGCGGTCGCCGGGCTCGTGCTCGGCGTCCAGAGCGTGCCCGATGGTCTCGCAACGGGCCTGCTCGCCGGGGTCAACCCGCTGGCCGGTCTGTACGCCTACCTCGTGGGCACGATCACCGGCGCACTGGTCACGTCGTCGGTGTTCATGGTGGTCCAGGGCACCGGGGCCATGGCCATGGTGATCTCGGACGTCGACCCGGTGCACCGGTCCTCCGACCCGGCCCGCGCGCTGTTCACCCTGTCGATCCTCACCGGCGTCGTGATGCTCGCGGCCGGGCTCCTCAAGCTCGGGTCGGTCCTGCGCTTCGTCTCGAACGCGGTGATGGTCGGCTTCATCAACGCGGTGGGCGTCAACATCGTCCTCGGGCAGCTCCAGAACCTCACGGGCTACGCCGCCGATGGCGCCAACCGGGTGACGCGGGCGATCGACACCGTGCTCTCGCCCGGTGATCTGCACTGGCAGAGCGTCGCGGTGGGGATCTCCACGATCCTGCTCATCATCCTGCTCGAGCGCACGCCGCTGGGCGCGCTGGGGCTGGTGGTGGCGGTGATCGCCACCTCCGCGGCCGCGCACTGGCTCGGGTGGTCGGAGGTCGCCACCCTCCACGACCTCGGGGTCAGCACCGACCGGCTCCCGACCCCGGCCTGGCCGCTGCTGTCGGAGATCCCGGTGCTGATCATCCCGGCCCTGTCGCTCGCGTTCGTCGGCCTCGTGCAGGGCGCGGGGATCTCGGCCAACTTCGTGAACCCCGACGGCACGTACGGCGACGCCTCGCGGGACTTCGTCGGGCAAGGTGCCGCGAGCATCGCCGCCGGTGTGTTCCAGGGCATGCCGGTCGGAGGCTCGGTGTCGGCCTCGGCGCTGAGCAAGGCCGCGGGCGCCCGCACCCGGCTCGCCGCGGTGTTCGCCGGGCTGGTGATGGCCGTCGTCATCGTGGCGTTCGGCAACGCCGTCGGCGCGCTGGCCATGCCCGCGCTCGCCGGGCTGCTGATCCTCATCGGCATCCGCACCGTGAAGCCGGCCGATCTGCAGTCGGTGTGGCGGACCGGGCTCGTGCAGAAGGTCGTGCTGTCGGTCACCTTCGTCCTGACGATGGTGATCCCCCTGCAGTACGCGGTGCTGGTCGGCGTGGGCGTTTCGATGGTGCTGCACGTGATCCGCCAGTCGAACCAGGTGTCGATCCGGCGACGCGTGCGCGACGAGGAGGGGCACCTCGTCGAGGTCGACCCTCCCGCCGAGCTGCCCGCGGCGGAGGTGGTCGTGCTGCAGCCGTACGGGAGCCTGTTCTTCGCCGCAGCCCCGACGTTCGAGGCTGCGCTCCCTGCGGTGGTCGACACCTCGCGCGGCTCGGCGGTCATCCTCCGGCTGCGAGGCCGGTCCGATCTCGGGACCACCTTCATGGATGTGCTGTTGCGCTACGCCGTCGCGCTGCGCGCCGTCGGATCCAGGCTGGTGATCGTCACCGACAGCGAGCGCATCCGGGAACAGCTCCTGGCCACCGGCACCACCGACGTGATCGGCACCGACAACGTCTACTCGGCCGATCACCGGGTGGGGGCGACCGTGCAGCGCGCGTCGGACGACGCCCAGGCCTGGGTCGACGCCGGCGGGGGTGCCGAATGACAACGGGCAGGCCGACCGTCGTCGTGGCCGGTCTCGGCGACACCGGCGTGCTGGTCGCGACCCGGCTGGCCCGCACGTGTCGGGTCATCGGGATCACCACGCGCCCTGCGCTCGTGAGCGGCCAGGAGCTGGGCACCCGATTGACCGACCCTGGTCGAGGGCGCCGCACGTACCTCGTGCCGTTCCGACGGTTCCGGCGCCTCGACGCCGTGAACGTCGTCCACGGTCGCATCGTGCGCGCCGATCTCGACGCCGCGCTCGTGGAGGTCGAGACCGCCGAGGGTGACACCCACCGTGTCGCGTACGACTTCCTGGTGGTCGCGACCGGCGTCGGCAACGGCTTCTGGCGCCACGACCGGGTCGAGGACCCGCGCCCGTCGAATGGTCCACCGGGCAGCCGCCGTTCGCGGCCGACGCCGTGCTGTGGGCGGTGGGGGCGAATCGGCCGTACACCGACTTCCTCCCCGCGGCGGTGCTCGACGACGACGGCTTCGTGCGGGTCGACGC
>Ga0302299_10001708_pt1 | contig 13250 bp, 8 predicted proteins | sample III_Fen_N3_4_FD_198795 | JGI IMG/M metagenome (GOLD analysis project Ga0302299, IMG submission 198795) | Peat permafrost microbial communities from Stordalen Mire near Abisko, Sweden - III_Fen_N3_4 | ecosystem: Environmental > Terrestrial > Soil > Wetlands > Permafrost | place: Sweden: Abisko... | reverse complement strand
ACCCGCGTCTACCTCCCGCTGACCCCCGACGACCTCACCGGGCTGGCCGACGGCCGGCCGCTCGGCCCGGCCCCTCGGCTCGCCCATGCCGTGACGCCGACCCTGGGCAGACCCGGGCTGGTCACCGACGAGGAGGAGCTCGAGCACGCCGCATGGGTCGCGGCCACCGAGGAGGCGCTCGCGGCGCCCGGTGCCGGCACCCGGCGTCGCGTCGTGGCGGCGGCCGACGTCGACGCCGCCATCGTGCTGCACCCGACCAACCCCGACGTGCCCTCGCGCGTCGAGGTGTCGGCACCCGTCGAGCGCCGCCGCATCGTCTCCTTCCACGTCGACGAGGAGCCCGGCGCCACCGAGCCGACCGACCTGCTCTGGTACGACGTCACCGAGCTGGCCGACGTGCGGGCGCTGCTCGACCGTCCCTGACCCCCGCCGCGGCGCGCCCGGCATCCGCGGCTTGCGTCCTGCGAAGCCGGGGCGCGAGAGTGGGGGCATCCCCACATCGCGACCCGAAACGAGGAGCCCTCCCGCATGGACGCCGTGACCCACGTGCCCACCCCCACCAACGAGACCGTGCTCGACTACGCGCCAGGAAGTGCCGAGCGGGCCTCGCTCGAGGTGGCGCTCGTCGAGCTGGCCGCGACGCGCCACGACCTGCCGCACACCATCGGCGGTGCGCGGGTGATGGGCAAGGGGGAGCGGGTCGAGGTGCGCCAGCCGCACGCGCACCGCAAGGTGCTCGGCGTGACCCGTGGCGCGACCAAGGCCGACGCCTCCGCGGCCGTGGATGCGGCGATGGCCGCCGCGCCCGAGTGGCGCGACCTGTCGTTCGACGACCGGGCCGCCATCCTGCTCAAGGCCGCCGACCTGCTCGCGGGCCCGTGGCGGGCCCGGATCAACGCCGCCACCATGCTCGGCCAGAGCAAGACGGCCTACCAGGCCGAGATCGACGCCGCCTGCGAGCTCATCGACTTCTGGCGCTTCAACGTGCGCTTCGCCCGGCAGATCCTGCAGGAGCAGCCGCCGGCCAACTCACGGGGCCTCTGGAACCGCAGCGACTACCGCTCGCTCGAGGGCTTCGTCTACGCCGTTACACCGTTCAACTTCACGGCCATCGCCGGCAACCTGCCGACCGCGCCCGCGCTGATGGGCAACACGGTCGTGTGGAAGCCGTCGCACTCGCAGCAGCTCGCCGCCCAGCTGACCATGGAGCTGCTCGAGGAGGCCGGGATGCCGCCCGGCGTCATCAACATGGTCACCGGCCACGGCCGCGAGCTGTCCGACGTGGCCCTGAGCCACCCCGAGTTCGCCGGGCTGCACTTCACCGGCTCGACCGCGGTCTTCCAGGGACTGTGGCGCACCATCGGCGAGAACCTCACGAGCTACCGCCACTACCCGCGCATCGTCGGCGAGACCGGCGGCAAGGACTTCATCCTGGCCCACCCGAGCGCCGACCCCGATGTGCTGCGCACCGCGATGATCCGCGGGGCGTTCGAGTACCAGGGCCAGAAGTGCTCGGCCGCGTCACGGGCCTACGTGCCCCGTTCGGTGTGGAAGCTCATCAAGAACGACCTCGCCGACCTCACCAACGGGCTGGCCATGGGCGACGTCACCGACCTGTCCAACTTCATGGGCGCCGTCATCGACGACCGCGCCTTCGCCAAGCACAAGGCGGCCATCGACCGTGCGCACGCCACCAGCCACCTCGATGTGGTCGCCGGCGGCACCTACGACGACTCGGTCGGCTACTTCGTACGGCCGACGGTCGTCGAGAGCAGCGACCCGACCGACGAGATGTTCCGCACCGAGTACTTCGGCCCGATCCTCGCGGTGCACGTCTACCCCGACCGCCAGTACGACAAGGTGCTCGACCAGATGGAGTCGTTCGCGCCCTACGCGCTCACCGGTGCGATCATCGCCCAGGACCGTGCCGCCATCGCCGACGCGACCCAGCGGCTGCGCTTCGCCGCCGGCAACTTCTACGTCAACGACAAGCCGACCGGCGCCGTGGTCGGGCAGCAGCCCTTCGGCGGCGGGCGCGCCTCGGGCACGAACGACAAGGCCGGCTCCGCCGCGAACCTGATGCGATGGACCTCGGTGCGCTCGATCAAGGAGAACTTCGTGCCGCCGACCAGCCACGGCTACCCCCACATGGGCTGACGGCTTCCCGACGTATTGCGAACTGCCCACCGAGGAGCGGCTGCAACCGGCCTCTCTAGGTGGGCTTTTCGCAAAGAGTCGGATGACGGGGGGCGGCCCGACGCCGTCTGCTGGGGTGGCATCCGCCGGGTCAGCGCGCGAGCCACTCTCGCAGCAGGCCGATCTCGATGCGGATGGCCGCGTTGATCGGCTCGGCGGCCGCGCGCTCGAGCTTGCCCCCGATGAGGGGGACGTTGGCCTTGAGGTCGGCCTCGATGAGCTCGATGGTCTCGTCGCCGTGGGGCTCGAGCCGCATGGTGCCCTTCATGGTCAGCGGGGCGCCCTTGATGTGGATGTCGACCAACGACGCCCGTGAGCCGTCCGGGCCGGCGGCGCTCCAGTCGAGCACCTCGATGATCGTCAGGTGGTCACCGACGAACGAGCGAGCCATGTCGGGCAGCCCGTCGGACGGCAGCTGGCGCTCGGTGCGCACCCGGTGACCATCGGCGCCACCACCGACGTCGACGGTGTAGATGCCGTTGTTCGTCGTGGCGGCGCACTTGGCCTCCTGGAAGGCCGGGTCGATGAGAAGGGCGTGGACCTCGTCCACCGTCCCGCTCAGCTTCTCACGCGTCGTCACTCGCACTCTGGCGTCCTCTCGCTCGTCGGTGCGCGCATCCTCTCATCCGCCGCGCAGCCGGTGGGAGAGGTCGGACAGCCCGGTCGACGAGTCGCGCAGCACCCCGAGCACCCAGTCGCGGCGGCGGCGGTGCTGGGCGAGCACCAGGTCGAGCTCGGCCTGCAGCGCCGCCCCGGTGGCGGCCCGTGCCTGGTCGGCCTCGAGGTCGGCGGCGCCCGTGACGCCCCAGCCGATCTCGATCCGGCCGTCGCGGACCTCGAGCCCCGCGGCCCGGGCCCGCTCCTCCAGGGCCCGGCCGCGGGCCACGAGGTCGGCCAGGTCGGTCGCGTGGTCCTGGAGCACCCGCCCTACTCGGTCGAGATGGTCGGCGGTGACGTCGGTGGCGGCGGCCAGCTCGGCGCCCCGCCGACGGGTCGTGGCCGAGGTGCGGCCCGGCCACCCTGCGCCCAACGCCTCGACCGAGGTGCGGACGCCGTGGGCGTGCAGGGCGAGCCGCTCGGCGACCGAGCGCGCGGTGCCGCCGCAGGCCGACAGGGATGCCGGGTCGCCCGGCACAACGCTCATCCTCCGCCCCGCTCGTCGGGTAAGGCCAGAGCGTCTGTGGCGATGGTCGAAGGCTCGTGCCGAGCCGCGGGGCTGCCGGCGCCGCGGGCCAGGGCGGGCGACACGTCGGCCGCGCGCTCCTCGAGCGCCCGCAGGGTGTCGGCCACCTGGTCGAGCCAGTCGTCGAGGACGCGCTGCGGTCGGGGCTCGCCGGTGACCACCAGGCAGGCAAGCACGTCGTCCTCGGCCGCGGTCACCGCGGCACGCAGGGCCTCGAGCTGCGCCTGGGCGGCGCGGGCGAGCTCCGGGTCGGGTCCGAGGGGCACCTGGCCACTCTAGGCGGGTCGGGCGACACGCCTGCCGAGTTACCCACAGGTGCCGACACCTCGAGGCGAGTGCGGAAGTGGTCGCTGGGGCAACCACTTCCGCACTCGATGGAGTCGAACGGGGCGTCCGGCTCCCTCGTCCGCGAGGTGGGTGCTCAACCGGTCGCCCGAGCCACCCCCTGATCACCCAACGCGGGTCGGCCGCTCGCGCTGACGACGGCCGCCGCTCGCGCTGACGACGGCCGCTCCCTCGCGTAAGGTCGCCGGGTGCCCACTGACGACCGCTCCGACGTGCTGGTGGACGGTGCCGCCGAGGCCCGGTCCGACGGGCTGCAGCGCGACGCCGTCGAGGCGGGCCGGGACGAGCTGCTGGGTGAGTCCGCCGTTGCGCTGGCCGCTCAGCTGGTTGCCATCGACTCGGTGAACCCCGGCCTGGTCCCGGGCGCCGCGGGCGAGGCGACCATCGTCGAGCACCTGCGAGACCGGCTGCAGAGCAACGGTTTCACCGTGCACGTCGTCCCTGCGCCGGGGCGTGACGACCGCCCGAGCCTGGTCGCCATCGGCCCTGACCGGCCCAGCGGCCCTGTCCGACCCAGCGGCCCCACCGTGGTCCTGACCGGTCACCTCGACACGGTCGGCGTCGAGGGGATGCCGGAACCGTTCGTCCCCACGGTCAGGTTCGGGCGCCTCACCGGCCGCGGCTCGAGCGACATGAAGAGTGGCGTGGCAGCGATGGTCGTCGCGGCCGAGGAGCTCGCCCGGTGCGAAGCAGACGCCCGAGTGGTGCTGGCCCTCGTCGCCGACGAGGAGGACGCCAGCACCGGCGCCGAGGCCGTGCTCGCGGCGCTGCCCGGCCTGGGGGTGCACCCGGACGTCGCCGTCGTCGGTGAGCCGACCTGGCTGGCCATCACCGAGAGCCTGCGCGGCTACGCCCTGGTCGAGGTCACTCTCACCGGCCGCGCCGCCCACTCGTCGCAGCCCGATCAGGGCGTGAACGCCGTCAAGCACCTGGGCCGCCTCCTGGTGGCCGTCGAGCAGCGCGACGCCGAGCTCGGCCAAGGGGGTGCCTCGCTGATGGCCACGGTGGCCTCCGGTGGTGACTCGCCCTTCGTGCTGGCACGCTCGGCCCGCGCCCTCGTCGAGCGGCGCACCGTGCCCGGCGAGAGCTCCGACGTCGCCCTGGCCGAGGTCGAGCAGCTGCTCGCCGACCTGCGCGCGGCCGACCCGCAGGTCGACGCCACGGCCCGACTGGTCATCACCCGTGAGGCATGGCGACTCGACGACGACGGCCCGGCATCCTCACTCGCGGCGGCCATGGAAGCGGCCCTTGCCGCAAGCGCCTCCGACGGCGTTGTGCCGCAGCGCTTCTCGGCTCCCTACTGGATGGAGGCGCCGCTCTGGCAGGCAGCCGGCACCCCGGCACTGGTCTGTGGGCCGGCCGGCGGAGGACTGCACGCCCCGGACGAGTGGGTCGACCTCGAGCAGGTGCGCCGGTATGCCGTCGCCCTCACCACCGCGGTGGCGCGCTGGGCGGCCGAGCATGCCCACTGACCCGCGACGGCTGCGGGGCGACGCGCCCCTGCTCGACGCCTGGCTGCGCTTCCAGGAGGAGGCGCCCACGCCGTTCACCATCCCCGGCCACAAGCAGCGCCGAGACCTCGTCGGGGATGTCGTCGCCGGTGACGTGCCGCTCTACGCCGGGCTCGACACGATGAAGCTGGCCCGCGGCGTCGTCGCCGAGGCGGAGGCGCGCGCGGCCCGGTTGTGGGGAGCCGACCTGTGTCGCTTCTCGGTCGGCGGTTCGACGCACGGTAACGAGGCGCTGGCGCTGGCCGTCGCCCGGCCGGGTGACCAGGTGGTCGTGGCCCGCACGCTGCACCGCTCGATGCTCCTCGGCCTGGTGCTGGCCGGTCTCGACCCGGTCTGGCTGAGGCCCGAGGTCGACCCCGGGCATGGGCTCCCCACCGGCGTCAGTCCGACGGCCCTCGAGAAGGCGCTCGCCCACGCCCCCGACGCTCGCGCCGTCTTCGTCGGCGACCCGTCCTACGTCGGCACGGTCGGCGACGTGCGCGGGCTCGCCACTGTGGCGCACCGGCACGGCATCCCGCTCGTGGTCGACGCGGCCTGGGGCGCGCACCTCGGTTTCCATCCGGCCCTGCCGCCACACGCGCTGGCGGCCGGCGCGGACGCCCTGGTCACGAGCGCCCACAAGGCACTGCCGGCCTGGTCGCAGGGCGCGCTCGTGCTCGCCCGCAGCCGGCGGCTGGGGCGCGCCCGCTTCGACGCCGCCGTGGAGGCGACCGCGACCACCAGCCCGTCGGGCGCCATCCTCGCCAGCATCGACGCCGCCCGGGCCCTGCTCGAACGAGACGGGGAGGCCCTGCTCGGCCCGGTGATCGAGGCCGTGGCGATGGTGCGTGAACGGCTGGCCCGGGTGCCCGGCCTGATCGTGCTCGACGGTCCCGGGGTCGACCCGACGCGGTTGACCCTCGTGCTGCCCGGTACTGGTGCCGACGGAAACGCGGTGGAGGCCGACCTGCTGGCCCGCGGGATGCCGGTCGAGATGGCCGACCGCGACACGCTCGTCGCGATGGTGACCCTCGCCGACACCCGCGAGGGCCTGGTCGAGCTCGCCGTCGCCCTCGTGGAGTCGGTGGAGCGGCACCGCGGCACTCCTCGGCCGGTGGTCACCTCGGGGGTCTGGGCCGTCGACCCGGTGCAGGTCACCAGCCCGCGCGAGGCCTTCTTCGCCCCCCGGGAGAGCGTCGAGATCGAGCGGGCGGTGGGCCGGGTCAGTGCCGAGCTGGTCGCGCCCTACCCGCCCGGCATCCCCGTGCTCGCGCCCGGCGAGGAGGTCACCCTCGATGCCGTGGAGGCCCTGCGGGCGGCGCGGGCGGCCGGCAGCCGGATCGCGTACGCCGCCGACCCGACGGTGCACACGCTCGACGTCATCGCCGAGTAGCCCACCGGCATCCCGCCCGGCGAAGTCAGGGGCACTTCGCCGAGTCGGGGCTCGGCCTCAGCGGCCGGCAGTGTAGGTGCGAGCCACCTCGGCGAGCAGCCGCGCGCCGAAGCCGGTGGCGCCCTTGCTCCGCCACGCCTCGTCGGCGTCGACCTGCATGGTCCCCGCGATGTCGACGTGCGCCCACGGGGTGTCGCCGACGAACTCCTGGAGGAACAGCGCGGCGGTCGTCGAACCGGCGAACGGGCCGCCGAGGTTGGACATGTCGGCGACCTCGGAGTCGAGCTGCCTGCGGTACTTCTTCTCCAGGGGCAGCTGCCACAGCGGCTCGTCGGTGGCCTGGGCGGCCTCCTTGAGCAGGCCCACCAGCTCGCGGTCGTTGCCGAAGAGCCCGGCTGTCGACTGCCCGAGCGCCACCAGGATGGCGCCGGTGAGGGTGGCGATGTCGATGATCGCGTCGACGCCCTCCTCGACGGCGAGGACGAGCGCGTCCATCATCGCGAGGCGACCCTCGGCATCGGTGTTCTTGATCTCGATGGTGCGCCCGCCGCGGGCGGTCAGCACGTCGCCCAGCTTGTAGGCAGACCCGGACGGCATGTTGTCGGTGCACATCAGCCAGCCGGTGACGGCGGCCGTGGTGCCGAGGTCGCGCAGCGCGGTGAACGCCCCGAGCACGGCCGCGGCACCGCCCATGTCCATCTTCATCAGCAGGTGCATCGGGTCGGACGGCTTGATGCTGATGCCGCCCGAGTCGTACATGATCCCCTTGCCGACCAGCCCCAGGTGGCCACTGGCCTCGCCCTCCGGCACGTAGCGCAGCTTGATCATCCGCGGCTCCTCGGTGCTTCCGGCGTTGACGCCGAGGATGCCGCCGCAGCCGAGCTCGATCAGCTGCTGCTTGTCGAACGACTCCACCTCGAAGCCGTGCCGGGCGCCCAGCTCGGCGGCCACGTCGGCCATGGCGGATGCCGTGAGGTGCCCGGGCGGGCCGTTGGCCAGGTCGCGCGCGATCGTGGCCGCCCGGCTGGTCACCACGCCCGTGGCGACCCCTCGGCCGACCTCCTCGGGGTCGGCACCGTCGACCGCGAGCACGAGCGAGGTCAGCGGCTTCTCGGGGTGGGTGCCACGCAGCGCCGTGAAGCGGTAGCGCGCCAGGAGGGCGCCCTCGGTGGCGGCCTGCCCGGCATCTCCCGCGTCACGTGAGGTCGCCGGGACCCGGATACCGAGCCGGCCGCCGGTGCGCGACGTCGCGCGTCCCGCGGCGGCCGCGGCATCCCGCAGGCCGTTGGCGTCCAGGTCGCCGGCCGCCCCGATGCCGACCAGCACGAGCACGGGGGCCCCGGCGCGGGGGATGACGAGGGAGGCGCCGGGCGAGCCGTCGAAGCCGGCCAGGGCGAGCGCGTCCCGGTCGAGGTCTGTTCCGAGGTCGCCGGGCAGGTCGCCGTCGGCCGGCACGAGCACCGCGACGGCGTCGAGGGCACCGGCCTCGAGCGCAGCCACGGCAGAGACCTCCACGACCGCTGCGTCGGAGGGCACCGGGGAGTAGTCGTCGGGGATGAGCAGGCTGGGATTGCGGGACATGGGCCCTCCAAGGTCGGCTGACCCGACCCTAGCGCCGGCCCCGCCGCGGGTCACGGGCGTCTCGGTCTCGTTGTGGCTCAACGGCATCCTCGACGTCAACCAGTAGAGGCTCTGACGTGCACCGCGGCCTGCGTGGTTGGATCATCGGAACAACCCCCGTGGAGGCTCCCGTGAACCCCGTACTGGCTTTCGTCGTGGTGATGGCGGTGTGGACGGTCAGCGAGTACGTGGCGAAGAGGACCAGGTCGCTGCTGTCCTCGTTGTTCGTGGCCTCGTTGATCTTCCTGGTCGGGTTCCTCACCGGGATCTTCCCCGACGACCTGCTCGCGAGCTCGTCGCTGCTGGGCCTGGCCGGGGTCGTGGTCGGGTTCATCATCGTGCACCTGGGCACGATGATCAGCCTGGACGACTTCAAGAAGCAGTGGCGGACCTTCCTGATCGGCGCCTCGACGGTGCTCGGGATCGGGGTGGCGCTGTGGCTGGCGGCGCTGGTGTTCGGGCAGCGGATCAGCGGGTCCACCGCCGACGGCTACGCCCAGGCCAGCGACTTCGTGCGCGCCGGCACCGGGGCCCTGAGCGGGGGCACCATCTCGGTGATCATCGTCCAGGAGGCCGCGCTGGGTGTCGGCCTGACCGCGATCGCGGTGTTCCCGGTGCTCATCGCCGCCCTGCAGGGGCTGGTCGGGTTCCCGCTGACCTCGCTCATCCTGCGCCGCGAGGCCGGCCGCCTCAAGGGCGAGTACCGCGCCGGGAACCTCGCCCCCGCGCAGGTCCCCGAGGAGGGCGCCGCGCAGAGGTCGATGCTGCCCGCCGCGTTCCGCAACACCCCCGGCACCTTGTTCGTCGTCGGGGTCGTCGTGCTGGTCTCCCTGGGCATCAACAACGTCACCGACGGCATCGCCAACACCTTCGTCGTGGCGCTGGTCTTCGGCATCCTGCTGCGCACCTTCGGGGTGTTCAAGCCCTCGGTGCTGGCCGGGATCGACTCCTTCGGGCTGATGATGCTCGCGATCATGATCCTGGTCTTCGGGCCGCTGGCGACCGTGCAGGTCGCCGACGTCAAGGCGCTGGCCTTCCCGCTGGTGCTGGTGTTCGTCTTCGGTGTGCTCGGCATCGCCGGGTTCTCGGCCCTGGTCGGCAAGCTGGTCGGCTACAGCATCCCGATGTCGGTGGCCATCGGCCTGACCTCCCTGTACGGCTTCCCCGGCACGATGATCCTGTCCCAAGAGGCCGCCAAAGGCGCCGGCGAGACCCCCGAGGAGGTCGCCGCCATCGAGCACGAGATCCTGCCCAAGATGATCGTCGCCGGCTTCTCCACCGTCACCATCACCTCCGTCATCGTCACCAGCATCATCGCCGGCCGGATCGGCGCCGGCTAGGAGCCGTTGTCCCGCCCACGAGACATCGGTCGGCCAAGGCCGGGTCGGTGAGCTCCCCGGAAGTGGATAGGCTCGGTCGCGGACACGAGGACGTGTCCCACCGTCCCCGGTGAGTAGCGACGAAGGAGTGCCACCGCACCATGTCGACCCCCCCGGTCCGCCGCAAGGACGTCCTCGCGCCGATCGCAGCAGCGTTCGAGAAGGCCGCGCCCGACGGTGGGGGAGCCGAGTTCGTCGCCCGCTACTTCCGGCACGTCCCGCTCGACGAGCTCACCTCGCGGACCCCTGACATCTACGCCGGTGCGGCGGCCAGCCACCTCGAGCTCGCCCGCCACCGGCTGCCCGGGGTCGCCAACGTGCGCGTCTACAACCCCAGCATCGACGTCGACGGCTGGTCCAACGCGCGCACCATCATCCAGGTCGTCACCGACGACATGCCCTTCCTCGTCGACTCGGTCACCGGCGCCCTCGTCAGCGCCGGCATCGACATCCACCTCATCGTGCACCCGCAGCTCGTCGTGAGCCGCGACGCCGTCGGCGAGCTCGAGCAGGTCGTCCCCCGCGACGTCACGGGGAAGAAGCAGGCCAAGCACGCCGTCGGCGAGCTGCCGGAGTCGTGGATGCTGCTCTCGATCGACCGCGAGAGCGACGAGGAGCGCCGGGCTCTGCTCGTGCGCACCGTGCGCACCGTGCTCGAGGACGTGCGGCAGAGCGTCGAGGACTGGCCGAAGATGCGCAGCAAGTGCCTCGTGCTCGCCGCCGAGCTCGAGGGCACGCCGCCGGCGGACGTCGACCCCGAGGAGACGGCGCTGGCGATCCGCTTCCTGCGCTGGATGGCCGAGGACCACTTCACCTTCCTCGGTTACCGCGACTACACGCTGCACCGCACCGGCGGGGGCGAGGTCATCGCGCCCGTCACCGGGTCGGGCCTGGGCCTGCTGCGCTCTGACCCGCCGCTGGGCCAGGACCCCGTCCTGCTCACCCCGCAGGCCTCGGAGAAGGCTCACGAGCCCAACATCCTCGTGCTCACCAAGGCCAACACCCGCTCCACCGTGCACCGCATCGCGCACCTCGACTACGTCGGTGTGAAGCGGTACGACGAGCAGGGCCAGGTCGTCGGCGAGCGCCGGTTCCTCGGGCTGTATGCGTCCACCGCCTACACCGAGTCGGTCATGCGGGTGCCGCTGGTCGCCGAGAAGGTGATGGGTGTGCTCGAGCTCTCCGGCGTGGCGCCCGACAGCCACACCGGCAAGGACCTGCTCGGTGTCCTCGAGAGCTACCCGCGCGACGAGCTGATCCAGGCCAGCGTCGAGCAGCTCTACGAGACCGCGATGGCGGTCACCCAGCTGCAGGAACGGCGCCGCACCAAGCTCTTCATCCGCGAGGACGACTTCGGCCGCTTCGTCTCCTGCCTGGTCTACATCCCGCGCGACCGCTACAACACCAGCGTGCGGCTGCGGATGGCCGACATCCTCAAGGAGACCTTTGGCGGCGAGTCGGTCGAGTTCTCCGCGCGGGTCAGCGAGTCGGCCCTGTCCCGGCTGCAGTTCGTGGTGCGGGTGCCCAAGGGCAAGCGGGTGCCCACCCTCGACCGGGCCCAGCAGGACGCCCTCGAGCACCGCCTCGTCGAGGTCAGCCGCACCTGGAGCGACCGGCTCGGCGACGCACTGCGTGCCGCCCGCGGCGAGGAGGAGGGCGACCGCCTCATGGACCGGTTCGGGCGCTCCTTCCCGACCGCGTACGAGGAGACGTTCACGGTCAGCCAGGGGGTGGCCGACCTCAAGCACCTCGACCGGCTCGGGGAGGGCACGGGCACCAGCGTCGCGCTGTACCGCCCGGCCGACGCGCCGGACGACATCCGGCGGTTCAAGCTGTTCCGCGTCGACCCGCTCAGCCTCACCGACATCCTGCCGATCTTCAGCCACATGGGGGTGGAGGTCGTCGACGAACAGCCCTTCGAGGTGGTCCGCGCCGACGGCACCACCCTGCACGTCTACGACTTCGGGCTGCGCGTGCCCGACTCCGCGACCTGGGAGGAGTGCCCGCCCGAGCAGTTGCGCGACCTCTTCGAGGGCGCCGTCGCGGCGGTGTGGGACGGCCGCGCCGAGAGCGACGGCTTCAACCGGCTCGTGCTCGCCGCCCAGCTGACCTGGCGCCAGGTCGTGGTGCTGCGCACCGTGGCGAAGTACCTGCGCCAGACCCGCGCCACGTACTCGCAGGACTACCTCGAGGACGCCCTCGTCTCGCACCCCTCGATCGCCCGCGATCTGGTGTCGCTGTGGGAGAACCGGTTCGACCCGCAGCGGTATGCCGGCGCGGTCGGCGCCGAGCGTGCCGCCGCGGAGGACGAGATCGCCACCCGGGTCGTCGACGCGCTCGACGAGGTCTCCTCGCTCGACCACGACCGCATCATCCGGGCCTTCCTCGGCGTCATCCGGGCCGGGCTGCGCACCAACTTCTACCAGCCGGGCGCCGACGGTGAGGTCAAGCCGTACGTCTCGCTCAAGCTCAACCCCAAGGCTGTGCCCGACCTGCCGGCGCCCCGCCCGCAGTTCGAGATCTGGGTCTACAGCCCCCGGGTCGAGGGCGTGCACCTGCGCTTCGGCCCGGTCGCGCGCGGCGGGCTGCGCTGGAGCGACCGGCGCGAGGACTTCCGCACCGAGGTGCTCGGGCTGGTGAAGGCGCAGATGGTCAAGAACGCGGTCATCGTGCCGACCGGATCCAAGGGCGGGTTCTACCCCAAGCAGCTGCCCGACCCCGCGCTCGACCGCGAAGCGTGGCTGGAGGAGGGGAAGTCCGCCTACCGGATGTTCATCTCCGCGCTGCTCGACATCACCGACAACCGGGTGTCCGGTGCGGCGGTGCCGCCCGAGCACGTGGTGCGACACGACGCCGACGACGTCTACCTCGTCGTCGCGGCCGACAAGGGCACGGCCACCTTCTCCGACATCGCCAACGGGGTCGCCCAGTCCTACGGCTTCTGGCTCGACGACGCGTTCGCTTCGGGTGGCTCGGTCGGCTACGACCACAAGGCGATGGGCATCACGGCCCGCGGCGCGTGGGAGTCGGTCAAGCGGCACTTCCGCGAGATGGGCGTCGACACCCAGACGCAGGACTTCACGGTCGCCGGCATCGGCGACATGAGTGGCGACGTGTTCGGCAACGGCATGCTGCTGTCCGAGCACATCCGCCTGGTCGCCGCGTTCGACCACCGGCACTTGTTCATCGACCCCACGCCGGATGCCGCGGCCTCCTTCGCCGAGCGCCGTCGCCTCTTCGACCTGCCGCGCTCCTCGTGGGGCGACTACGACACCTCGCTGATCTCCGAGGGTGGCGGCGTCTTCCCCCGCACCCTGAAGTCCATCCCGGTGACGCCGCAGATGGCCGAGGCGCTCGGCATCAAGGGCGTGCAGACGATGACGCCGGCCGAGCTGATCCACGCGATCCTGCTGGCCCCGGTCGACCTGCTCTGGAACGGCGGCATCGGCACCTACGTCAAGGCCTCCACCGAGGACCACCTCTCCATCGGCGACCGCGCCAACGACGGGATCCGGGTCGACGGCAAACAGCTGCGGGTCAAGGTCGTCGGCGAGGGCGGCAACCTGGGCCTGTCGCAGCTGGGCCGCATCGAGGCAGCGTTCTGCGGGGTTCGGGTCAACACCGATGCCATCGACAACTCCGCC
>Ga0302299_10001707_pt1 | contig 13254 bp, 13 predicted proteins | sample III_Fen_N3_4_FD_198795 | JGI IMG/M metagenome (GOLD analysis project Ga0302299, IMG submission 198795) | Peat permafrost microbial communities from Stordalen Mire near Abisko, Sweden - III_Fen_N3_4 | ecosystem: Environmental > Terrestrial > Soil > Wetlands > Permafrost | place: Sweden: Abisko... | reverse complement strand
TCAACGACGACTTCTCCGGCGGCGAGCAGAAGCGCATGGAGACGCTCCAGCTCGCCGTGCTGCGCCCCCGCATCGCGGTGCTCGACGAGATCGACTCCGGGCTCGACGTCGACGCGCTGCGCGACGTCGCCCGTCGGGTCGAGGCCATGACCCACGACGACGGCCTCGGTGTGCTCGCGATCACGCACTACGCCCGGCTCCTGCACGAGCTGCGGCCCGACCGCATCCACGTGCTCATGGGCGGCCGCATCGTCGCCAGCGGTGGCCCCGAGCTCGCCGAGGTGCTCGAGGGCACCGGGTACGAGGGCCTCGCCGCCGACCTCGGTGTCGACGAGATCACGCTCGAGAAGCCGGCCGAGGTCGACCCCTTCGCCGAACCCGGCTTCTAGGGGCGCTCGGCGCCGGGGACCCGCACGGTGGTGGTCTCGATCGCCCCGGTGCGGGCGGCCTGCGACTCGCCCCGCTCGCCGTGGGTGGTCGACGTGATCATGTAGAGCGTGCGGCCGTCGGGGCCGCCGAGCGCGCAGGCGATGCCGTGGCGACCCGGGGTGTCCACGATGTCGGTGACCTCGCCGCCCTCGATCACCCGCACGAAGCGGTCGGTCACCGGACCCGCGATCCACACGCCGTTCTCGGAATCGAGGCACATGCCGTCGGGGGCGTCGGGCAGCTCGGCCCACACGCGGCGGTTCGAGAGGGTGCCGTCGTCGGCGAGGTCGAACCCGGTGAGGCACTTGCCCGAGCTCTCCGCGACCACGAGCGTGCGGTCGTCGGTCGTGATCGCCATGCCGTTCGCCATGCGCAGGTCGGGCGCGGCCTCGTGCACCGAGCCGTCGGGGTCGACCCGCAGCAGCGATGACGGCGTCGGCCGCCCGCCGCCGCGGAGGTCGTAGCCGAACTGGCCCACGAAGGCGTGGCCGTGGCGGTCGACGACCATGTCGTTGATCTCGTGGGGCGCGAGCGCCGACAGGTCGGCGTGCACGGTCACGGTCTTGCCGTCGTAGCGCAGCACCGTCCGGGCGGTCATCGACGAGACCAGGAGCGTGCCGTCGGGGAGCCAGCCGAGCCCCGACGGCTGGTCGACCTCCACCACGGTGGACACCGTGCCGTCGGCGGTGACCTCCAGCACGGCGTCGGCGTGCATGTCGGAGACGAAGAGCACGTCACCGCGCCAGCGCGGACCCTCGAGGAAGTTGCGTCCGGTGACGAGCGGGGTGATGTGGGCCATTCGCGGATCCTAGGACCATCGCCGGACGGGCGCGTGCCGGGGCGGCCTTCCGAACGGGGTTCAGCGCAGGAGGTAGCCCAGGCCGACCACCGCACCGACGAACACCGCGGCGATCGCGAAGCACGCGAGGTACACGGGGACCATCGAGGGTCTGGCGCGCGGCACGGCGCCATGATCGCACCTGGGGCAGGCTCCGCCCGGGTGGTGCGGTGCCGCTGGAGTCGACGCTCAGGCGCTGATGACGACCGGCGTGCCGAGCGGGGCCTGCTTCGCGATCTCGAGGATCGCGTCGTTGGGCACGCGCACGCAGCCGTTGGAGATGTTCCGGCCGACCAGCTCGGGGTTGTTGGTCCCGTGGATCGCGATCTGGCCGGGCCCGCCGTTGAACGACATCAGCACTTCGCTGTAGCCGGAGAGTCCGAGGGCGTACGCGCCGTACGCTCCGCCCGGGCTGGATCGCAGGTCGACGGGGTCGGTGATGTAGAAGGTGCCCAACGGCGTGGGCGTGTTGGGCGCGCCCACCACGGCCGGCGTGCTGAGCACCTCCTTGCCGTCCTTGTACATCGTCACCGTGTGGTCGGTGAGGCTGACGGTGATCCGGTAGGGGTTGTCCGACAGGGTCACGTCACTGGCCTTCACCCAGCCGGTGGAGCCGTTGGGTCGCATCGGCAGGAGCGTCTTGAGCCAGTCGCCCTGGCGCTCGGTGACGAGCAGCGTGCGGGGCTGGAGGTAGTCGGTCTTGGCGCTGAACGACGTGACGACCTTGGCGCCGTCGGGTGCCTCGTACACCTGCAGCGTCGGAACCTTGGTGGTGGCGACCGCCGCGGGCGGCGAAACCGTGGCGGTGGTGGTCGGCGGGATCGTGGTGGTCGTCGTCGTGGTGGGCGGCGGCGCGGCGTTCGCCACCGGCTCGTTCGACCCACCACTGGTCAGCACCACTGCGCCCACGACGGCGACGAGGACCAGCGCGATGACAGAGGCGATGCCGATGCGAATGCGCTTTCGCCGGGTGGCAGCCCGTCGTGCGGTTCGCGTGGACTCGGGAGGCGGCTCCGTCATCTCGGCGAGCGTACCGCGGGCCGGGGGCCCACCCAAGGGCGGCACCGACCCCGGACGCCCCTGCGGGCGGGGGGTCCTGTGGTCAGGAGGCCGCAGGCTCGGGGGTCTCGGCCGCGAGCATCATGAGCCGGAGGTCGAGCAGGAAGTCCACGACCTCGGCGCCCGAGATCAGCTCGCGGCTGGTGAACTCACGCAGCGCGTCGTCGATCCGGAGGGTCAGGGCCTGCTCGTCCATGGTGGCTCCTTGGGTTCCCGATGTCCCGGGGGGTTCGGGATCGCTTGCCGGGTACTGACCGTAGTGTGAACGTACCCGGTGGGGTGGATGATTCCGTGTCAGCCCGATGACGGTTCGGTTTCGGCCTCGTCGAGGCCCTGCTGGAGGACGTTCCAGGCCAGCGTGGCGCACTTGATGCGCACGGGGAACTTGACCACACCCTGGAGCGCCTCGAGGTCGCCCAGCTGGACGCCCGCGAGCTCGTCGGCGAGGTCGGTCTCGTCGGCGCCCTCGAGCTTGGACTCGTGGATCGACATGAGGGCCTTGAACGCCCGGATGAGGGTGCGGGCCTCCTCGACGGGCTTGCCCTTGATCGCCGCGCTCATCATCGACGTGGACGCCTGGCTGATCGAGCAGCCCTGGCCGCCGGTCTTGACGTCGGTGACCACGCCGTCTTCGACCTCGAGGTAGAGCACCACCTCGTCGCCGCAGAGCGGGTTGAAGCCCTCGACCATGCGGGCGGGAGGAACCGGCAGCTCGCCCCGGTTCCGGGGGGCCCGGTAGTGGTCGAGGATGATCTCGCGGTAGAGGTCTTGCAGCCCTGACATTGCGGTTCCCCAGGTCTCGTCGGATCGATCCTCAGATCGAGAAGAACGATTCGGCCTTGGCCAGCGCCTCCACCAGCGCGTCGGCGTCGGCCCGGTCGTTGTACACCCCGAACGACGCGCGTGTCGTGGCGGGAACGCCGAGCACGCGCATCAGGGGCTTGGCGCAGTGGTGGCCGGCGCGCACGCACACGCCCTCCTCGTCGACCACCTGGGACACGTCGTGCGCGTGGATGTCGTCGAAGAGGAACGAGATCACCCCACCGCGGTCGTCGGCCCCGGCCGGGCCGTAGACGGTGAGGTTGTCGCCGAAGCGGTCGGCGAGCGCGCCGAGCGTGTACTCGGTGAGGGCGCGTTCGTGGGCCCGCACCGCGTCCATCCCGATCGCCTCGAGGTAGTCGACCCCGGCGCCGAATCCGACGGCCTCGACGATGGCCGGGGTGCCCGCCTCGAACTTCCAGGGGATGTCGTTGGTGGAGAAGCCCTCGGTGGTGACGTCGCGGATCATCTCGCCGCCGCCCATGAACGGGGGCATTTCCTCGAGCAGCTCGGCCTTCGCCCACAGGGCGCCGATGCCGGCCGGGCCGAGGAGCTTGTGGGAGGAGAAGGCGATGAAGTCGGCGCCCCACGCCTGCACGTCCACCGGCATCTGGGGCACGGCCTGGCAGGCGTCGACGAGCACGTGTGCACCCGCGGCGCGGGCCGCGCGCACCAGGTGGGGGACGTCGACGATGGTGCCGGTGACGTTGGACATCGCGGTGATCGCGAGGAGGGACGCGCCGTCGAGGAGCCGGTCGAGGTCGGTGAGGTCGAGGCGCTGGTCGCTCGTGAGGGGGATCCAGCGGATCTCGACGCCCCGTTCCTGGCGCAGGATGTGCCAGGGCACGACGTTGGCGTGGTGCTCGAGGTAGCTGAGCACGATGACGTCGCCCTCGTGGAGGTTGGCGCGGGCCCACGAGTAGGCCACGAGGTTGATGGCCTCGGTGGCGTTGCGAGTGAACACGATCTCGCGCGACTCGGCCGCGCCGACGAAGCGCGCGACCTTGGCCCGGCCCGCTTCGAACGCGGCGGTGGCCTCCTCGGCGATCGTGTAGACGCCACGGTGGACGTTCGCGTACGACTCGCGGTAGATGCGGTCCATCGCGTCGAGCACCTGCACCGGCTTCTGGGCCGACGACGCGGAGTCGAGGTAGACGAGGCGCTTGCCGTTGACCAGGCGCTTCAGGATCGGGAAGTCGGCCTGGATGCGGGCGACGTCGAGGGCGGAGGCGTCGGTGCTCATGCGGCGGCTTCCGCGCGGAACGTGTCGAAGCCCTCGGCCTCGATGCGCGTGACGAGCTCGGGGCCTCCGCTGATCGCGACCCGGCCGTCGAGGAGCACGTGCACCTGGTCGGGCGGGAGGTGGTCGAGGATCCGCTGGTAGTGGGTGATCAGCAGGATGCCCAGCGCGGGGCGCTCGCTGCGCACCTCCTGGATCGCCCGGGAGACCTCGACGAGCGCGTCGATGTCGAGGCCGGAGTCGGTCTCGTCGAGCACCGCGAACTCGGGCTCGAGCAGCGCCATCTGGAGGATCTCGTTCTTCTTGCGCTCGCCACCGGAGAAGCCCTCGTTGAGGTAGCGGGACACGAAGCGGTCGTCCATGCCGAGGCGCTTGGACCACGCCAGGACCGACATCCGCACCTCGAGCACCGAGAAGTCGTTGATGCCCTTGCGATTGGCCATCGCCTGGCGCAGGAAGTTGAGGACGCTCACGCCGGAGATGGCCTCGGGGTGCTGGAAGCCGAGGAACATGCCCCGGGCGGCGCGCCCGTCGGGGCCGAGGGTGGTGACGTCCTCACCCTTGAACCGGATGTGCCCGGCGGTCACCTGGTAGCCGGGGTCGGCCAGCAGGGTCTTCGCCAGCGTGGACTTGCCGGAGCCGTTGGGGCCCATGAGGGCGTGGACCTCGCCCTCGCCGACGCTCAGCGAGACCCCGCGGAGGATCTCGGTGCCGTCGACGGCGACGTGGAGGTCTTCGAGCTCGAGGAGCGGTGCCATGGGCCCCAGTTTAATTGCACTACGGACGTAGTGGAAATTCGGATCGCCGTTGTCTCGCTCAGCGAGCGGGCCGGGCGAGGGAGAGGGCGAAGTCGCCCGCGGGATCGGTCCACCAGCCGTCGAGCGCGAGCCCGGCGGCGCCCAGCTCGGCCTCCACCCGCTCCCGGCGGAACTTGGCGCTGATCTCGGTGCGCAGCGCCTCGCCCGGGGCGAAGCGCACATCGAGGTCGAGGGCCTCGACCCGCACGGTCCGGGCGGTGTCGGTGCGCAGCCACATCTCGATCCACTCGGCCTCGGCGTCCCAGCGGGCCACGTGGGCGAAGGCGTCGGGGTCGAAGTCGGCGTCGAGGGACCGGTTGACGACGCGCAGGACGTTGCGGTTGAAGTCGGCGGTCACGCCGGCGGCGTCGTCGTACGCGGCCACCAAACGGGCGGTGTCCTTCACGAGATCGGTGCCGAGGAGGAACGTGTCGTCGGGGCCGAGCCCGGCGGCCACCTGGGCGAGGAACGTCGCGCGCGTCGCCGGAGTGAGGTTGCCGATGGTGCTGCCGAGGAACGCGACCATGCGCGTGCCACCACCGGGGATGCGGTCGAGGTGGTGCTCGAAGTCGCCCACCACCGCGTGCACCGATACGCCGTACTCTCCGGCCACCGCGTTGGCCGCGTCGACGAGTGTGGCCTCGCTCACGTCGAACGGCACGAAGCGCTCGAGCGTGCCGGCGCCCGCGAGCGCGTCGAGGAGCAGGCGCGTCTTCTCCGATGTGCCCGAGCCGAGCTCGACCAGCGTGTCGGCGCGGCTGCGCGCCGCGAGCTCGGCGGCGTGCCGCTCGAGGATCGACCGCTCGGCGCGGGTGGGGTAGTACTCGGGGAGCCGGGTGATCGCGTCGAAGAGCTCGGAGCCGCGGTCGTCGTAGAAGTACTTGGGTGGGAGCTCCTTGGGGGACGCGCTGAGCCCGGCGCGCACGTCGGTCTCGAGCGCGCGAGCGAGGTCGTCGGGGCCGAGGTGCACGTCGACCTGCACGGTGGGCGTGGTGCTCACGGGAGGGACTCCATGCGGGGCGCCGCACCGGTGGCGCAGGTGACGAGGGTGCGGTCGGGCACGGCGCTCCACGCGGGGTCGTCGTCGAGCGGCTCCGACGCGACCCAACCCGGCTTCGCGAAGAGCGAGTTGCCGACGGCCGTGGCCACGCTGGTGGCGCCGTCGTGGAGGATGAGGTTGAGGCGACCCCCGCTCACCGCCTCGGTTGCCGCGATCGTGTCGGACAACGCGTCGCGCGGCGTGGCGCCGGCGTCCATGCGGTCGAGCACCATCGCGAAGAGCACCTCGGTGTCGGCGTGCCCCTCGATCCCCGCGAGGCGCGCGGGGGTGATGGTCGCACGCAGCGCGTCGCGCGCGCCCTCGACGAAGTCGGCGACGAACCCGTTGAGCGAGAACGACCATGCGCCCGACACGAACGGCGCGTTGCCCTCGGCCTCGATCGGCGCGCCGGGCGACGCGAGCCGCGCCGCGCCGACGAACGCGGGTGTGCGGACGTGGAGGATGGTCTCGCCGAACGCCTCGTCCTCCCACATCGGCACCTCGGTGCGGTAGCGGTGGGGGATCGCACTGCCGGGCAGGTACCAGGCCACGCCGTAGCCGTGGGGGTTGTCGGGGCCGCTGAGCTGGTGCTTGGGTGTGCGGGCCTGGTGCACGAGCGCGTGGGGCGCGTGCCACAGCGGGTCGGCGAGCGCGATCGGCGGGCCGACGTACGCGAGGTGCCGGCACATCAGGCGTCGTGGGCGAGGCGGAGCCCGGCGAAGATCTGGCGGCGGATGGGGAAGTCCCAGTTGCGGAACGTGGTGCGCACCGCCACGGGGTCGGCGGCCCAGGATCCGCCGCGCAGCACCGTGTACTGGTCGCCGAAGAAGACCTCGGAGTACTCGCGGTAGGGAAACGACCGGAAGCCCGGGTAGGCGGCGAAGGTGCTGCTCGTCCACTCCCAGACGTCGCCCAGCATCTGCTCTGCGCCCCAGCGGCCGGCCGTGGCCGGGAGGGTGCCGACCGGGCTCGGGGCCCAGCGGCGGTGGCCGAGGTTGGCCGCGGCGACCGGCGCGCCCTCGGCCGCGGCCTCCCACTCGGGCTCGGTGGGGAGGCGGGCGTCGGCCCAGCGGGCGAAGGCGTCGGCCTCGTACCAGCACACGTGCTGCACGGGCTCGGACCCGGGGAGGTCCTCCCGGCGGCCGAAGCGGAGCCGGCTCCAGGTGCCGGCGCCCTCGGCCCGCCAGAACTGCGGGTGGGCGAGGCCGGCCTCGGTGCGCCAGGCCCAGCCCGCGTCGGTCCAGCGGCGGGGGTCGTCGTAGCCGCCGTCGGCGACGAACTCGGCGTAGCGCGCGTTGGTGACGGGGTAGCGGTCGATCACGAACGGCGCGAGCTCCACCGTGTGCCCGGGGCGCTCGTTGTCGTACGCCCAGGGATCGGTGCTCGTGCCGAGGGTGACGGTGCCGCCGGGCACGGCGCAGGTGGCGAACGGGTCGACCGCGGCGGGTGTGGCCGCGCCGGGCTCGTCGGCGATCGCCCCGTCCGGGTGGGCGAAGCCCTCACCCATGAGCTGGATGGTGGCGACCATCGTCTCGGTGTGCTGGTGCTCGTGCTGCACGACCATGCCGTAGACGAACCCGTCGTGCAGGAGCGGCTCGTCGGTCACGAAGTCGACGGTGGCGAGGTGCGCGAGCGTGCGCGCCCGTACGTCGGCGGCGAACGCGCGCGCGCCGGCGGGATCGAGAATGGGGAGGTCGACGCGCTCGCGGCGTGGGTGGCGGAACGCGTCGTACAGGTCGTCGAAGCGCGGGTCGGTGGGCGCGACGTCGTCGAGCGCGCGCAGCAGCCACAGCTCCTCGTAGTGTGCGATGTGCGCGAGGTCCCAGCACAGCGGCGACATCAGCTCGGACACCTGCCGGCGCTGGTCGGCCTCGGTGACGGGCTCGAGCAGCGCGAGGGTCGCGCGGCGCGCTCGCTCCAGCTCGTCGACGACGCGCGCGTTCGACATCCGGGTGTGCGTGGTGGTCATGCGTTGTCGGGCCGGGGGAGGAGCGTGCCGTCGTGCGCGTACGCGTCGAGCAGGTCGTCGGCTGGGGTGCGGCCGCGGGCGACGAACCGGTCGGCGAACTCGGCCGCGGCGTCGACGGTGTGGGTGTCGGCGCCGTTCCGGGAGAGCGCGGCCGTCGCGGCCTCGAAGCACGCGCGTGCGGCCGCCGCGATCGCAGGGTCGGCGAGACCGCAGCGCGCGGCGTCGGTCCATCGGTTGCGCACGGGTGAGGCAGCCTCGGCCGCGGCGGCCGACGCGTCGGGGTCGTCGACGAGGACGGTGCCGACCGCGGCGGCGACACGCCACCAGGGCGCGGGGAGCGCGTCGACCATGCGCAGCTCGAACCAGCCGCGGGGACGCACCGGTGGGAACAGGGTGGTCAGGTGGTACTCGAGGTCCTCCACCGTGGGCCATCCCACGTCGTGGCCCCGCTCGATCCACTCGGCGAAGGTGAGGCCGGGCGGCACCGCGACGTGCTCGGTGTCGGAGCGGCGGACGAGCATCACGCCCGCGTCGAGCGCGTAGCGCGACCAGGCCTCCCTGGGGCCGACGCCGTTCGCGACCGGCTGGGTGCGCGCGGGATCGATCCTGCTCCACACCGCCAGCCGGGTCGACTTCCAGCCGCTCGGGTGGCCGTTCCAGAACGGCGAGTTGGCGAAGGTCGCCGCGAGCACCGGCCCGAGCGCGTGGACGAGGTCCCACCGACGCTCGGTCTCGCCGGCGTCACCGAGGTCGAGGTTGAGCTGGAGCGCGGCGGTGCTGCGCATCATCGTGCGCCCGGCTTCGCCCCAGGCGTCGAAGTACGCCTCCATCGCGTCGTAGCGCGGCGACCGCAGGAACCGGTCGCGCCGTGGGCCCGGCTCGAGCCCGATCGCCACCATCCCGATCCCGGCGCGGGCGAGTGCGCGCCCGAGTGACGCGGCATCGGCCGCGAGGGCGGTGATCGCCTCCAGGCGCGGGAGCGGCCGCGTGGACAGCTCGACCTGGCCGCCCGGCTCGTAGGTGATGCGGCTGCGGTGGGGGATCGTGGCCATCGCGGCGGCCCGGCACACGGCGTCGAAGGCGGCCGGGCGGGTGAGGTCGGCGAGGTCGACCGTGCACCACTCCATCTCCACCCCGACGCGCCGGGTCCCGTCGGCGCTCCGGGCGCCTTCGGCGGGCGTTGCGAAGCCCCGGTCCGCCGCGATGCGGGCGGCCTCGGTGGCGGGGAGGACGGGATGGGGTGACGGCATGGACGACTCCGGAGTCGCCGGGTGTTCGTCGGCGAGCGACCGGACGGATGACCCGACGCACGACGCTAGCCCCCGTCGGGTGGGGTGCGGTCCGCCCGAGCGTGGGGGCGGATCCGGGTCCGGGCGCGTACCATCGCTTCGCGATGATGACGTCTTCGGTTCCGGTGGTGGCCGTCGACGGATTGGCGAAGCGATTCGGCGAGGTGAGCGCGGTCGAGGACCTGTCGTTCACGGTCGAGCGAGGCCAGGTCTACGGGCTGCTCGGACCCAACGGCGCGGGCAAGACCACGACCCTGCGGGTGCTGATGGGCCTGGAGCGCCCGACGGAGGGCACCGCCCGCCTCTTCGGGACCGTGGTGACGCCGAGCAGCCGCGAGATCGCGCGGGTCGGCGCGATGGTCGAGCTGGCGGCGTTCGTGCCCCACCTCACGGGGATGCGCAACCTGCGGCTGTGGTGGGAGGCGGGCGGCGCACACATGCGCGACGCCGACCTGGAGACCGCGCTCGCGATCGCCGACCTCGGCGACGCGATCGACCGCAAGGTGAAGACCTACTCGGCCGGGATGAAGCAGCGACTCGGCTTCGCCCGTCTGCTGCTCGGGCGACCGGAGCTCCTCGTGCTCGACGAGCCCACCAACGGCCTCGACCCCGGCGAGATCCGCGAGATCCGCGAGATGATCACGCGGTTGAGCGGGGAGGGGGTGACGGTGCTCCTGTCGAGCCACCACCTCACCGAGGTGGAGCAGGTGTGCACGCACGTGCTGGTGATGAACCGGGGCCGATTCGTGGCGAGCGGCACCGTCGACGAGCTGATCGGCGCGTCGGGCTCCGTGTACGTGGAGACCGACGATCGCGAGCGGGCGCGCACCGTGCTCGCGGCCATGCCCGGGGTCGTGCGGGTCGAACCGCAGGGCGAGGGCCTCGTCGTCGAGGTGCGCGACGCGCGGAGGTCGGAGCTCGCGGCCGCCCTCGTGGGCGCGGGCCTGCGGCTCGAGACGATCATGCCCACGCAGCGTCTGGAGGACGCGTTCCTCGACCTGCTCGCGACGGGCGAGGCGGCGTCGTGATCGCGCTCGTGCGCACCGAGTTCACCAAGGCGACGCGCCGCACGCGCACACTGGTGATCGCACTCCTGCTCATCGGTCTCCCGACCCTGATCTCCGTCGCGGTGAAGACGCACGGACGCACGCGACGGGGACCCGACGGCGAAGGCCTGTTCCGGCTGGCCGAGCAGAGCGGGTTGCTCGTGCCCGCGGCGGTGCTGAGCGTGACGAGCGCGTTCTTGCTCATCGTGATCGCGGCCACGTTCGCGGGCGACTCGGTTGCCGGCGACGCGGCCTGGGGCAACCTCCGGTACCTGCTGATGCGGCCGGTGAGCCGGGTGCGGCTCTTGATCGCGAAGGCGTTCGTGGCCGGGGTCCTGATCTGGGCGGCCACGGTGCTGGTGGCGCTGGCCGGGCTCGTGGCCGGCGTCGTGCTCTTCGGGAGCCACCCGGTCCGCGTGCCGGGCGTGGGCAACCTGGTCACCGGCCCCCTGGGGAGCGGGTTCGAGCTGACGGCCGGGGATCTCCTCGCGCGCACGGCCGTCGCCACCGGGTACGTGGCGTTCGGGTTCACCGCGCTCCTCGCGCTCGGCACCCTGTTCTCCACGCTCACCGACAGCCCGGCGGGCGCGATCGGGGCCACGGCCGGCGTCTACATCGTGTCGGAGATCCTCGACGGGATCTCACAGCTCGGCCGCATCCGGTACGTGCTGCCCACGCACTACGGCGAGGCGTGGCGGACGATGTTCCTCGAGAACCGGTACTCGCACGACATGGTCACCGGCCTCGGGGTGCAGGTGCTCTACCTGTTGGTGGTCGGCACGATCGCGGCGGTCTGGTTCCGGGCCAAGGACATCCGCTCCTGACCCACGACCCGTGCAGGTCAGCGGGCGACCACCCGGCGGAACTCGGCCGCGAAGCGGTCGTCGGGCTCGGGCTCGCGCAACACGGGGCGGGCCGTGCGGAACGCGCTGGTGGTGGTGCCTTCGGTCATCAGCGTGTCGACGATGCCGTCGGCCAGCGCGCCGGCATCGCCGATGGGGACGAGGCGCGCGGTGCCGGGGGTCGCGTGGGTGGCGATCTCGCGCGGACCGCCGGCGTCGGTCATCACCACGGGAACGCCGCTCGCGAGCGCTTCGACCGCGACCAGCCCGTACGGCTCCGGTTCGGTGGACGCCATGACGAACACGTCGAGGTCCGCGAGGATCTCGGGGACGTCGGTGCGGGTCCCGAGCCAGTGCGCGTCCGGGAGTGCGTCGGCCCGGGACCGCAACCCCTCGAAGTACTGCTCCTTGCCGGCAACCGGCCCGCCCGCGACCACGAGGTGCGCGGTGGGGCAACGGTTCTTCACGAGCGCGAACGCGTCGAGGAGCACGTCGACGCCCTTCCAGGTGTCGATGCGCCCGGCGCCGCCGACGAGCGGCGCGTCATCGGGGATGCCGGCGCCTTCCCGGAACCGTCCCGCGCGTTCGGGTGAGAACTCCGACGCGTCGACCGTCTCGTGGATCACGACGACGTCGCTGCCGGGGAGCTGGTCGGCGATGGCCTGGGACATCGCGATAACGCGTGACGCGAAGTGACGGGTGAGCACCTGCTCGATCCGCAGCGCGACACCCGACTGCACCGTGATCTCGCGCGCGTGCCAGACGTGCGGACGCCGCGTGAGAGCCGCCGCGGCCCAGCCGTACCAGGAGTGCAGCGAGTTGGTGTGCACGACGTCGATGTCGAGGCGGCGGATCAGGCGCACGAGCCGGGCCACCGCCACCGGCCAGCCGACGGCGTACCGGGCCCAGGTCCCGAGGCCGTGGGAGGTGGAGATCCGCTCCATCGGCACCACGTGCACGGCGGTGCCGGTGGCCTCGAGCTCGGCCCGAAGCGGCGGGTCGGCCGGAACCGCCGCGTGGCACTCGAACTCGAGAGGTGGCAGGCTTCGGAGCAACCTGACCAGAGCCTGATCCGAGCCTCCGCGCTCCGCGACGGGTTGGATCGTGAGCAGCCGGATCATGCGCGTCGCCCTCAATCTCGAGCAGTTGTTCCAGCGGCCGCCCGGAGGCATCGGCCGATACGCCGCCGAGCTGGCGAGGGTACTGCCCACCGTCGGCGAGCCCGGCGAGGTGCTGGTGCTGCCGTTCGTCGCCCGGCACAAGGCCGCCGAGGTGAAGGCGGTGATGGCCGCAGCCGGCATCGACCGCGAGCCGGTGGTGCTCCCGTATCCGCGCGCGTGGCTCTACGAGGCGTGGAACCGTTGGGGTCAGGTCGACCCGATCGCGATGGTGGGCGGGCACGGTCGGGTGCGTGGTGCCGACGTGCTGCACGCGCCGTCGCTCGCGGTGCCGCCGCGCAACCGCATCCCGCTCGTGGTCACCGTGCACGATGCCGCGCCGCTGCGGTTTCCCGAGACGTACCCCAAGCGGGGCCGCCGGTTCCACGAGCTGGGCTTCGACGCCGCGGCGCGCCGGGCCGACGCGCTGATCGCGCCGACCGCGGCCGCGGCCGACGAGGTGGCCGAGTTCACGGTGATCGCCCGCGAGCGGATCCATCCGATCCACCACGGCGTCGACCACACGATCGCCTCCGACGACGACGTGGCCCGAGCCCGCGACGAGCTCGGCCTCGCCGACCGGCCCTACATCTGCTGGGTGGGCACGCTCGAGCCCCGCAAGGACGTCGGGGTGCTCGTCGACGCGTTCGCGCGCGTCGTCGAGACCCAGGACATCCCGCACCGGCTCGTGCTCGTGGGCCCCGACGGCTGGCTCGACGGGCAGGCCGAC
>Ga0302299_10001706_pt1 | contig 13256 bp, 10 predicted proteins | sample III_Fen_N3_4_FD_198795 | JGI IMG/M metagenome (GOLD analysis project Ga0302299, IMG submission 198795) | Peat permafrost microbial communities from Stordalen Mire near Abisko, Sweden - III_Fen_N3_4 | ecosystem: Environmental > Terrestrial > Soil > Wetlands > Permafrost | place: Sweden: Abisko... | reverse complement strand
CGGCGCGGACTTCCAGGCCATCGAGGCGGCCGCCGAGCACGGCGATCCGCGGGCACGGCTCGCGATCGATGTGTTCGTCCATCGCATCCGCAAGTACGTCGGCGCCTACGTCGCCGAGCTCGGAGGCGCCGACGCCGTCGTGTTCAGCGGCGGGATCGGCGAGCACGCCCCGGGCGTACGCGAGCGGGTGTGCGCCAACCTCGGGTTCATGGGGGTGACGCTCGACGCCGCGCGCAACCGCGCGACGCGCGCCGTGGAGGCCGGCTGCGTCGACATCTCCGAGCCCCACGCCCGGACGCGCGTCCTGGTCGTCCACGCGAACGAGGAGCGGATGATCGCCCGCGAGGTCGTGCGCTGCCTCGCGGGACCCGCGGCGGCCGTGCGCGGCGCGCATGCTCGCCCGATCCCCGTCGGCGTCTCCGTGCGGCACGTCCATCTGTGCCGCGCCGATTGCGACGCGCTGTTCGGCCCCGACTACGAGCTGGCGCGACGCCGCGACGTATCGCAACCCGGCCAGTACGTGACCCGCGAGACCGTGGACGTGATCGGCCCGCGCGGCGAGCTGCGCGGCGTCGGCATCATCAACCCGCTGCGCGGCGAGACCCAGATCGAGCTGGCGCGCACCGACGCGATTCACCTCGGCATCGATCCGCCGTTGCGCCAGTCCGGCCACCTCGCAGGTACGCCGGGCGTCCGGCTGCGCGGCCCGCGCGGTGAGGTCGCGCTCGCGCGGGGCGCGATCATCGCGAAGCGCCACGTCCACATGAGTCCGGAGGACGCGCGCCGGTTCGGCGTGGTCGATCAGGAGCTCATCCGCGTCAAGGCGGACGGCGAGCGCGAGACCACGCTCGGCGATGTCATCGTCCGCGTCGACCCGGCCTTCACGCTCGACCTGCACCTCGACACCGACGAGGCCAACGGCGCGGGGCTGAACGAAGCCAGTGTCGTGGCGTTCGTCGGCAGCGAGCGCCGGCCCGACCCCATCGATCTGCGCCAAGGATCTTTATGAAGCACCGTACACCGACCCTCCCGCCACCCGGCAGCTCTGCACCGGCGGAGACTGGGCATGTGCCCACGGCGATCTGGACGCGCTTCGCCACGTCGCGCGGCACCTCGCCGCCGGGGCCGTGGAGCCGCTGCATCACGAGCTCCTGACGCTCGCGGAGCTCTGCGTCCGCGATCCGTACCGCGCACCCACGGTCTGGGGACACCTGACCGCGCGACTGTATCAGCCGGCTGCGGCGAGCCTGCCCTGATCGCTCCACACGGCCGAAACCATGAAGGTTACTCCGGATCAGGGCTCCGAACCCAAGTCAGAATTCTCGGACGACATGGATCGCTGAGATTTCCCACCTGGGGCATGTTCACGGTTCACCTTGTGTACGGCCTGTCAGACGCGCGGATTCAGTTCGTCAAGTTGATCAACGAGGGCGCGTGGCATCGCGACCTGGGGTTCGATCTCGACCACATCCCGGTGTTCACCGACCAGCTCGTGCCGAACATCAGCGAGCAGTCGCCGACCGTGATGAAGAAGAAGGTCGACACCATGATGGAGATCACCCAATCGTGGCCCGATCCCACCCGGCGCAGAGCGATCTTGGAGCACATCCAGGAGGTCCTCACCAAGCACCTGATCACCAGCGCGGAGCAGCACGCGCCGGAATATCTCCCGACCGGGCAGCCCTACCGGGAGTGGGAGAACATTCGCAACCAGAGTCAGATGATCGAGAAGACCAACGACTTCTTCTCGCGCAAATGCAAGACCGGTCTGCGAATGCCGCACGGTCAAGTGTCGACCGAGTTCACGCTGGGAGACACGATCTTCCTGGTCAACGGCCTCGATATGGTAGCGATCGTTCGGAAGACCGATGCGGTCAAATCGATCATCACGTTCCGCGAGCTGCGATCGACGTTCCGGACCGAGATGGACGCAACGCGGGCCGGACAGTCGAATCGCGAGCTCCCCGTGTTCGCGCGCATCCTCCACACCGGTAACGGCAACCCCGTGCGCGTCGTGCGGGCGCCGGCGCCGTGGTCCGAGGACTGGCTCGAGCACATGACCTCATCCCAGTTCCAGGCCATGGGTGGCTCCTCCAGCCTGCCCCGCGAGGTGGCGGAGAAGTTCTATGTCATGCGCGGGGCCGACCTGTGGCAGGTCTATGCGCAGCGTCGCGGGGCATGATGCGCCGTCGAGCGTGACGAAGTAGACGGAGTCACGACGAAGCGCCGAGCTGGAATGCTCGGCGCGGCTTGAATGACTGTTGATGGTTCGCCCGGTTGATAACAACGGAGCGGAGCGCATCATCCCAGTGCTCGAGCCAGTGCTCGAGCCAGTGCTCGAGCCAGTGCTCGAGTCGAGCGAACGCTGGCCTCCGAGCAAGAAGCCGCGCGCGAAGGGATCGTCGGCTTGGCCGCGCGGGCATCGCGGGCATCGCGGGCATCGCGCGCATCGCGCGCATCAGGCCTGCGCCGCGGGGCGGCAGCAGTCGCGGTAGCGCTGGCCGCTGCCGCAGGGGCAGGGGACGTGGCCCGACGGCGCCGCCGTGCCCGGGGCCGGGCGCCACGGCCGTGAGACCGGCGGCGGCGCGTGATCCTGGGCGAGCAGGTCGTCGATCTCGACGTCGTCGGGCAGCGCGGCGATCGCCGTGATCTTGTCGAGCGGGAGCGCGACGCCGGTACCGTCGGCGAGGTCCTCGCCCAGCACGAACCACATCGAGCCGCGGCGCGCGACCTGCTCGATCTCGACCAACCGCACCTTGCCGGCGACGTGGAGCGCGACCCACGCGATGCGCTCGGCGGCGGCCTCGAGCCAGGGCCGCAATTGCTCCTGCTGCCACGACAGCACCACCGGCGGCCGCTTCGACGGTGGAGCCGGAGCGCGGGCCGCAGGCGAGGTCGCCGGGACCACGCTGCGCCGGGCCTCGAGCTTGGCCAAGCCGAGGATGAGGTCGTCGACATCGTGCGAGCGCGCGAGCAGCTGATCGAGGTCGCGCGGCGGCTGCTCGACGAGCACGTCGCCCAGCGGTCCGTCGAGCAGCTCGGACATCGCTCGGTCGTTGTCGAGGCCGTGCGCGTCCGCCCAGTCGGCGATCTGCGCGACCGGATCGGCCGCCGCCAGCCGGGCGGGCGGGCCGCTCGTCGATGCCGGCGACTGCTGCGGGATGTCGTCGAGGTAGCGGTCGCGGACGCCTTCGAACGGCTCGCCCAGCAGCCACGCCGCCAGCTTGCCGCGCAGCCGCGCAGGGGGGCGGCCCAGCCCGGCGGGCGACCTGGCGCTCGGCGTCGGCGGCGTCTGGCGACGCCGAGCCGCGTCGGCCTCGGGCTGGATCCCCGCCGCGACTAGCGCCCTGGACAGCTCGCGCGCCGGGACCTCGGCGCCGACCACCAGCACCCCCGGCGCCAGCCGGCGCGGCTCGAGCTTGGCGAGCGCCGCGAGCGCGTGGCTCTCGGCCGCAGCGTCGACGACGATCACGTGGCCGGTCGCGAGCTTCGCCGGGATGACCGCGCCGGCCCAGTCGCGGATCGCGACCTCGACGTTCTGCGGGATCGGATGCTGGCTGGCCGACGCGAGCCAGCCGAGGATCTGCGCCCCGGTCGCCCCGGCCGCCAGCGCGCGACCGACCGCCGGCCTGGAGATCCGGGCCACGAGCGCGCGATCGAGCCGCACCCAGTCAGAGCACGCGCCGATCTGGACGATATCGAGCAGGCGGGACTCGGGGGGCAGGATCACCTCGAAGCTCGGCGTGATGTGCCCGCTCGTGGTGCCCTCGGGCGAGCGGTAGCCGACCGCAGGCACGTTGTTCACCGTGCCGAGCGTGAAGCCCGGCAGGTCGGACAGGCCGTTGTAGATGATCCGCTGGACGTCGTGCAGCGCGTGGCGCGCGCACCACCGCTCGGCGACCTCGCGGCCGATCGGACCCTGGGCGAGCAGCTCCTGCAGCGCCGCCAGCCCCTTGGTCGCGGGGTAGTGGCCGTTCGCCGCGGCGACCAGCGCGGCGGCGTCGGGCCGAACGACCTCACCGTCGGCCGCGACCAGCTTCGTGTCGAGCGCGACGCGCAGCATGCGATCGGCGACGCGCTCGTCGAGTCCGACCTGCTTGGCCAGCCGCTTGACCGCGCCGAAGTGAAGGTCGCCGCCCTTGTTCAGCTTGAGCTCGAAGTGGCGGGTCGCGATGCACAGCGCGAGGAACGCGCGCGGATCGGCGCCGGCCGGCGCGTCGGGGACAAAGCCCGCCAGCGGCAGCGGTGCAGCGTCGAGATCGATCACCTGCGGGACGACGAGCTTGGCCGCCGGATGGACGAGCCCGGTCGCAGGCTTGCCATCGCGGGTCGTGAGCGGCACGGCGAGCACGGCGCGCATCGCCGGCAGCACGGCGTGACGGTAGAGATCCTCGCGCAGGCCGTAGCGCGCGTGCGCCTCCCGCGCGAGCTGGGAGTCGGTGCCGAAACCGCCGCCCTCCGCGAGGATCTGGAGGATCGACAGCGTGGCCGCGGGCAGCGCCTCGAGCGCGGCCTCGACCCACGCCGCATCGCGCAGCCGCTCGGCGAGCTCGGCGCGGCGAGCCGCGACCTGTTCGCCCGGGATGCCGAGCATGCCTGCCAGCGCGAGATCCGGAATGTCCTCGAGCGGCCACCCTCGGGAGGACGCGCGCCCGTCAGTTGAGGAGGTCGCCATCGTCGGATCCTCGTTCGCGGTGGCCGGAGGCCGCGGGCAGCTCGATGTCAGGACCGTCCGGCATGTCCTCGATGAAGAACCGGTAGCCCTGCTCGGTCAGGAACAGCTGGCGATGCAGCGCCAGCTCCTCCTCGCAGGATCGCCGGCTCACGATCGTGTAGAAGCTCGCGCCTCCCGGCTTGGGCCGCAGCACCCGGCCGAGCCGCTGCGCCTCCTCTTGCCGCGACCCCATCGTCCCCGAGATCTGGATGAGCACCGCGGCCTCGGGCAGATCGATCGCGAAGTTGCCGACCCGCGACAGCACCAGGATCCGGGTCTGCCCCGACCGGAACGACGCGTACGCCGCCTCGCGCTCGCGGTGCGTCGAGTCGCCGGTCAGGATCGGCGCGCCGAGCGCGGCCGCCACGGCGCGCAGCGAGTCGAGGTAGGTGCCCATGATCAGGATCCGCTCGCCGAGGTGGCGCTCGACCAAGGCCTGCGCCGCCGCCAGCTTGGCCGGGTTCTCCGCGGCGATCCGCGGCTGGTCGCGGAGCTCGGCGGCGGCGTAGCGCTCCATCACGGTGCGCGGCATCGCCACGCGGACCTCGAAGCACGTCGCCTGGGCGATGTGGCCCGACCGCTCGAGCGCGCGCCAGCCGATCTCGAACCGCTTGGGGCCGATCAGCGCGAACACGTCGGTCTCGCGGCCATCCTCGCGGACCAGCGTCGCGGTGAGCCCCAGGCGCCGCCGCGCCTGCAGCTCGGCGCTGAGCCGGAAGATCGGCGCGGGCACGAGGTGGACCTCGTCGTAGATGATGAGGCCCCACGGCTCGTGCGCCAGCCGATCGAAGTGGGTGTAGCCGGCGGCGCCGGCCCCGCCCTTCTTGCTCACCATCGAGTACGTCGTGATCGTCACCGGCGCCACGATCGCGCCGCGCGCGCCCTCGTAGACCGCGACCGCGTCGTCGGCGAGCTGGGTGCGCGCCCGCAGCTCACGCCGCCACTGCGTCGCGGCCTCGCGGCTCGACGTCAGCACCAGCGTGCGGGTGCCGAGCGCCGCCATCGCGAGCACGCCGATCAACGTCTTGCCGGCGCCGCACGGCAGGACGATCACGCCATGGCCGGTGACCCGGAACGCCGCGACCGCCGCGGTCTGATACGGATACGGCGTGAACGCGTCGAGCTTGACCGTCACCTCGAGCGGCGCACCATCGACCAGCCCCGCGACGTCATCGACGGGATAGCCGGCGGCGAGCAGCCCACGCTTGAGCGCGCCGCGATGCCCGACCGGGACGGCGAAGTGCTCGCCGCGCGGGGTGATCAGCGCGGCGAGCTTGCGATCGCGGCTCAGCCGCAGCCGCACCGCCTCGCTGGTGACCCGCAGCTCGAGCTCGCTCGGATCCGCGCCATCGACCAGCCGGCAGACCCCGTGCCGCCCCATCAGGTCGCGGATCTCGTGCTCGACGTTCGCGGGCAAGTCGAACCGACTGATCGCGCGGAGCCCGTCGATCACCTCGGTCGTGGTGAAGCCGAGCGCGGCCGCGTTCCACAGCGCCAGCGCGCTCAGCCGGTAGGTGTGCACGTGCTCCGGCGAGCGCTCGAGCTCGGCGAACCGGCTCAGGATGTCACGGCCCGCCTCGTACTCCGGGTGCTCGACCTCGAGCAGCACCGTGCGGTCGCCCTGGATGATCGCTGGCCGTTCCGCCGACACCCGGGAGGCTTACCACGGGGCCCTGTCATCCGGGTCGAGGACCTGGGGCCCGACGTGAAGATCGCGGCTGGAACTTCGAGGGCCGGCCCGCAGGCTGCCTGGGATCGGGCGCTGGCAGGCCCTGCGCCCAGGACCAGCCGCGGCGTCACGCCTCTCGCCTGGCGGGGCGGCAGGCCGGGCAGCGCGGCCGGCCGGCGGTATCGGGCGCGCAGGTCTCGCACAGCACGTGGAGCGCGTCGTCGCACAACAGCGGAGCGCGCGTCGAGCCCGCACACGCGGCGCAGGCGAGCGCGTCGGGGAGGCGCGCGTGCGGCGGCACGTGGAGCACCAGCTCGCGCTCGCCCTTGCGCCGGCGCAGCCGGATCCGGATCTCGGCGACCCGCGCCGCGATCGCGGCGAGCGCGACGGGCTCGACGCGGACGCGCACGGTGTAGCGCGCCGTGAGATCGCGCAGCTTGGCGGCGTGCTCGGCGGCGAGCGCCGCGACGCGCGCTTCGATGGCGCCGCGCGCGACCTGGCGGCGCGGGCGCTGGGCCTCGGTGATGAGCGACGCGAAGTACTCGTCGATCCGCGACCGCTCACGATCGCGACGGCGGGCCACGGCGGCGCCGACCTCGTCGAGCCGCGGCCCGATCGCGAGCGCGCTCCGCGCGGCCAACGTCCGCGCACCGCCGGTCGCGCCGCGGGCATCGCGCGCCGGGGTCACGCGATCGTCGTCGCCAGCGATCACGCCGGCGAACGCCGCCACGCTCGCCGGGTCGGGCTCGCCGGCGGTGGTGGCGTTGACCACGGCCATGGTCATGCCCTGGTATCGATCGTCGGCCTCGGCGGTCCACGCGAACACGCCGGCGAGGTAGGTCGCCGACGCGTGGGCGACGCCGAGCACGTCGGCGACGCCGTTGCGCACGACGATCCGATCGGCGAGGCGCTCGGCGGAGGCCAGGCGCGGCGCGTCCGAGAGCCAGGTGACGCTCGCCACCGGGACGCTCGCGCGCACCTCGGACACCAGGCGATCGAGCAGCGGTGAGCCCAGGCCGCAGCCGACGCTCGCGGGGCTCGCCGCGTCGGCGAGCGCGCAGATCTCGGGCAGGTCGAGGCTGCGCGCGAGCTTGTCCGGCAGCACGGCGAGCGCGCCGTGCTCGCCGCGCTCGACCAGCGCGCCGCGGGCGGCCAGCTCGTCGGCGACGAACCCGAGCGGGTCGAGGGCCGCGTGGTCGATCACGCCTCGAACTCCTTGCCGAACAGCGCCTGGTCGAGCTCGCGGATCTCGTCGTAGCGGCCGCGGGCGCGCAACAGCTCGTCGCCGAGCGCGGTGAGGCCGTCGTCCACCGCGGCCTCGCTGGGCGCGTCGGCGCACAGCGCGAGCAGGCGGTCCTCGAGATCGGCCTCGTCGGTGAGGTTGCCGATCACCAGGTCCATCTCGCCGACGACGAGCTCGAACAGCCGCACCCGCTCGTGGAGCACGCCGAGGATGCGCTCCTCCATCGAGCCGCGCGCGCACAGGTTGAACACCTCGACCTCGGTGGTCTGGCCGAAGCGATGCAACCGGCCGATCCGCTGCTCGATCACCATCGGGTTCCACGGCAGGTCGAAGTTCACGAGGCGGTGGCAGTGCTGCAGGTTGTGGCCCTCGCTGCCGACGTCGGTCGAGACCAGCACCTGGACCTCGCCGGCGCGGAACGCGGCGAGCGCCGCCTGCTTGTCGGCGCCCGACAGCTCGCCGTGGACCGCCGCGTGCGTGACCCGTTCGCGCGCGAGCAGCTCGACCAGCCAGCGCGCCGTCGCGCGGTAGCGCGTGAACACGAGGACCTGGGCGGCGCCCCCGGTTCGCACGATGTCGACGAGCGCGCGGCCCTTGCGCGTGTCCTGGCCGCGCGCGGCGCGCGCGACCGCGGCGAACGGCGCGTCGCCGGAGAGCTTGTCGAGCGTGCCGCGCACCGCCGCCGGGCTCGAGCCGGCCTCGAGCAGGAGCAAGCCCGCGGTGCGACGCACGCGCGGCTCGGTCGCGGCGCGGAGCGCGGCCATCGCCGCCGCGTAGAGCGCCCGCTCGTCGTCGGCAGGGTCGACGACGACCGTCGACACGTAGCGCGGAGGCAGCTTGAGTCCGCACGACGCGCGGGTGTTGCGCACCATCACCTCGCCCAGCAGCTCGCGCAGGGCCTCGCGGTTCCTGGGCGAGGTCGGGTTCACCGGATCGACGAACCGCTTGCGGAACGCGGCCGGGGTCGCGAACTGACCTGGCTTGAGCAAGGTCACCAGCTGGTACAGCTCCTCGAGCTCGGTCTCGATCGGCGTCGCGGTGAGCAGCAGCAGGAACCGGCTGCGCAGGCCGTCGACCAGCTTCCAGCTCGACGAGCCGCGCCGCTTGACCCGGTGGGCCTCGTCGACGATCACCAGGTCCCAGGGCTCGGCCTGGACCGCGGGCGCGGTGCGCTGCATGCGCGCGGTCGCGAGCGACGCCACCACGACGCCGTCGCCGCGCCACAGCGCGTCACCGTCGCGATCCGTGGTCCTCGCCGAGATCCCGGCCTTGGTGGCGAGCTCGCCCACCCATTGTGGCACCAGCGCCGGCGGCGCGAGCACGAGGACCCGCTTGGCCATCCCGCGCAGCTGGTACTCCAGCAGCACCATCAGCGCCTCGATCGTCTTACCCAACCCCACCTCATCCGACAACAGCGCGCGGCCGCGCAAGGTCCGCAGCACGCGGTGCACGGTCTCGATCTGGTAGCCGTGGCGCTCGACCCCGACCAGCCGCGCCATCGACAGCAGCTCGGTGAAGCTCTCGGCGCCGGCGAGGCGGTGCGCATGGATCCCGTGGCGCAGCAACGCGAGCGAGCCCGCCGGGCCCTCGAGCAACGCCACCAGGCGTCCCGCGTCGAGCACCTCGAGGCGGATGCCGGGGGCAGCGCCATCCTGCTGCGCGGCCCGCGCCGCCGAGGCCATGTCGAGCTCGGAGCTCATCGGCATCTCAGGATCCATTACTACATCGCTCTGATCCAGGATCCCGGTCGCGCGGCGCGGGCCCGCCGCCTGAACGGCGTTCGAGGACAACCTCTCGGGCGCGGCGGCGGCGGAACACCACGACCGAGACCGTGAGCAGGATCGCCCCGAGGATCGCCAGCGCGACGAGCTGCGGCGCGACATCGGCGAGCGTCGAACCCTTGCGCAGGCCGCAAGATCTCGAGGAAGTGGCGCGTCGGCACCGCGAGGGTCAGCGGCTGCAACCAGCGCGGCATGCTGTCGATCGGCGCGAGGAAGCCCGACAGCAGCATCGCAGGCAAGATCACCGCGAACGCGCCAGCGACCAGCGGCCCGGCCACGCCGCCGGCCCTGCAACCGCTGCGCGGCGCCGCCTACCGAGCGCACGGCATGCCGAACGTGGCCGTGGCGCGGCCCTCACCCGCGGGAGTCGGCCTCCGCGACCGGATCGAACCCGCGAGCGATCGTGGTTCGCGGTGCTGTCACCAGCCGCTGGGCGGCGGCGGCGTGGGCGTGCTCACCATCTTGGCGATCGTCCAGTCGTGCGTGTGGGCCGCGTGCGTGATCGGATCCACGTCGCTGGTCGACGTCACGGTCACCGAGTGGCCCGCCTGGATCGAGGCCAGCTGCGTCGCGGTCAGCGTGATCGTGTGGGTATGGTTCCCCTCGTTCGACGAGGTATAGGTCGCGCCCGCAGCCGGTGGGCTGGTCATATCCGAGGTGGGCACGCACACCGAGTGGGTATGCCCCTCGTTGAGCGTGGACTGCGGATCCGTGCCGGCGCACGCGTTGCCGGCAGCGTCGGCGGGCGTGTTCGGCGCGCTCGACGAGCTCGACGAGCAGGCCTGGAGCACGGCCGGTACGATGGGAGCAAGGATGAGCCACGTGGTCCCGCGCGCGAGCAGTTGGCGACGAGTCAGCATGATCTGCAGAGGACACCAAACCGCCCAGGTCGCACAACAACAACGATCCGGCAAGACGAGTGCCAGGTTGGACACGTCGCGTGCGGGAGTACGCGGTCCCACGGTAAAATTCCGCGCAAGCAGATCATCACCGAACTCCGCGTGCCGGCCGGCGGGAGCGGCCGGTCGAGGTCCCCCGGTGCTACGACTTGGCGCCCGACGAGATCGCGATCTTCTTCGACTGCGCGCCCGGTCGCTTCGGGATCGCGAGCGTCAGCACGCCATCCTTGAGCTCGCTCTTGGCGTGCTCGAGGTCGGCAGCGTCGGGCAGCGTGAAGCCGCGCGAGAAGCTGCCGTACTGGCGTTCGTACGTGTAGACCGTGTCGTGCTTGGCCTCGTACTCGTGGTCTCGCTTGCCCGAGATCTGGATACGATTGCCCGTGGTCGTGATCTCGATATCTTCTTTCTTGATGCCCGGCACATCGGCCTTGAACAGGAAGGCGTCCTTGTTCTCGGTGACCTCGAACGACGGGGAGAACGTGGAGGGCTCGAGCTCGGACAGCGCGGCCAACGGCGTCATCTCGCGGAACGGATCCCAGCGCAGGAAGTCACGCATGGCGCGGATCGGATCCCACTGCGCGATCGATCCGCTGGTCTTCTTCACGATATCTGACATGACCATTCTCCTTGTGAAGGTCTGATCGACCCATCAGCAAAATCGCTGCCAGGCCGTGGGCTCGTCGCGCGGCCATCCGCGCGGGAGATTGCGCACGCGATGCGCGCCCACCCCGGCGGACCGAGCGGGTTTCGCGATCGAGGGGACGCGCGGCCGCCGGGGGGCCGCGCGTCGACCTGCGCCGGGATCGTCGCGCGGTTCATGACAAGCCTCCTGAACAGGGGTTTGAACCTCCGGCGCCGCCGTCGTGGCGCGTCGAGCGATAGAGTTGATCTTTCAGCTGCGCCCACAGCGTGCCGGCCGCGTCGAGGTCGCACAGGCACAGGTCGGCGAGCTTGGTGAGGTCGCAGTGGATCGGCTCGCCGAAGCCAATGGCGAGCTGCTGGGCGATGTAGCGCAGCGCTCCGAAGTCGCCGTGGGCCCACGCCCAGTCGCCACCGATGCATAGTTCGCCGACGGAACGAGCCGTGAAACTGCCGGTTGCAGCGGTCTCCATGATCAGCCTCCTGGGTTGGCGGGGGTCTCCACTCGTCATGGCGTTGCATGGCGGAGACCAGACGGGCGCCACGCGACGAGGGCCCGTACGGGCCGCCCGCGCGCACGACCTGCGATCGCAAGGCTCCCGCGCGCATCGCGTGCACCGATCGGCGAGGCTCCTGCCGGGCACACGGCATGCAAGCAACACAGTCATGGCAATCGTTCGCGGAGTCGGCGCCACGCTCGACGCCAAGTACGACAAGCTCTGCGAATACCTCGCGCGGCTCTACCCGGGTCACCGGGTGATCGAGATCTACCCGCTGGCTCCAGACGCCAGCGCGACCGCGGGCACGACCACCAAGGTCGCGGGCTACGGCAAGCCGGTCCGCGTCGTGCTCGCCGGCGAGCGCGGCGAGCGGCTCGACCTGGTATGGCGGCCGGCGTCTGCGAACGATTTCGGACACGACCGCCGCGCCGATCGCGCCGCGGACGCGGTGCTCGCGTTCGACGACTTCGCCCAGATCCCCGATCACGTCGCCGCGGTCGACGTCGGTGCGGTGCGGAACACCGGCGAGCTGGTCTCGCTGCGCGACGTGGGCGAGCACTACCTGATCACGACGTACGCGCGCGGCGCGATCTACGCAAACGATCTTCGCCGGATCGCGACGAGCGGCGCCACGGCGGCCGATCTCGCGCGGGTCGACGCGCTCGCGCGGTACCTCGGGCGCCTCCACACGCCGCTCGACCACCCCGCGGCGTATCGCCGAGCGGTCCGCGATCTGGTCGGTCACGGCGAAGGCATCTACGGGATCGTCGACGGCTACCCGGACGATACGCCGGCCGCGCCGCGCGAGCGGCTGGCCGGGCTCGAGGCGAGCTGCGCCGCGTGGCGCTGGCGGCTGCGGGATCGCGAGGCGCGCCTGACCCGCACGCACGGCGACTTCCATCCGTTCAACGTCGTGTTCGGCGACGCCGCCGCGTTCACGCTGCTCGACGCCAGCCGCGGCGCCTGCGGCGAACCGGCCGACGACGTCACGGCGATGACCATCAACTACATGGTGTTCGCGCTCGATCGCGAGGCCGCGTGGGGCCGCGGCCTGGGGCGGCTGTGGCACCGGTTCTGGCAGATCTACGAGGCCGCGCGGCTCGACCCGGACCTGTTCGAGGTCGCGCCGCCGTGGTTCGCGTGGCGCGCGCTGGTGATGTGCAATCCGCGGTTCTACCCCGGCATGACCGCGCGCGCGCGCGACGCGCTGCTCGGGTTTGCCGAGGACGTGCTCGAGGCCGGGCGGCTCGATCCGAGGTACGCCGACGAGGTGTTCGCGTGACCACCTCCGGCGCGGTCGTGTGGTTCACCGGGCTCCCCGCGTCGGGCAAGTCGACGCTCGCCGAACGCGTTCGCGACCAGCTCCGGCGCGCGTCGGTCGTGCTCGACAGCGACGCGATGCGCGACGTGCTCGAGGCGAGCTCGTACGAGGCCGGCGAGCGCGACCGGTTCTACCGCGTGCTGGCCAACCTGGCCGCGCACCTGGCGCATCAGCGGATCGTCGTGCTGGTCGCCGCCACGGCGCAGCGCCGCGCGTACCGCGAGCTGGCGCGTGCGCACGCGCCCCGCTTCGTCGAGGTCTGGGTTCGCACCCCCGCCGAGCTGTGCGCCCAGCGCGACGTCAAGGGGCTCTACGCGCGCGCCCGCGCGGGCCACATCGAGCTGCCCGGCGTGGCCGTCGCCTATGAACCTCCGCTGCATCCCGACGTGGTCGCCGACGGCGGGCACGACGAGGCCGCCGCCGCCGCGATCCAAGCGCTCGTCGGGTGATGCGTGGAGCCGGGTTCCCGCGACGCGAAGCGCCCCGCGCG
>Ga0302299_10001704_pt1 | contig 13261 bp, 10 predicted proteins | sample III_Fen_N3_4_FD_198795 | JGI IMG/M metagenome (GOLD analysis project Ga0302299, IMG submission 198795) | Peat permafrost microbial communities from Stordalen Mire near Abisko, Sweden - III_Fen_N3_4 | ecosystem: Environmental > Terrestrial > Soil > Wetlands > Permafrost | place: Sweden: Abisko... | reverse complement strand
GTGCTTGCGGTACAGCTGCGCCCCCGCGGTGCCCAGGCTGATCACGCTGTTGTGGATCAGCGGGTCGTCGGCGTCGCGTCCGCTGCCGGCCGGCGGGGACTCAAGCGTGAACAGGCCCACCAGGACGTCGCCGTTGCGCGCCGCGCCGGCGTCGCGAAGGCGCTCGAGCACGTCGCCCGGCACTTCGTCCAGGAACACGGTGAATGCGCTCTCCGGCAGCACGACCAGGCGCCCTTTCGCGCGCTGCACGAGTTCTTCGTACAGCGCGTAGTTGCGCGTGCGGTACGCCGGGTCGAACTTCAGGTTCTGCGCGACATTTCCCTGCACCAGCGAAACGGCGAGCGGGCTGCCCACCGGCTGCGTCCATACGATGCTCGCGGCGAGTGCGCCCACGCCGAACAGCAGCGCGATAGCCGCCAGGCAGAGCGGCACGGCGCGCGCGCGTCCGCCGGCGATGCCATCGATCATGGTCACGATCGCGGCCGCGCACAGGGCTAGCGCGAACGAGACCAGGTACACGCCACCGACCGGTGCCACGCCGCTCAGCGGCAGCGCGACGTCGGGCATGAGCTGCGTGTACCCGACCGCGAGCCAGCCGTAGCCGGTAAGCAGCGTGCCGCGGAGCCACTCGGCCAGCGCCCAGGCGGCGGCCACGGCGACGAGTCGCGGCGCCGTGTCCGGACCGGCAACGCGCGCAACGACCCAGCCAGCCAGCGCCGGATAGAAAGAGAGGTAGACGACCAGTCCCAACATGCCGGGGAAGGCGACCGCCCGCGCCACGCCGAAGGTCTCGAGGGCAAGGGAGATCCAGGAGATGCCGACACCGAAGAGCCCCATGCCGAACGCAAAGCCTTCGAGCGCCGCATCGCGCGGCGTGGACGCGTGCTGCCACAGCCAGAACAGCACGGCCAGCGTGGCGAGCGGCAGCAGCGCGATATAGAACGGCGCGTAGCCGAAGACGGTGGCGGCGCCGGCGGCGAACGCCAGCAACGGTCGCCACGCGCGCCCGGAACCTGCGTGGGAACTCACGCCGTTTCGTCGGCGCCGGCGGCGGGTGCCAGGCGTTCGACCTGCAGCGTGTACAGGCGGCGGCTGTCGGCGCGCAGGACGCGGAAGCGCAGTCCCTCCAGCACCGCCGTCTCGCCGCGCTTGGGCAAGCGGCCGAATGCGCGCAGCACGAGCCCGCCGACGGTGTCGAACTCGTCGTCCTCGTAGTTCGTGCCGAAGTGCGTGTTGAAGTCGGCGATCTCGGTCTGAGCCTTCACGCGCCAGCGGCCGCTGGCCTCCGGAATGATGTTGTCCTCGCTCTCGTCGAAGTCGTATTCGTCCTCGATGTCGCCGACGATCTGCTCCAGCACGTCCTCGATCGTCACCAGTCCCGAGACGCCGCCGTATTCGTCGACGACGATCGCGATGTGGTTGCGGTTCGCGCGGAATTCGCGCAGCAGCACGTTGAGGCGCTTGCCTTCCGGCACGAACACGGCGGGCCGCAGCGTGTCGTGGAGGTTGAAGCCCTCCGGATTGGCGTAGTAGTTGAGCAGTTCCTTGGCCAGCAGGATGCCGACGACGTCGTCCTTGCTCTCGCCGATCACCGGAAAGCGCGAGTGCCGCGTCTCCACGACCAGCGGCATGAATTCGGCCGGGTCGTCGTCGATGGATACACAGTCCATCTGCGCGCGCGGGATGAGGATGTCGCGCACTGTCGTCTCCGACACCGACAGCACGCCCTCGATCATCGACAGCGCGTCGCCGTCGACCAGCTTGCGCTCGAACGCGCCGCGCATGACCGCCACCAGGTCTTCACGGTCCTCGGGCTCGCGCATCAGAAGCGCGGAGAGCCGCTCCATCAGCGTTGGCTTGTCACCGTGCTTGTCGTCGTCCATGGGAGTCAGGATGCGCCCTGATCGCGCGGGGCGTAGGGATCGGGAAGCCCGAGCCTCGCCAGGATCGCGGTCTCCCGCGCCTCCATCAGCACCGCGTCCGCGTGCCGTTCGTGGTCGAATCCCTGCAGGTGCAGCATGCCGTGGACAACCAGGTGGGCGTGATGGTCGGCGGCCGGCTTGCCCTGCTCGGCCGCCTCCCGCCGCACGACGGGCGCGCAGAGCACGACATCGCCGGCGCGTGGATGCTCATCATCGTACACGAAGGTGAGCACGTTCGTCGCATAGTCCTTGCCGCGGAATTCGGCGTTGATCGCGCGGCCCTCGATGGCGTCGACGAAGCGCACTGTCACCGTGGCGTCGCCCAGCAGCGCGGCCCGCACCCAGCGCCGCACCTGCGGGCGTGCCGGCAGGTCGGCGTCGTTGCTCGCGTACTGCACCGAAAGCGAGAGCGCCGGCGCCTTGCGGCGTGCCGTCGGGGTGCGCGTCATCCGCGGTGGTTCCTGTCGTCGGACTTCGTCGTCGCGGCGTCGCGGTCGTAGGCGTCGATGATCTTCTGCACCAGCGGATGGCGCACGACGTCGGCGCTGGTGAAATGGCGGAAGGCGATCCCGCGCACGCCGGCCAGGACGCGCGCGGCTTCCACGAGTCCGCTCTTCTGCCCTCGCGCAAGGTCGGTCTGCGTGACGTCGCCGGTGATGACCGCCTTGGTGCCGAAGCCGATGCGCGTCAGGAACATCTTCATCTGCTCGGGCGTGGTGTTCTGCGCTTCGTCGAGAATGATGAACGAATGGTTGAGCGTGCGCCCGCGCATGTAGGCAAGGGGCGCCAACTCGATCGTCGTGTGCTCGAAGAGCCTGGCCGCCTTGTCGAAACCCATGAGGTCGTAGAGTGCGTCATAGAGCGGCCGCAGGTACGGGTCCACCTTCTGCGCCAGGTCGCCCGGCAGGAAACCCAGCTTCTCACCGGCCTCGACCGCCGGCCGCACCAGCACGATGCGCTTGACCGCGTCGCGTTCGAGCGCGTCGACGGCGCACGCGACGGCGAGGTAGGTCTTGCCGGTGCCGGCGGGGCCGATGCCGAAGGTGATGTCGTGGCCCAGGATGTCCTTCAGGTACTCGACCTGGTTGGGCGTGCGCCCGTGCAGGTCGGCGCGGCGCGTGCGCAGGTGCGGCGAGCCGTCGACCGCCGGTTCGATGGCCGCCATTGCCCGGGGCTGGGTCGCAATTTCCACCAGTCCCAGCTGGATGTCGTCCACCGACAGGGGCTTCTCCGCCGCAATGTAGAAGCGCTGCAGCGCGTCCACCGCGCGCTGCGCCTGCGCGGCGTCGCCGGCCACGGTGAAAGCACCGGCGCGATGCGTGATCGCGACGTCGAGCGCGGCCTCGATCTGGCGCAGGTTGGCGTCGAGCGGGCCGCACAGGTTGGCGAGCGCGCGATTGTCCGGCGGCGCGAGAGAGACCGAGAGGCGTGTGGCCTTCGCGGGCATCGGCTAGCTCCCCTGCCGGACCGACGTGGCCTTGAGCGCGTCGTCGAGCACGGCGAGGGATTCCGCCACGTGCGCGCGCGTTTCCGGCGACGCATGGGGCCGACGGTTCGCCGCCGCCAGTTCGCCCCGGAGTTGCACCGCGTCGGAACGCAGCAGCGCGCGTGCGTCCGCAGGCATGTTGGTAGCCGGCCGCAACAGGACGATGGAGACCCGCGAGACATAGTCGCGCTGCAGGTTGCGGCGAATGAGCGGGATGTCCTGGCCGGTCTTCAACTCGCTGAAGATCGCCGCGTGAAGCGTCGCGTAGAGCTCCGCGAGCTTCAACGCCTGCTGTGGCTCCGCGACCTTCAGCTCGTTGTTGAGGAGCCTTTGCGCAATGTCAGGCCCCAGCAGCGGACCGAGCACGGCCCGGTGCAACGCCAGCACCTGCTGGTCGACCGCGACATCCACTGGCGGCACGGAGCGCCCGAGGTCGCGCGCGTCGTCGACGTCGAAATCGTCGATCGCCAGCCGGCGCAGGAAGGACGGCGGGAAGCGGAAGCTGTCGGCGGCGAACACGGTCCCCGCGAGCAGCGTCAACGCCGCGCGCTGCTTGTCCGCGGGAACCGGTTCGAGCGGCGCACGGCCGCTGCCGGCGTGGTCGGATCGAAGCGTGAGCCCGCCGATGTACTTGACCGCGTAAGTCGCGCTGCCCTGGACCTCGAACAGCCCGCGCGAGAAATTGCGCCGCAGCAGCGCGTAGGTCTCGTCGGGCTGCAGAGAGCGCGCTTCGGTCAGCTGCCACAGTTCGCGCGCGAGTTTCAGCTGCCGGTCGGCGTAGGCCAGCGGATCGGTCCCCAAGTCAAACGTGTTGGCCAGCGGGTCGAGACCGCTGAAATAGAGCGTGTCGTCGGCCATGAATGCCAGCGTGGGCTCGGTGGAGCGGGCGGCGATGCGGGCCAGCCCGGCAGACTCCTGCTCCGGCGCGAAGTCGCGGTAGCCGTATTCGATGGCCCAGTAGTCGTAGGGGCCGAGCGTCGACATGTGGTATTCGCGCTTCTTCTCGCCGGGCAGGGCCAGGTTGACCGCGTTGTATTCCATCACCGAACCGGCAATGCCGTTGACGCGCGTGAATTCGGGATCCGCAAGCTGCGCCTCGGTGTACACCGTCGACGCGCGGAAGTTGTGGGTCAGGCCGAGCGTGTGCCCGACCTCGTGCATCGCCGTCGCCTTCAACCGCGCCTGGATGAAGGCTTCCATCTCCGCACCATCCAGCATCATCTCGCCGCGCGCCTCGAGCAGCGACATGGCAAAGCCCTCGTGCTCGGCGGATTCCGCATCGTACGTGCAGTAAGGCAGATCGTAGCGTCGCGCGTCGCCACCGGACGCGAACGAGGGCCGCGGCGGAATGGTCTCGGCGCTGTAGCTCTTCAGCGCGCGGACGCTGGAGCCGTCGATGCCGATGTCGGCGTCGAGGATCTCGCCGGTGCGCGGATCCACGACGGACGGGCCGATCGCATTGAACGTTCCCTTGGTGCTGGTCATCCAGCGGATCGACGCGTGCCGGATGTCGGACGTGTTGAAGTCGGCGTCGTCGGGCTGGATCTCCACCTTGATCGCATCCTTGTAACCGATGCGCTCGAACGCCTTGTTCCATTCGAGCACGCCGTCGCGAATCGAGGCCCGATATTTCTCCGGCACCGAGCGGTCGATCCAATAGACGATCGGCTCGCTGGGTTCGGAAAGCGCCGCGGCCGGATCCTTCTTGGCAAGCCGCCAGCGGTTGGCGTAGTGGTAGATCGGGATGCGGCGGTCGTCGGTCGTGAAATCCCAGCGGTCGGTGGTGAAGTAGCCGATCCGGTTGTCGGCCAGGCGCGGACGCATCGGCGCGTCGGGCAGCTTCGCAATCGAATAGTGGAAGCCCAGGAACAGGCTGCGGATGTCCGGGACCGTCGACAAAGGCTCCGGCGCGGCCTGGCCCGCCGCCGGCGTGGCGACCCGGCTCAACGCGTAATGTGCCGTCACGTTCAGCGAAACGAACGTCGGCGTGCTGCGCACCTGCCCGAAGAACGAATTGCGCGCGTCAAACGCGTACGACTGGCGATAGGACTGCTCGAGGCGCATCGCCGCGCCCGGGATGTCGGTGATGAACAGCGAGTTCGCCTCCACCAGCACCGACTTGCGCTCGGGGTGCGGCTGCGAAGCGATGGCGGCACTGGAGATGAGGCTGTCCGAAAAGGCGTCGGCCACCGCGCGTGCTTCGGGCGTGCCCGCCTGCGCGGTGTACTTCACGTTCCTGGCGATCAGCTGGACGTTGGTGCCGACCTTGCGGAAGCTGACGATGGCCGGCGTGCCGAAGCGGCGCGACAGGCTGCTGCTCATCGACCCGCCGTAGAAGCCGTTCTCGCCCAGTCCCTGGTCCAGGTTCGTGGAAAAGAAAAACGGGTGGTCGAATTGCGCCGGCTCGATTTCCAGCCAGACCTTGTCGTCCTTCTGCCACATGCGGAAGAGGCCCGGCAGCTCCTTCGCATCCTTGCTCACATCGGCGAACGTGCGCAATGCCGATGGCGTCGCCGCCGCAGGCGCGCTTCCCGGGGCGCCGGCCAGGCGCTGCGCGCTGGCGATGGCCTGCGCGGAAGGCGGAGTGGAAGCTGCAGCGACGGGTGTCGTGGTGGCAGATGAGGCGGCTCGGGCGGGCACATTGCCGGCAGGCGGCGCATCCGGCTGCGTCGCGCAAGCTGCGAGCGTGCAGGCGACGACGATGGGTGCCAAACGAAATTTCAGCGCTGACATCGAGAGGTCCTAACCGTAGTCTCGCGAAGATCAGGCGTCGAGCTCGCCGCGCAAAGAATGCGGCTGCGCTGAGGTGACGCGGATGTCGGCGAACGTGCCGATCAGCGCCGCATCGCCGGCAAAATTGACGACGCGGTTGTTGTCGGTGCGCGCCGCAAGTTCCCGAGCATCGCGCGTGGCGCGTCCCGTGACCAGCACCCGCTGCCGCGTCCCGATCATCGCCTCGCTATGGATGCGGTACTGCGCATCGAGCCGCGCCTGCAGCGCGATGAGCCGCGCGCGCTTGGCCTCGGGCGGAACCGGGTCGGGCAGCTCGGCGGCCGGCGTTCCCGGACGCGCGCTGTACAGGAAGCTGAATGCGCCGTCGAAGTTGATCTCCTCGACCAGCTTCATGGTCTGCGCGAAGTCGGCATCCGTCTCGCCGGGAAAGCCGACGATGAAATCGGAGGTGAGCGACAGTCCCGGCCGGGCAGCCCGCAGGCGGCGCACGATCGACTTGTATTCGAGGACCGTGTAGCCGCGCTTCATCGCGGCCAGGACGCGGTCGGAGCCGGATTGCACGGGCAGGTGGACGTGCGCGGCCAGTTTCGGGTTCGTCGCGTGCGCAGTGACGAGCCGCGGCGTCATCTCCTTCGGGTGCGACGTCGTATAGCGGATGCGCTCGATTCCCGGCATGTCCGCAACGTACTCGAGGAGCGTCGCCAGGTCCGCGATCTCATCCCTCAATTGCGTGCCCGCACCCATCGTGCCGCGGTAGGCGTTGACGTTCTGCCCGAGCAGCGTGATCTCCATGACGCCCTGGTCGGCCAGGTCGGCGACCTCGGTCAGCACGTCGTCGAAGGGACGCGAGACTTCCTCGCCGCGCGTGTAGGGCACGACGCAGAACGTGCAGTACTTGCTGCAGCCTTCCATGATCGACACGAACGCCGTCGCGCCTTCCACCCGCGGCGGCGGCATCGCGTCGAATTTCTCGATCTCGGGAAAGCTGACGTCGACCTGCGAACGGCCGCTCGCGCGGCGCTGGGCGATCAATGCGGGGAGCCGATGCAACGTCTGCGGACCGAACACGACGTCGACGTACGGCGCGCGCCGGACGATGGCCGCGCCTTCCTGCGACGCGACGCAGCCACCCACGCCGATGACGATTGCCGGGTTGGCGAGCTTCAGTTCGCGCATGCGGCCCAGGTCGTGGAATACACGTTCATGCGCGTTCTCGCGGACCGAGCATGTATTGAACAGGATGACGTCGGCGTCCTCGGGGCGGTCGGTGCGCGTGAGGCCGTCGGAGGCGTGCAGCACGTCCGCCATCTTGTCCGAGTCGTACTCGTTCATCTGGCAGCCGAACGTGCGGATGAAAAGCTTTTTCGTCACTGCCGAATTTGCCACTGAGTCGCTCCGGAACCGGTGAATAAACCGTGGGGGCGCAAGCCTTCGGAAAGGGCGCGAATTATAGCAGGCGAGTCGTTTCGGCGCCGGTCTGCGCCGGTGGCCGCCGCGGCGCGCTACAATTCGCTCAGCAGGTGTCCGCCGCGGCTTTCAGCCTCGGCGGGTGAAACGGGAATGCGGTGCCGCTCGAGCGATCGGGCGAAAGCCGCGGCTGCCCCCGCAACGGTAAGGCCCTTCGACGCGCGCTCCACATGCCACTGCCGCTCAAGTCGCGGCGGGAAGGCGAGCGCTCCGCAAGGCTGAGCCCGGAGACCGGCCTGCAACCGGCGTCGAGATCCATTGCGATCATGGACGGGCGTCCGGCTCACCTGGCTTCACCGCCGTGCGGGGATGCACGGCGCATTGCGGAGCGTCGCCATGTCCCTGCCCCATCCTTTCCAAGCGCGAACGCGCCTGACGGCGTTCGTCATCGCGCTCGCCTTATCCACCACCGCCGCCGCGCAAACCGCGCAAACCGCCAGCACGACGCTGGATCCGGTCGTCGTGACGGCCGCGCGCGCCGCGCAACCGATCGCCGAAGCGCTGGCTGATGTCACGGTCATCGGCGCCGACGAGATACTGCGCAGCGGCGTGCAGAGCCTGGCGGAGCTGTTGCAGCGGCAGCCGGGCGTGGAAATCGTGCAGAACGGCGGACCCGGGGCGGTATCGGGCGCGCTGCTGCGCGGCGCAAACCGCGGCCAGACACTGGTGCTGATCGACGGCCTGCGCGCGGGCTCGTCTTCGGCGGGGTCGACGTCGCTCGAAGCCATTCCGCTCGACCAGATCGACCGCATCGAGATCCTGCGCGGACCTGCGTCGAGCCTCTACGGCGCAGATGCCATCGGCGGCGTCATCCAGGTGTTCACCAAGCGGCCACAGGGCACGTCGTTCACGCCGAACTTTTCCGCCGGTTACGGCACGTACAACACCGGCGCCGTATCCGCAGGCTTTGCCGGCACGTCCGGCCCGGTGCGCTACGCGCTGCAGGCAGGCGGCCGCACCAGTGACGGGTTCAACGCGATCGTCAATCCGGACAACTACAGCTTCAACCCGGACCGCGATGGCCTTTCCACGGCGAACCTGTCCGCCAACCTTGCCTGGACCTGGGCGTCGGGCCAGGAATTGGCGCTGCAGTATTTCGGCAATCGGCTGAACAGCCAGTTCGACGGCGGTGCGCCGTACTTCGACGACCGCACGATCACGACCGTGCAGGCGTGGAGCGCATCCAGCCGCAACCGCATCAACGACCTCTGGACGTCGCTGCTCACGGCCGGGCAGGGCAGCGACAACTCGGAATCGCAGACGAGCTACGACAACTCGACATTCAAGACGACGCAGCGGCAATACTTCTGGCAGAACGACCTTGCGCTGCCGATAGGCGCGCTGGGCGTGATCCTCGAGCGCCGCGAGGAGCACCTGGCCACGGACGCCGATTTCGCGACGATCCAGCGCAACACCAATTCTGCTACCGGCGTTTACCAGCTGCGCGCCGACGCGTTCTCGCTGCAGGCCAACCTGCGCCGCGACGATTCGAACCAGTACGGCGGCAAGACCACCGGCGGCATTGCATTGGGATACAAGCTCTCGCCTTCGTGGCGCGTGACGGCCGGCTACAGCACCGGCTTCAAGGCGCCGTCGTTCAACGATCTTTACTATCCCGGCCTTTCGAATCCGGGCCTGGTGCCCGAGACGTCGCGAAACGTCGAGGTCGGCGCCTATTGGACGGCCGCCGCGGGCGAGTTGCGCTGGGAGGCGCGCGCCATCGGCTACCACAACCAGGTCAGCCAGCTCATCGTGTTCGAGTGCGACGCATCATTCAACTGCGCGCCGCAGAACGTCGATCGTGCCACGCTCGAAGGCGCAACGCTGGGCCTCGACTTGACCTGGCGCGACACGCGGGTGACGGCGTCTATCGACCTGCAGAATCCGACGGACGACGCGACGGGCAGGCTGCTGCCGCGGCGCGCGCGCACGCACGGCGCGGTGCAGGTGCTGCAGCAGGCCGGTCCGGTGCAGCTGGGACTGGAGTTCGTCGCATCGTCGCTGCGCTACGACGATGCAGCCGATACGGTGAAGATGGGCGGATACGGCATCGTCAATCTCACGGTGGAGTGGCCGTTCACGAAAGGGTTGACGCTGCTGCTGCGCGGCAACAACGTGTTCAACAAGAACTACCAGCTTGCGGCGGACTTCGCGACGGGCGGCTCCACCGTATACGCGAGCCTGCGATGGCAACCATGACGCGCTCATGCCTGGCAATGCTGGGCGCGGTGCTCGCGCTCGTCGCGGCGTGCAGCGCTGCGGCCGCCGTTACCGCAACGGACGACGCCGGCAATGTCGTCACGCTCGCACGACCGGCGCGGCGGATCGTGAGCCTCGCGCCGCACGCAACGGAATTGCTGTTTGCGGCGGGTGCGGGCGCGCGGGTGGTGGGCGTCGTGGCCCACAGCGACTGGCCGAGGGAAGCGCGCGCGTTGCCGGGCGTGGGCGACGCGAATGCGCTGGACCTGGAACGCATCGTCGCGCTGGCGCCGGACCTGGTCGTCGCCTGGCCGTACACGATGCCGGCGCAGCTCGCGACGTTGCGTGCGCGCGGCGCGACGATATTCGTCAGCGATCCGAAGTCGATCGCCGGCATTGCGCGCGACGTCGACGCGCTCGGCGCGCTGGCCGAAACCACCGCGGTGGCGCGACCGGCGGCCGACGCGTTGCGCGCGCGGCACGGTGCGCTTTCTGCCCGATACACGGGCGCGCCTGCGATCACCGTGTTCTATGAAGTGTGGAACGACCCGCTGCAAACCATCGGCGGGCGACATCTCATTTCCGAGGCGATCACGCTGTGCGGCGGCGCCAACGTCTTTGCAGCGCTGACGCAGCCCGCACCGACGATTTCGCTCGAGGCGGTCGTCGCCGCGGCGCCGGAAGCGATCGTCGCCGGCAGCGACGATGGCCGGCGTCCCGCCTGGCTCGACGACTGGCAGCGCTGGCGCGACGTGCCCGCGGTGCGCTACGGCAATCTCTTCGTCGCCGACGGCGACCTCCTGCATCGCTCCGGGCCGCGCTTCGTCGACGGCGTCGAGGCGCTGTGCGCGATGTTAAAACAGGCGCGCGCGAACCGCGGCAGCAAGCGCTAGACCGGCAGGAACGCGGTCCCGCGCGGATGCGCCACGGCCACCAGCGCCTGTCCATACAGCGCCGACAGTCTTTCCGCGCTGAGCAATTCACCGGCCGCGCCTGCCTCGACCTTGTCGCATCCCATCAGCACGACGTGCGTCGCATGGCGCGCCGCGAGCGTCAGGTCGTGCAACGCCATCACGATCGCGCGACCGCGGTCGCGTGCCAGGTCGGCCAGCAATTGGAGCGATCGCACCTCGTGCGCGACGTCCAGGTGATTGGTCGGCTCGTCCAGCAGCATCACGGCAGGATCCTGCGCAAGCAGAGTCGCGAGTGCGACGCGGCGGCGCTCGCCGCCCGACAGCGTCTGCACGTCGCGCATGGCGGCGTCGCCCATGCCGACCGCAGCGAGCGCCTCCCGCGCGAGCCGTACGTCATCCGCGCTTTCCGGATGCCAGCGCGGGACGTGCGGGTGCCGCCCGCCGAGCGCGATTTCCAGTGCCGTGGCCGGAAACGCGTCGAACGTGTCCTGCGGCAGGATGCCCAGCCGCTGCGCGCGCCTGCGCGGCGCAAAATTCGAGATCGGCTCGCCGTCGAGCGTGATCGTTCCCGCCGCCGGCGGCCGCAATCCGGCGAGCGTGAGCAGCAGCGTCGACTTGCCGGCGCCATTGGGGCCGACGACGACCCAGCATTCGCCGGCGCGGACATCGAATGCCACGTCCTTGCACAACGTGCGGCCCGGCACCGTGAGAACCAGGCCGCGGCAGGCGAGCATCGGCGTCTCGGCAATCATCGGGCGGAGCGGCGCAACAGCCACAGGAACAGCGGAACGCCGACAACGGCCGTGAGCACGCCGACCGGGAGCTGCGCGGGTGCCACGAGCGTGCGCGCGACGGTGTCGGCGAACGTGAGCAGCGCGCCGCCGGCGAGCACGGCGGCAGGCATCAGCCAGCGCTGGTCGTTGCCGATGACCAAGCGCACCGCATGCGGAATCACCAGGCCGACGAAACCGACGCTGCCGGCCAGCGTGACGGCGACCGCGGTGGCGAATGCCGCCAGCGCGTGCAGCGCGAGCGTGGTCCCGCGCACGGACACGCCCAGGCTCGCGGCCGTCATGTCGCCGCGCGCAAGCAGCGTGGCATCGCGCGCGAAGAACAAGGCGACGGCCAGTACGGCCGCAAGCGCCAGCAGGCCGGGACCGCCGCGCGCTGCGCCCGACAGGTCGCCGATCAGCCAGAACAGCATGCCGCGCACCTGCGCTTCCGGCGCCGTGGTGAGGATCAGCATGATGAGCGCGCCCCACCCGGTCGCCACCACGACGCCGGTCAGCAGCAATCGCGTCGGCGCCCACGCGCCGCTGCCGCGCGCCAATCCGAACACGATTCCCGTCGACAGCAGTGCGCCGGCGAAGGCCGCGGGCGTCACGAGTGCCGCTGCGCCGGCGAGCAGGGCGGCCAGCGCGCCGCATGCCGCGCCGCCCGAGAGTCCGAGCACGTAGGGGTCGGCCAGCGGATTGCGCAGCAGGACCTGCATGATCGTGCCCGCGAGCGCCAGCAATCCGCCGACGGCGAAGGCCACCGTGGCACGCGGCAGGCGCAGCTCGCGCACGACGGCGCCACCCACATCGTCGGCAGGCGCCCACAGCGCGCGCGCCACCGCCGCAATGCCGACGTCGACGCTGCCGGCCGTCAGCGCAAACGTGAACGCTGCCAGCGCCGCCAGGGCGAGTGCCGCGAGAACGAGCCAGTTGGAAACGCGGTGCAAGGGGCGGTGAGCAACGACCGGTGAGCAAAGCCAAGGGACAGCCGGCAACGGCCCGATTATAGGCGGCCTATAATCATTGTCCCGCACCAACGAACCGGTCCGGCATGAACAAGGCATTCACCCGCGAGAGCGAGGACGAGGACGAAGACGGCGACGCGCCCGAGAATGCGTCGCCGCTCCCGGCAGGCAGCAAGAACTACATGACTCCCGCGGGCTTCGCGCGACTCAAGTCCGAGCTCGACGATCTGTTGGGCCGCGAGCGGCCGGAGTTGGTCGCGACCATCGCCTGGGCCGCCGGCAACGGCGACCGATCGGAAAACGGCGACTACATCTATGGCAAGCGGCGCCTGCGCGAGGTGGACCGGCGCATCCGCTTCCTGATCAAGCGTCTGGATGCGGCCGAGGTCGTCGATCCCACGACGCGCCGCGACGAGGGCGAGGACGATCGTGTGTACTTCGGCGCGACGGTCACCGTACGCAACGGCAGGGACGAGGAGCGTACCGTGAGCATCGTCGGCGTCGACGAGATCGACACGACGCGCGGCTACATCAGCTGGGTATCGCCGATGGCGCGGGCGCTGCTCAAGGCGCGCGAAGGCGACACGGTCACGCTGAACACGCCCGGGGGCATGGAAGACCTGGACGTCCTGCACGTCCGCTACGAACAGCTGGCCACGGGCGCCCCGGCGGCCCCCGCCCGCACAGGTTGACGGACGCGACGCGCGCCGCCACTATTCAGCCATGGACAAGGACTTAGCCGAACTCGAACGCAAGCTGACGACGCTTCTCGCGCACACACGCGCGCTGCGCGCCGCGA
>Ga0302299_10001703_pt1 | contig 13275 bp, 15 predicted proteins | sample III_Fen_N3_4_FD_198795 | JGI IMG/M metagenome (GOLD analysis project Ga0302299, IMG submission 198795) | Peat permafrost microbial communities from Stordalen Mire near Abisko, Sweden - III_Fen_N3_4 | ecosystem: Environmental > Terrestrial > Soil > Wetlands > Permafrost | place: Sweden: Abisko... | reverse complement strand
CATCCGCAACCTGCTCGCCGGGCAGCCCGTCGGCACCGACATCTGGGTCGCCCTCGGCTGGTGCGTCGCGCTGCTCGCCGTGGCATACGCGTTCGCGATGCTCGCCTACCGCCGCACGACCGCCTGAAGGCGCGGTGGCGTCGGGCAGGCTGAACCCATGCTGACGATCGGGCAACTGGCCTCCTACGCCGGGGTCACCATCCGTGCGGTGCGGCACTACCACCACATCGGGCTGCTCGCCGAGCCAGGGCGAGATGCCTCCGGCTACCGCAGCTACGATGCCGCCGCGGTCGTGCGACTGATCCGGATTCGTACCCTGGCCGAGGCCGGGGTGCCCCTGGCCCGAGTTCGCGACCTGCTCGACGCGGAGCCTGCGACCTTCGCTGGCGCGACCACCGAGATCGACCGACACCTGCGGGCCCAGATCCGTGCACTCCAGGAGCACCGCCGCAGAATCGCGCAGCTTGGTTCCGGGGCGTCGCTGGCACTCCCACCCGAGGTGATCAGCTACCTGGACCTGCTGCGGGACATCGGGGCACCAGTTGAGCTCGTCGAACGTGAACGAGACGCGTGGATCCTGATGGCCGCACGGTGGCCGGAGGCGCTGCCGGAACTGATGGCCGACAAGGTCGCTCAGCTCGAGAACCCGAAAGTGGTCCGGCTCTACCAGCTCGTTGCTCGAATCGTCGACAACTGGGAGGACGAGGAGCTCCTCCAGGAGACAGCCGACCTCATTCACGAGCTCCTCGAAGATGCCGCATCCAGCGGGCAGCTTGAGTGGCAGGGAGAGCACGATGCGGCATTCATCGGCCTCATGGACTCATTCGCTGATGCGGCCCACCCAGCGGTCGGGAGGCTGCGCGATCTCGTCAACCAGCGCGGCTGGACCGGCTGGACGCAGGTCGAGAAGAGAGAGCCCTGACGCTCGGGGTCGTCAGGCAAACCGGTGTCGGGTGACCGAACCGAACCGAACCGAACCGAACCTGACTGCTGCGGTGGTCCGCGATGCGGTGCACTTCCGGCGGATCATCGCGGCCCAGGACGGTGTTGCGCGCGCCGATCGCGAGCTTCACGACGCGGTCCGCGCCGCCCGCGAAGCCGGGGACTCCTGGCTGAGCATTCGAATGGCCCTGGGTGTCACCATGCAGGCAGCCCAACGGCGCTTCGGACGCTGAGGCGCAGCTGACACCCACGGCCGGCACTGCCGACAACCGTCCGTGGTCAAGGAGCGTGAGCTGGTCACGGCGTGAGCTTTGACTTCGACGCCGCACGAATCCGCCAGCTGCTGGATGAGCTCGAACAAAGCCTCCGCGCCGCTGAGATCGCGGCGACTGTCTACCTCGTCGGAGGGGCAGCAACCTCACTTCACCTCCCCGACGTAGACCGCCGGACTCAAGACATCAAGGGCATCACGACCGATGATCAAGTGACGGCAGTCGTCGCACAGCTGGCGGATGAGCTGGACTTTCCGGAGGAGTGGCCGAGCGACGCTGCCCGCCCATTCCGTCCGCCCATCCCGCTGAGGCCCTCACTCGACCCGGCTCCCCAGGGCTGCGGGTTCAGTTGGCGTCACTCGAGCAGTTGCTCGCAATGAAACTGGTGGCAGGCCGAGCACGCGACCACGCCGACATCGTCGCGCTGGCAAGGGTGCTGCAGGTGAACCCGGCGGAAGCGGCCCAGCTGGCGCTCAAGGCGTACGGGGCGGATGCACTCGAGGCGTTGACCACCTTCTAGGACGTCAAGTACGACGCGCAGGCACTCATCCCCGAGCGTCCATCAGAGTGACCAGCCAGGTGGGCGCACCTCATCACCACGAGCCACGACGTGGGAATGCCAACCGCCCACGGTGCGGCACCTTCGGAGTTCTGTACCTGCCAACAGGCAGTCGGCCCCTTCAGGCCGTTTGCTCACGCCCAGCGCACCGCCGCCCAGCCCCGACTGCCTGTTGGCGCAGTCGCCGCACCGCGCAGGCGGCGCGTGCGAGACAACGAACCCGCTCACGTCGCGCCGGCCAGCTGACGCGAGCGCCGCAACGCCATCTCGGCCAGGGCGGCCGCCACGTCGGGCACGACCGCGTCGTCGAAGGCGGCCCGTGGCGAGTGGTTGTCCTCGGCGTCGAGGTGGTCGGCGGAGGCGCACGCCGACACGTTGAGGTAGGCGCCGGGCACCTGCTCGAGCACGAACGACATGTCCTCGGAACCGGCCTCCGGGTCGGCCATGTCGGCCCACCGGTCGGCCCCGAACAGGTCGACCACGACGCCCTGTGCGAAAGCCTGCTCGTCGGCGTCGTTGACGGTGACCGGGTAGCCGTTGCCGATGGAGACCTCGGCGCTCAGCCCGTGCGCGGCCGCGACCCCTTGCGCCACGCGGGTGACGACCTCGTGCGCCTTCGCCCGGTGCTCGGGCGAGAAGGTGCGCAGCGACGCCTCGATGACGGCATCGTCGGGGATGACGTTGTTGACCGTCCCCGACGCGATCCTGCCGACGGTGAGCACCACCGGGTCCCAGATGCTGAACTGCCGGGTGACCGCGGTCTGGAACGCCAGCACGATCTCGCACGCCACCGGCACCGGGTCACGCGTGCGCTCGGGTGCCGACCCGTGGCCGCCGAGGCCGTGCACCGTGATGATGATCTCGTCGGCGGCCGCCATCAGCGTGCCGGGCCGTCCGAACCAGGTGCCGAACGGGTGGTCGGCCGAGTAGACGTGCACGGCATACGCCGCGTCGACCCGCCGGCCGGCCGCCTCGAGCAGGCCCTCACGGATCATCGGCTCCGCCCCGCCTGGCCCCTCCTCCGCCGGCTGGAACATGAGCACGACGTCGCCGACCAGCGAGTCGCGCAGCTCGTCGAGGATGCGCGCCGCACCCACGAGCCCGGCCACGTGCAGGTCGTGCCCGCAGGCGTGCATCCGGCCCGGCCGCTGCGAGGCGTACTCGACGTCCAGCTGCTCGGAGACCGGCAGGGCGTCCATGTCACCGCGCAGCAGCACCACCGGCCGCTCCCCCGTCACCGGCGCCCGCCCGCGCAGCACCGCGACGACCGAGCTGAGCGACTCGCCCAACGTCACCTCGAGGTCGATGCCGGCCAGCGCCTCGAGCACCGCGGCCTGGGTGTCGGGCAGGTGCAGCCCGAGCTCGGGGATGCGGTGCAGGCGCCGGCGCAGGTCGACGAGGTCGGGCCCGAGACGGCGGGAGACGCCGAGCACGTCCGGCGCTTCGGGCGCGTCGGGGCCGTCAGGGAGGGCGGCGACGTCGGGGCTCTCTGGCACGGGCCGACCCTAGCTGCCGGGGGTGCCGACGAACTGCGCCCGGCGCACCCGCAACGCCTCGAGCAGCTCGCGCTCGTGCGCGACGGCGAGCTCGTCGGCGGCGCAGTGATGCATCCGCCGGCGCAGCAGGGCGAGCTCGCTCGCGGTGTCCTGGAAGGCCCGCATCGCCGCGAGGCCCTCACGGCCGGTGTTCGCCCGCGCCCAGGCCCGGGCCTCCCGACGGCGTGGCATCGACGAGAGCATCGCCACCTCGGCGGCCGACAGCCAGCCGGCATCCGCATAGGGCCGCAGGAACTGCCCGATGAGGTGCCCCTCGCGCCGTCGGGCCCACCCGACGAACCCGAGGAAAGCCAGGAAGATCGGCACCTCGACGAGCAGGTACACCACGACCATCCCGCGCCCCCCGGACACCGCTGCGACGTTCCACAGCGCGTGGCTGAGCACGGCGAGGAGGTAGCCGAGCAGCGGTCCAAGGATGCGCGGCAGCCACGTGCGGCTCGTCGCGGCCACGCCCACGCCGACCCCGAAGAGCACGGTGAACATCGGGTGCGCGAAGGGCGACAGCAGGCACCGCGCCACGAACGTGCCGGTCAGCGCCTCCCCGCCGCCGTCGGAGTAGGCCTGCGCGAGGTACTGGATGTTCTCGGTGAAGGCGAATCCCGCGGCGCAGATGCCGGCATAGACCATGCCGTCGGTCACGCCGTCGAACTCGCGACGCACCGTCCACCACACGACCAGCACGAGCGCACCCTTGGCGGCCTCCTCCACGAAGGGGGCGATGAGCACCGCCGTGGTCTGCTGGGCGGACTGTGGGTCGACGGTCGCCTCCAGCACGGCGATGGCCCCGGTGTTGAACAGCGCCGCGACGACGGCCGCGACCAGCGCGCCCCACAGGAACGCCCCGACGAGGTAGCGGGTGGGCTCGGACTCGAAGCGGTCGAGCCACAAGAAGGTGGGGATGACGATGCCGAGCGGTACCAGCGCCACCGCGAGCGCCAGCAGCGCGGTCTGCACACCGAAGGCCGCGCCGAGGTAGGCGGACAGGACCAGCGCCGCGAGGAGGAAGCCCACGGCGGCGACCCCGGTGAGCAGCCACCCGCGCAGGGCCGACCGGGTCGTGGGGTCACGGCGGGCGGTGGGCGTCGTCCGACGCGCCGCGAGGTCCCCACTCATGGCTCGCGACCCTAGTGCAGCCCGGAGGTGCCCCGGGTCACGGGACCCGGGCCGCACGACGCATCACGTCGGGTTCGCGACAGGCACCGCACCGAGTGGGCGGCATGCACCGCCGCGGGTGGGCGGCACGCACCGCAGCGGGTGCGCCGGACGCACCGCGACCGGCTCGCGCCTAGCATGGCCCCCATGACGACCCCGGCGACCGACCGCGCCCACACCGACCGCATCGTGTGGATCGACTGCGAGATGACCGGGCTGTCGCTCGAGAGCGACGCGCTGGTCGAGGTGGCGGCCCTGGTCACCGACTACGAGCTCACCGTCCTCGGCACCGGCGTCGACGTCGTCATCCGCCCGCCGGACGCCGCGCTCACCCAGATGGGCGACTTCGTGCGCGAGATGCACACCGGCTCCGGGCTGCTCGACCGGCTCGCCGAGGGCACCACCCTCGAGGCGGCGCAGACCATGGTGCTCGACTACGTCAAGGAGTGGGTGCCCGAGCCGCGCAGGGCCCCGCTCGGCGGCAACACCGTCGCCACCGACCGGGCCTTCCTCGCCCGTGACATGGCCGAGCTCGAGGCCCACCTGCACTACCGGATCATCGACGTCTCCTCCATCAAGGAGCTCTCGCGTCGCTGGTTCCCCCGCGCCTACTTCGCCGCTCCCACCAAGACCGGCGGCCACCGCGCCCTGGCCGACATCCGCGAGTCGATCGCCGAGCTGCGCTACTACCGCGAGGCGGTCTTCGTGCCGTCCCCCGGGCCGTCCACGGAGCAGGCCCGCACCATCGCGGCCCGGCACCTGGTGCAGCACCCGGGCGTGGTCGGGAGCACCACCGAGTAACAGGTACGATGGTTCGCGCTGCGGGCGCAACGACATCCTCGGATGCCGGGCGCCCGTCGTGGTGGGTGTAGCTCAGCTGGTAGAGCACCTGGTTGTGGTCCAGGTGGCCGCGGGTTCAAGTCCCGTCACTCACCCCACGGCGTCGCTGCAGGTCAGCGGCGCGACCTTGGGCGGCCCTCCCGACGGAGGGTCGCCCGTCGTCGTCCCAGCCGGCCGGCGACCGCCTCGGGGGGCCATTTCTTCGCCCCCGGCTCCCGTTTGCGATCATGGTCGTATGCTCTCGCGCCGCTTCGCGACCATCGTCACCCTCGTCATCGTCGCCGCCTTCGTGGTGGTCTCGGTCGCGCCCGCCTTCGCGGCCGCGCCCGCAGTGCTTCCCCTGCACGCCGAGCTCGTGAGGACCACCCCCAAGGACGGCAGCACGGTGGCCACGGCGAAAGCCGTGACGCTGACCTTCACCGAGGACGTCAACCCCGACTTCGTGGCCGTCGAGGTAGCCGGCCCAACCGGCGACGAGACCGACGGGGACGCCACGACCGATGGCCGCACGGTCACCCAGCCCCTGACCGGCGACCAGGCGGCGGGCGAGCACGTCGTCACCTACCGCGTCGTCAGCAGCGACGGCCACCCGGTCTCCGGCACGGTGACGTTCACGACCACCGGCCCCCCGGCATCCGCGTCGCCGTCGGCCAGCGCAGCGGTGACCCCCACGCCCGCAACGACCCCCACCCCGCCGCCGACCGCCTCCACCGTGGCGTCGCCGCAGACCAGGACCACGGCCCCCGCCTCCCAGGACTCCGGCGGCACGACGCCCTGGCTGGTCATCGCGGCCGCCGCGCTGCTGGCCGCGCTCGGTCTGGGCGTGGCCTGGCGCACCATCGGCGGACCCAAGGCCGACGCCGAGGCGGATGCCGAGGACCTCGCCGACGGCGCGACCGGCACCGATGCCGACCCCACCCCGCGCTCACCCACTCCGTCGGCCTGACCGATTTCACCCGGATGCCGCGTGCCTGCTAATGTCTCCGACGCGCGCCATTAGCTCAATTGGCAGAGCAGCTGACTCTTAATCAGCGGGTTCGGGGTTCGAGTCCCTGATGGCGCACCACCAACGAGGCCTCCCTGTCGGGAGGCCTCGTTCGCTGTTCGGCTCGGGGGCCGCCAAGGCGCTCCGGGCAGGACACGCGCAACGGCCGCCGGGCCCCCGACGGTCAGGTCAGGAGCGGTGCAGGCGGCGGTAGATGAGCCAGCCGCCGACGACGGCGACCACGGCAACGACCGCGGCGATTCGCTCGACGCGCAGGTCACCCTCGGGTGTCGTGGCGACGTCGGCGAAGCGTGCCTTCGCAGCCTCGGTCTGCCGGTTGATGATCGTCTTGGGATGGACCCGGTAGGTGAGCTCGTCGATGGTCTGGGCGAGGCGCTCGCGTCGGGCCGTGATCTCGGCCTCCAGGGCCGGGATGGAGACCGGGGCCGGCGGAGCGGCGGGCGCGCCGTCGGAAGCCGCCACGGTGGAGCCGGCGGCAGCGGAGCCGGAGGCAGCCCTTGTGGTGGCTGCGCCGTCGGCGGCGGGCTGGGTGGCGCTCATGATGTCCTCACTCGAGTCCGAGGTCGCGGCGGAGCTTGGCCACGTGGCCGGTGGCCTTGACGTTGTAGAACGCGTGCGAGACCTGACCGGCCTCGTCGACGACGACGGTGCTGCGGATGACGCCCTGGACGGTCTTGCCGTAGAGCTTCTTCTCCCCGTAGGCACCCCACGCGTTCATCACCGCGCGGTCGGCGTCCGACAGCAGCGTGACGGTGAGCCCCTCCTTGTCGCGGAACTTCGCGAGCTTGGCCGGGGCGTCGGGCGAGATGCCGAGCACGGTGTAGCCGTCGGCCTTCAGGGACTCCAGAGAGTCGCTGAAGTCGCAGGCCTGCGTCGTGCAGCCCGGGGTCATCGCCGCCGGGTAGAAGTAGACGATCACCTTGCCGCCACGCAGGTCTGCGAGCGTCACCGTCGAGCCGGTGTCGTCGGGCAGCGTGAAGTCGGGGGCGGTGTCGCCGGGGCTGAGCCGGTCACCCACGAAGGGCCTCCTCATCGTCTGGTAGATGCTGACGCACAACCTACCCCGGCGCGGTGTCGGCTATCCGGCCGACCATCCCGGTGCCCGACCTTCCGTGCGCAAGGCGGGACTCGAACCCGCACGCCCGAGGGCACCAGGACCTAAACCTGGCGCGTCTGCCAGTTCCGCCACTTGCGCGCAGGCCAAGGGTAGGCGCTGCCACCGACCCTCACGACAACATCGTGCGCAGCACGGGCTCGAGCGCGCGGAAGGCGTTGCCCCGGTGGGAGATGGCGTTCTTCTCGGTGTCGGTGTACTCGGCGAGCGTGCGGGTGTCGCCGTCCGGCATGAACACCGGGTCGTAGCCGAAGCCGTTGGTGCCGCGGGGGACCCGCACCAGCGTGCCGGTGACACGACCCTCGACGCCCTCGACCCGGCCGTCCGGCAGGGCGACGACGGCGGCGCAGACGAAGGCCGCCGTACGGTGCTCGTCGGGCACGTCACCGACCTGCTCCAGCAGCAGCTCGAGGTTGGCGCGGTCGCGTTCGGCGCGACCGGCATCCGGCCCGGCCGTCGACCCCGACCAGCGGGCCGAGAAGACACCCGGCGAGCCGCCGAGCACCTCGACCGCGAGCCCCGAGTCGTCGGCCACCGCCGGGAGCCCGGTGGCCTGCGCGAGGGCGACCGCCTTGAGCCGGGCGTTGCCCAGGAAGGTCACCTCGGTCTCGGCGACGTCCGGGGCGCCCTCGACGTCGTCGGCCCCGACGACCTCGAGCCCGAGCTCGTCGACCAGCCCCGAGAGGATCTGGCGCAGCTCGTGCACCTTGTGCTCGTTGCGGGTCGCGAGCACGAGCCGGCGGCTCACGCCAGGCGCTCCCGGGCCGGGGCGGCGAGCGCCTCCTGCTGCAGCCGGGTGAGCTCGGCGCAGCCGGTGGTGGCCAGGTCGAGCAGGTCACCGAGCACGGCCCGGTCGAACGCGGCGCCGGCGCCCTCGGCGGTGCCCTGCACCTCGACGAAGCGGCCGTCACCGGTCATCACGACGTTCATGTCGGTCTGTGCCGTCGAGTCCTCGGGGTAGTCGAGGTCGAGCACCGGCCGACCCCCGACGAGCCCGACGCTCACCGCGGCGATCGAGCCGGTCAGCGGCTCGGCCCCCGCGGCCACGAGACCCTGGGCGCGGGCGTCGGCGACGGCATCCGCCAGCGCCACCCAGGCACCGGTGATGGCGGCCGTTCGGGTGCCGCCGTCGGCCTGCAGCACGTCGCAGTCGAGCACGATGGTGTTCTCGCCCAGCGCCGTGGTGTCGATGACGGCGCGCAGGCTGCGTCCCACGAGCCGGCTGATCTCGTGGGTGCGACCGCCCACCTTGCCGCGCCGCGACTCCCGGTCGCTGCGGGTGTTGGTCGAGCGCGGCAGCATCTCGTACTCGGCCGTGACCCAGCCCGACCCGCGACCCTTGAGCCAGCGCGGTACCCCCGCGGTGAACGAGGCCGCGCACAGCACCCGGGTGCGGCCGAACTCGACGAGGACGCTGCCCTCGGCATGGTCGAGCCAGTTGCGGGTGATGCGCACCTCGCGCAGCTGGTCGGGGGCGCGGCCGTCGTGGCGGGGGGTCTGGTCAGGCATGGCCGCAAGGCTAGCCCGCGCGCGACCGGCCCCGACCCGCGCGACGCGCTCAGAGCTCGTAGACGGCGCCGGACCGGGCGAGCTCCACTCCGACTGGCCACACGGTGGCGGCCTGGGCACGACACACCTCCGGGTCGTTCCAGGCCGGGATGTGGGTGAGGACCAGCCGCCCGACTCCTCCGGCACGCAGCGCCGCCTCCGCGGCCCGCGAACCCGACAGGTGGATGCCGCGCGTGACATCGCGCCCGTCGATGAACGCCGAGTCGGTCAGCGCGAGGTCGGCGCCGTGCATCAGCGGATCGAGGTTGGGGCAGTCGTCGGTGTCACCGGTGAACGCGAGCACCGCGCCACCGACCTCGACGCGGTAGCCGTAGGCCTCGACCGGGTGGTTCACGGCGTACGGGGTGACGGTGAACGGGCCCACGGCGAAGGGCACGGCATCCGTCACGACGCCGAAGTCGAACTGCGCCTCCATCCCCCCGCGCTCGAGGCCGTGGTACATCATCGAGATGCGGTCGGCCGTCCCGCTCGGCCCGTGCACCGCCAGGCGGGAGGGCAGGAGCCCGCCGGGGCGGTAGCGCCGGGTGACGTAGAGGCCGCACAGGTCGACGCAGTGGTCGGGGTGCAGGTGGGTGAGCACGACGGCGTCGAGGTCGTCGGGCGAGAGGTGACGCTGGAGTGGCCCGAGGGCACCACTGCCGAGGTCGAGCAGCAGGTTCCAGGTGCGGCCGTCCGCGACCTGTTGCACCAGGTAGGACGACGCGGGCGAGTCGGGGCCGGCGAACGACCCTGAGCAGCCGAGAACGGTGACCCTCATCTGCGGCCCGCCGTCAGGACGTGCGGCGGCGCTGTGAACACGGGACCCAGGCGGGAGCCCACGCCGAGGAAGCGCGCGGCCAGGCGGCGGAACTCCTCGGGGTCGCCCGTCGTGGTGAAGCCGTGGTCGGGTGGAGGCAGGTCGTCGGGGCGCAGCAGGTCGGCGTCGGCGAGCACCCGGTAGACGTCCTTGGCGGTCTCCTCGGCCGAGGAGACCAGGGTGACACCGTCGCCCATGACGTAGGAGATGACCGCGGTGAGCAGCGGGTAGTGCGTGCAGCCGAGGACCAGGGTGTCGACGCCACGCTCACGCAGCGGGTCGAGGTACTCGTGGGCGACGCCGACCAGCTCGGGGCCGCCAGTCACTCCCCGCTCGACGAACTCGACGAAGCGCGGGCACGGGGTGCTGACGACATCGAGGTGGGGCGCCGCGGCGAACGCGTCGAGGTAGGCCCCCGACTGGTGGGTGCCGACCGTCGAGATGACCCCGACGCGGCCGTTGCGGGTGGCGGCCGCGGCTCGGCGAACCGCCGGCCGGATCACCTCGACCACCGGGACGTCGTAGCGCTCGCGCGCGTCGTGCAGCACGGCGGCGCTGGCGGTGTTGCACGCGATGACGAGGATCTTCACGCCGTGGTCGACGAGCCGGTCGAGGCACTCGAGCGCCAGCTCGCGGGTCTGCGCGATGGGCCGCGGGCCGTACGGGGCGCGTGCGGTGTCACCGAAGTAGGCCACCGACTCGTGCGGCAGCTGGTCGAGGACCGCCCGCATGACGGTGAGCCCGCCGTAGCCGGAGTCGAAGACCCCGATCGGGAAATCAGCCACCGCACAAGATTAGGTGCCCGCACTGACGCGGGTGCCATCGAGCCGTGGTCGTGCACGTCACACCGGGCGACGGCCCGAACCGATGACCGCGAAGCCCCGGTTAGCCTGAGACCGTGATCGACGAGGAGCTGGTCAACGGCGAGGTTGTCACGGTCGTCCATGCCCGATCCGAGCAGCTGGGGTGACCGTGCTGACCTCCGGCAGCCGGCCGACGTGGGATTGCGGCGTTGCGGACAGCACCGGCTCGCTCCGTTCAGGGCACAGGTGCCCGTGAGCAACATCGTGCTTGCCGCCAACAACGGCGAGGTCGGGGGTGGCGAGGTCATGCTGCTCGCGACCGCTCGGCTGCTGACCACCCTCGGCCACGGTGTCGAGGTCGTGGGGCCCCGGGCTCCCGAGGGGCGAGACAGCATCCTCGACCTCTGCGAGGCCGAGGGCTACCCCGTGCACCCGCTCGCGAGCGACCGACGTCGCTACCTGCACGACCTGCGCGAGTGGCACGGCGGCCGGCGCGAGCTGTTGTGGTGCTTCGGGCTGGTGCCGGCCTTCGCCACGGCTGGGCGACCGCGACGCATCGTGCACCTCCACAAGCTGCCGACCACCTCGCAACGGGCCGGCTTCCTCGCGGCCCGTTCCCGCTCCTGGCTCACCCTGGTGCCTTCCCGATGGATGGCCGCCCGGGTGCCCGCTGCGCGAGTGCTGTCGAACTGGACCCCCGACCTCGGCTTCGAGCCCCGCCGGCCAGCCGGGCCACGGCGTCTTGGCTACCTCGGCCGCCATGCCGTCGACAAGGGACTCGTCGTGCTGGCCGAGGCCCTGGAGTCCGTGGAGCCGACCACCCCGGTGCGGCTGGTGCTGGCCGGCGAGCCCCGGTTCACCGACGCCGCTGGCGCCAGGCACGTCAAGCAGGCCGTGGACCGGCTGGGCGGGATCGTCGAGCAGGTCGGCTGGGTCGATCCCGTGACCCTGCTGCGGGACGTCGACGGGCTCGTGGTGCCCTCGGTCGTCCCCGAGTCCTTCGGCCTGTCGGCGGCGGAGGCGATGGCCGCGGGCGTGCCCTGCGTCGTCAGCGACGCCGGCGCTCTGGCGGAGGTGGTCGGCCCCGACCACCCGTGGGTCGTGCCGGCCGGGAACGCGGCCGCCTTGGCCGCCGCCGTCGCGGAGTGGGCGTCCGCATCACCGGCCCGGCTGGCCGCAGTGGCCCGTCAGCAGCGCGACCGCTGGACCAGCGAGCTCTCACCGCAGATCGCCGCCGAGCGGGTGGGCGTCATCCTCACGGCACTCCCCGTCTGAGCGTCGCGCCGGCGCTCAGCCGTCCAGCATGGCGGAGGCCAGTGTCTCCTGCAGCCAGGTGAGGAAGTCGTAGATCGCCAGGGCGTAGCCCAGCGGGTCATCGGGGTCGAGGTCGCGCGCGGCCGCCTCGAGCACGTCGACGTCCTCGTCGGTGCGCAGCCCCATCCGCTCACCGAGCACGAGCCGCACGTCGGTGAGCGCGGTGAGCACCGCGCGGGCCTGGTCGGCATCCAGGCGCAGCTTGTCGTCGCGGCGCAGGAGGTCTGCGGCGGTCTCGAGGGCGGCGGCCTTGCGCTGGCGCAGCCCGGTCTCGGTGAGCCGGCGGAACTCCGCCGCCACCTCGTCGTCCTGGCGGTTCGCGGTCGGCAGCAGCCGGTCCAGCGCAGGGTCGCGCCCGGCCGCATCGGGGTCGAGGTCGGCCTGGTCGGCGGCGGCGACCGTGACCCCCATGCCCAGCCCCGCGACGATCGACGCGAAGTCGTCGCCCCCTTCGGGTGCCGGGGCCGGCGGGTCGAGCAGGTCGCGCACCTGGTCCATCAGGCCTGCGACGGTCGAGCGCTCGAGCGGGTCGAGCTGGGCGGCGTACCGGGTGTGCCGGCCGATGCCCTTGCGCCGGAAGCCGCGGGCCATCAGTCGTCCTTCTGGAAGGTGGCCCACAGCCCGTACCCGTGCAGGGCCTCGGTGTCGGCCTCCATCGCCTCGCGCGTGCCGTTGGCGACGACGGCGCGGCCCTGGGTGTGCACGTCCATCATCAGCTTCTCGGACTTCTCCCTGGAGTAGCCGAAGTGGTTCTGCAGCACCCAGGTCACGTACGACATCAGGTTGACCGGGTCGTTCCAGACGATGGTGATCCACGGGGTGTCGGGCGCGACGTCACCGCCGGTGGCGGTGACCTCCTCGGTGACGGGCGCGAGAGACACGGAGCAAGGATAGGCGGGTCGGCGCGCCTCGCCGACCGGGAGCCTTCGGCACGGCTCGTCGGGCTTCGGGTGTGGGGTGCCGATGGCGCGACTGGCCGCGCGCCCGGCACCCCCGGCGCCCTCAGCGGACCCGCGTCGCGGGCGGCGACGCTCAGCCGCGAGTGCGGTTCCAGCTGCCGGCGTACGCGCCGTCGTCGCAGGCGCGCCCGGCCTCGCCGAGCTCGAGAGGGCGGAAGGTGTCGACCATGACCGCGAGCTCGTCGAAGTAGTGCTTGCCGATCGATGCCTCCGCGGCACCGGGCTGCGGGCCGTGGGCGTGGCCGCCGGGATGCAGCGAGACCGAGCCCTTGCCGATGCCGGACCCCTTGCGCGCCTCGTAGTCGCCGTCGACGTAGAACATGACCTCGTCGCTGTCGACGTTGGAGTGGTAGTACGGCACCGGGATCGACAGCGGGTGGTAGTCGACCTTGC
>Ga0302299_10001702_pt1 | contig 13277 bp, 15 predicted proteins | sample III_Fen_N3_4_FD_198795 | JGI IMG/M metagenome (GOLD analysis project Ga0302299, IMG submission 198795) | Peat permafrost microbial communities from Stordalen Mire near Abisko, Sweden - III_Fen_N3_4 | ecosystem: Environmental > Terrestrial > Soil > Wetlands > Permafrost | place: Sweden: Abisko... | reverse complement strand
GCGAACCTCCTGGGCGACGTCCGCGGAGCGCAGCACGGCCTTCGCGGGGATGCACGCGTAGTTCAGGCAGCGTCCGCCGATGCGGTCCTTCTCGATCACGGCGGTCTTCAGGCCGAGCTGGGCAGCGCGGATGGCGGCGACGTATCCGCCGGGACCGGAGCCGATGACGATGCAGTCGTACTGGGCGGTGGTGGCCATGTTTCGAGTCTATTCACCGAGGCGCGGCACCTTCATGCGCCCGAGAACGCGCACGAGCTTCAGGAAGAGCCACCCCCCGGCGGCGAGGATGGCCAGGCAGAGGATCACCGCCGGGATGTTCGAGGCGACGAGGAGCGACAGCGCGGCGACGACGACGGTGATCGCGAGCAGCGCCTGGAACCCGAGGACGGCCCAGTAGCGCTGCGTCCACAGTCCCCACGCGGCGACCAGCATGATCCCGGCGAACGCGAGCACGCCCGTGAGCTGCGGCGGCTTCCCCTGCACCTCGACGCCCGCGGCGTAGAACGCGACGTTCGAGATCGCAAGCACGACCGCGGTGACCGCGGCGATCTTCAGAGGCAGCGGGCGCTCGCCCGGCTGCAGCGCCGTGAGCCCGGCGCGCGCGGCCGCGTCGCGCTCCTCGCTGCGTGCGCGGCGCGGCGCGGCGTCGGTCTCCACGGCCTGCGCGGGCGCCGGCGTCGGGCGCTCGCTGATCGGGCGCTTGCGGCTGCGCCTACCCACTGGAGGCTCCGGCCGCCAGGGGCAGCGGTACCTGAGTGAGCGCCGCGCGCAGAGCGGTCGCGACCGCGCGCGGGTCTGCGGCATCGGTGATCGCCCGCACGACCGCGGCGCGTCCCGCGCCCGCGGCGGTCACGGCGCCGATCGTCTGGGCGTCGATGCCGCCGATCGCGAACCACGGCCGCGCCGCCGTGCGCGCCGCGTACTCCACGAGGTCGAGGCCGACCGCCGGGCGCCCTGGCTTTGTCGGGGTCGCGTGCACCGGACCGACCCCGAGGTAGTCCGCGCCCATCGCGAGCGCGTCGTCGACCTGCGGCGGCGTATGGGTCGAGCGCCCGATCAGCGCGTGCGGCCCCGCCAGCTCGCGCGCGCGGCGGACCGTCATGTCGTCCTGCCCGACGTGCGCGCCGTCGGCGCCCACCTGTGCGACGAGCTCGGGCCGGTCGTTGAGGATGAAGAGCGCTCCCGCGGCGGTGCACAGCTCGCGCGCGATCTCCGCGGCCGCGAGCAGGTCGTCCTCGGAGGCGTCCTTCTCGCGCAGCTGGAACAGGTCGACACCGCCGGCCAGCGCAGGCTCGAGCACCTCGGCGAGCGCGCGGCCACCCGGCCGGGCGCCGCAGACGAGGTACAGACGTGCGCCGTCGAGGTGGTCGCGGCGGTGGGAGAGGGCGCTCACGCGAAGGAGTCTCGCAAGCGCGCCGACGAGGGGTAGCATGGAAGGCAGGAACGGGAGCCCCGAGACGGGGCTGAGAGGGCGCTGGTCCGGTGCCGACCGTCAACAGCTGATCCGGGTCATGCCGGCGAAGCGAGGAGGCCGTTCTGTCACCCACAGAGCACAGGAGCTGGGGCGTCGCCATCGTCGGCGGCGGGGTCTGCGGGCTGTCCGTGGCCTGGCGCGCACGGGCGCGTGGCCTGACCGTCGTCCTGCTCGATCGTGGAGCACTCGGGGCGCAGACGACCGCGGTCGCTGCGGGGATGCTCGCGCCCGTCAGTGAGGCCGATGCGCAGGAGCGCGCGCTCACCCGCCTGGCGCTCGAGAGCGCCCGGCGCTGGCCGGCGTTCGCCGCCGAGCTCGCGGACGTCAGCGGCATCGACGTCGGATATCGCGAGAGCGGAACGCTCGTCCTGGCGCGCGACCGTGACGAGGCCGAGGGACTCAGCCGCGAGCTCGCGCTGCGCCGGCAGCTCGGCCTGGCCGTTCGCGAGCTGCTCCCCTCGCAGGCACGCAGTCTCGAGCCGGCGCTCGCGCCCGGCCTGCGCGCCGCGCTCGAGATTCCGGGGGACCACGCCGTCGATCCGCGCCTGGTCGCCGCGGCGCTCGCGGTCGCGGCCGAGCGCGCGGGGGTGACGCTGCGCCCGAACGCGCCGGTCGCCCGGCTGCGGACCCGTGACGGGCGCGTGAGCGGCGTGGCGCTCGAGGACGGCGAGGAGGTGCTCGCCGCGCAGGTCGTGATCGCCGCCGGGCCGTGGTCGGACGCGCTCGACGGCGTGCCGCAGGACGCGCGCGTGCCGGTGCGCCCGGTGAAGGGGCAGCTGCTGCGCCTGCGCGATCCGGACCATGAACCGCGCGCGCCGCTGCTCGAGCGTGTCGTCCGGTACGAGGGCGGCTACATCGTCCCGCGCGGCGACGGGCGCTATGTCCTCGGCGCGACGAGCGAGGAACGCGGCTTCGACACGAGCGTCACCGCGCTCGCGCTGCACGAGCTGCTGCGTGACGCGAGCGAGCTCGTTCCGGGCGTTCTCGAGCTGCAGGTCGAGGAGCTGCTCGCGGGCCTGCGGCCCGGCACCCCCGACAACGCCCCGGTGCTCGGCGCGAGCTCAGCGCTCCCGGGCCTGTTCTGGGCGACGGGACACCATCGCAACGGCGTGCTGCTCGCGCCGATGACGGGCGAGGTGCTGGCGGCGGCGCTCGGCGGCGAGCCCGGCGACGGCGGGCGGGAGTTCTCCCCGGACCGCTTCTCCGAGGTGACCGCATGATCCGCCTCAACGGCCGCGAGGTCTGGGAGCGCGACGGCGCGACGATCGCCGACCTGCTCGTCGACCTCGGGGTCGAGCCCGACGCGCGCGGCGTCGCCGTCGCGGTCGACGGCGAGGTCATCCCGCGCGGCGACTGGGCGACCTTCACGGTCGCCGCGGGAGCGCGCGTCGAGGCGGTCACGGCGGTGCAGGGCGGATGAGCGATCCGTTCGTCGTCGCCGGCGTCGACCTCGGCTCGCGGCTGATCCTGGGCACCGGCGGCTTCCCGCGGATGGAGACGCTCGCGGACGCGATCAAGGCGACGGGCAGCGGGATGGTGACCGTCGCCGTGCGGCGGATCGACCCTCGGGCACGGCATTCGCTGATCGATGTCCTCCACGGCTGCGGCGTGCGCGTCCTGCCGAACACCGCCGGCTGCTTCACCGCCCGCGACGCGGTCATGACCGCTCAGCTCGCGCGTGAGGCGTTTGAGACGAACTGGGTCAAGCTCGAGGTGATCGGTGACGAGCGCACGCTGCTGCCGGACGCGCCGGAGCTGCTGGTCGCAGCGGAGCAGCTCGCGGCGGACGGCTTCGTCGTGCTGCCGTACACGACCGACGACCCGGTGCTCGCACGCCGGCTCGAGGACGCGGGCTGTGCGGCCGTCATGCCGCTCGGCTCGCCGATCGGGTCGGGCATGGGGATCCTCAACCCGTACAACCTCACGCTGATCGTGGAGCAGGCGAGCGTGCCGGTCGTGCTCGACGCGGGCGTCGGGACGGCGTCGGACGCCGCCCGCGCGCTGGAGCTCGGCTGCGACGCGGTGCTCTGCGCCAGCGCGATCTCGCGCGCGGTCGATCCCGTCGCGATGGCGCGGGCGATCCGCGCAGGCGTCGAGGGCGGCCGGCTCGCCCGGCTTGCGGGACGCATCCCGCGGCGGACGCACGCGCAGGCGTCGTCTCCGATGGACGGCCTGGCCGACCTGCAGTCCGCCGACCTCCCGGCGACCACATGACCGGGGACGAACTCGTCGACGCGCTCCAGGAGGCGTGGCAGGGCCGTCGGCGCGGCGCGTTCCGCGACATGCTCGCCGTCGACGTGCACTGGACGGACCCGTTCTGCGAGGAGCCGATCTACGGGCCCGAGGCGATCGGCGACCACGCGTCGCTGCTGTGGGAGGCGTTCCCCGACGCGCGGGTCGAGGCCTCCGGGCAGCGGCTCGGGGACGGGCATTTCATCGCGGCGCCGATCCGCATCACCGGTACGCACGCCGGTGAGCTGCCGAGCCTGCCGCCGACCGGCCGTCAGGTCGCGGTCCATGCCGTCCTCTACTGCGAGCTCGACCCCCCGCGCGAGCGGCTGTGGCGGGTGCGCGTCTTCCTCGACGGCTACGACGCCGCGGTGCAGATGGGCGTGCTCCCCAAGCGCGGATCGTTCGCCGAGCGCGCCATGCTCGTCGTGCGCGGCTTCGGCCTGCGTCGCGCCGGCTCGGGCGAGGTGGAGGGCGGTCCGCCCGCGCCGCGTCCGCCGCAGGCACCCTGAGGGTCAGGCCGGCTTCAGCGTCGCGAGCACCGGCGCGTGATCGGAGAGGCCGCCGGCGGCGAGCGTCTGAACGGGGCCCCCGACGACGTAGCCGCGCGCGAAGACGTGGTCGATGACGTGCCCGCCCGCGTGCGCGAACCCGGGGACCTGCGGGCGGCGCGTGTTCATGTCCCCGCCGAAGATCGCCGGCTCCTCGCCGGCCCAGCCGCGCACCGCAGCGGCGGCGCGCGCGATGTCGGCCTGCGCCTCGGCGCGGTCGTAGGCGCTGGCGTGCAGGTTCGCGAGCCAGAGCCCGTCGTCGCGCCGCACCGCGTGAACCACCCGGCGCTCGGGCCGCATGCGCAGGCGCAGCTGAGCCTGCGCGGTGACGCCGTGGCCGCGAATGAGGATCGCGTTCGACCCGCCGCCCCAGGACTTCACGATGTCCGGCCGGCGCGCCGCGAACACGCGCGCGAGCGGAAGTACCTGGTTGCGCGAGGTGCGCGCGGTGAACGACTGCGCGCCACACGCCGCGGCGAGGTGCGGCGGCCACCACGGCGGCACCTCCTGCAGCAGCGCGGCGTCCCACTCCCAATCGCGCAGGCACGCGGCGAATGCGCCGCCGAGCGGGCGGGGGCGGTCGGGGACGGCGCGTCCGTGGAAGAGGTTCCAGGTGAGGATCCGCATGACGGCGCTATCTTCCCGCGCCTGCCGCGACACTTCCTCACCGGTACGGAACTGACGCGCGACGACCTGCTCGCGCTGCTCAGCCGCGCGCACGACCTGAAGGCCGCGCCGCGTTCCTCGCGCGCGCTCGAGGGCAAGGTGATCGCGCTGCTGTTCGAGAAGCCGAGCACGCGCACGCGTCTGTCCTACGAGGCGGGGGTCGTCGAGCTGGGCGGGCACCCGCTCGTCCTGCGGCCGGGGGAGATGCAGCTCTCGCGCGGAGAGTCGGTCGGCGACACCGCGCGGATCCTGTCGCGCCATGTGCAGGCGATCGGCGTGCGCACCGGGCCCGACGCGGACCTCGCGACGCTCGCGGCCGAGGGCACCATTCCCGTCTTCAACATGCTGACCGAGGGCCATCACCCCTCGCAGGTGCTGGCCGACCTCATGACGCTCCAGGAGGTGTTCCCGGGGACGCCGCTCGCCGAGCTGAAGCTCGCCTACGTCGGTGACGGCAACAACGTCGCGCGGTCGCTCGCCCTGCTGGGCGCGGTCGCCGGCGTCGACGTGGCCGTCGCATCGCCCGCGGGCTACGAGCTCGAGCCCGAGGCGGGCGGCACGCGGACGCGGGACGCCGCGGAGGCGGTCGACGGTGCGCACGCCGTGTACACCGACGTGTGGGTGTCGATGGGCGATGAGGACACCGCCGACGAGCGCCGCGCCGCGCTCGCGCCGTACCGGATCGACGACGCGCTGCTGGACCGCGCCGCGCCTGGCGCGATCGCGCTGCACTGCCTTCCCGCGCACCCGGGCGAGGAGATCACCGCCGACGTTCTCTACGGAGACCGTCAGCGGATCTGGGACCAGGCCGAGAACCGCCGGCACGCGCAGAAGGCGCTGCTGGAATGGCTCCTCGCCGCTGACTGACGGAGAACCCGACGATGCCGCAGCCGAAGAAGCCAGCCGCCAAGAAGGCGCCCGCGAAGAAGCGCGCTCCGGCGAAGAAGGCCGCGGTGAAGAAGCCGGCCGCGAGCAAGGCACCCGCAAGGAAGCGCGCGGCCGAGCGGCCGGCGAAGAGCGCACCCCCGGGCCCGCGCACGGCGAAGGCGGCGAAGGCCGCGCCGCGCATCACGTCGAAGCCCGCCCAGCGCCGCAGCAAGCGCACCGCCGCTGCCCGTTCAGGGACCGAGGCCGCGCGCGACGTCGCGCTCTTCGACAACCTCGGCGCGGTCCGGACAGTGCTCGCCGAGCACCTCGTCTTCAGCGCCGAGCGCCTGCAGGACACCCTCGACGACGCCGTGCGCCGCGGGCGCATGCTGCCGACCGACGCGCAGGAGCTGGCCGAGCGTCTGAAGACCAGCGGCCGCCGCCAGCTCGAGGAGCTGCTCGGCGACCTCGAGCGCCGTCTCGGTCGCTGAGGCCGGACCGGGTCACCGGCGCCGCCCTATCGTGAACGGGGTGACCACCGACCCCGCAGCGCCCACCATCCGCAAGCCCGAGCGCGGCGACGAGCTCGAGCTGCGCGTCGACGCGCTCGCGTTCGGCGGCAACGGGGTCGCCCGGCTGAAGCTCGGCGATCGCGGCTACGTCCTGTTCGTCCGCGGCGCGGTTCCCGGCGATCTCGTGCGCGCGGTCGTCACCAAACGCAAGCGCGACTACGGCGAGGCGCGGACGCTCGAGGTCCTCGAGCGCGGGCCGGACCGCATCGACGCGGTCGCCGACCACGCCGGGGCGCCGTGGCAGATCCTGCCCTACGCGCGTCAGCTCGAGGTCAAGCAGCAGCAGGTCGACGAGGCGCTTCGTCGGCTCGGCCGGCTCGACGGCTTCCAGCTCGAGCCGATCGTCCCGGCGACCGAGCAGTGGCGATACCGCAACAAGCTCGAGTACTCGTACGGGACCGCGCCGGACGGGCAGCTGATCTGCGGGTTCCACGCCGCGGGCTCGTGGGAGCAGATCGATCACATCGAGGACTGCCTGCTCGCCTCCGAGCGCGGCAACGAGCTGCGGCGCCTCGCGCTCGACGCACTGCGCGCACAGAACCTCGGCGCCTACGACCGTCGCTCACAGATCGGCTTCCTGCGCAACCTCGTCGTGCGCGAGGGCCGGCGCACGGGACAGGAGCAGGTGCGCCTCGTCACGTCGCCCGGAGAGTTCGACGTCGACGCGTTCGCCGCGGCGCTCGGGCCGGTGCAGAGCCTCATCTGGACCCAGGCGGCCGGCGTCGCCGAGACGACGCAGGGTGGCCAGGACGAGCTGATCACCGGCACCCCCCGGATCGAGGAGGAGCTCGGCGGACTGCGCTTCGCGCTGAGCTCCGAGGCGTTCTTCCAGACGAACACGGAGATGGCCGAGCAGCTCTACGCCGTCGCGGCGGAGTACGCCGCGCTCAAGGGGTTCGAGCGGGTCTACGATCTCTGTTGCGGCATCGGGACGATCGGCCTGACACTCGCCTCGCGCGCCGCCGAGGTCGTCGGTGTCGAGATCGTTCCCGAGGCGGTCGAGGATGCGGCGTTCAACGCGCGCGTCAACGAGATCACCAACGCCCACTTCATCGCGGGCGACGTGCGGGTGGTGCTGAAGAACCTGATCGCGGAGGGCGTCCGTCCCGACGTCATCGTCGTCGACCCGCCGCGCGCCGGGCTGTCGAAGAAGGTCGTCGCACGCATCGCGGAGTCCAACCCGAAACGGATCGTCTACGTCTCCTGCAACCCGACGACGCTCGCACCGAACGCGGCCCAGCTCGTCGAGGCCGGCTACAAGCTCGTCCGCGTGCGGCCGGTCGACCAGTTCCCGCAGACGCCGCACATCGAGTGTGTGGCGCTGCTCGAGCGCGCCTGACAAGAGCGCCCGCTGCGTGCCTACCGTCGGTCCCGCCGTCGGCTCTGGATCAGCGCATGGTTGAGCATCGTCTGCTCGTCGTCCTCGCGGGCGACCACGACGACCTTGTTCCAGGCGCCCGGGAACACGACGCGCTCGTTGTAGATCTGGGTTCGAAAGCGCTCGGTATACAGGGCGGGGAGGGTGTCGCCGGCGCTGTACATGCGTCGCCCGCCATCGCTGCCACGGATGACCGCGACGAGTTCGCGTGTCTGCTCATAGTCGTCGGCGGCGACGAAGTCCGCCAGCGGTTGCTGCGGTGAGCCGCTGCTCAGGAACGCGACGACGTACTTTCGGTCGCGCCCCCACTTGTTCTCACGGATCGTCTCACCGAGTCCGATCTGAACCGCGCCTTCGGCGCGGGTGGTGGCCATGAACACGCGGTAGCTCGAGTAGCGATCGCGCCCGTTCGGCCATCCATACGACTCGCCCTCGCGCTCGCCCACCAGGCGCCAGTCCTCCGGCAGTGTGCCGGTCGGACGCCGGCTCGCAGCGTCGCTCGGCTCAAGGGCACCGTCGGCGCCGAGAACCCTGATGACCGGGCTGTCGAAGCCCGCATGTGAGAGCTGGGTCAGCAGCGGGCCGAGCTCTCGATCAGGAACGTTCTGGAGGGTGACGGAGAACGGGCACATATGCAGGCCTTCTAGAGTGGAAACGTAGAAGAACATATCAACGTAGTCCTACGTCATCAAGAAGTATGCTACGATGGTATGGCGTCCAAGGTCCCCCCACCGACGCGGTCGAGCCCACAGGCTCCCTGCCACGTCACACGGACCTCAGCGCATCGGGACGACCCAACCGAGTCGTCCCTACCGGAAGGAAGCATCAGCATGTATGCCACCATTCGACGGTACGAGACGGGCGACAAAGCTCGCGCAGGCGAGCTCATCAAGAAGACCGAGGAGACCCTCCTCCCGCGCCTGAGCAAGTTGCCGGGATTCAAGGGCTACTCCCTCATCGAGGCGCGTGACGGCGTCTTCAGCTCCGTCGGCTTCTTCGACACCGCAGCGCACGCCGACGAGTCGACGCGCGTCGCGTCCAACTGGGTGCGCGAGGAGAAGCTCGAGACGGCGCTCCCGACCCCGCCGAAGGTCACGAGCGGCGAAGTCGTAGCGCACGACAACACGCGCGAGCTCGTCACGGCCTAACGGCCTGACGCTCGTCGCTGCCGGTGGAAGGGCCCGCGATCGCGGGCCCTTCGATCGTTCTGTGGAGCGCTGCGGTAGCAGAACTCGACCGCATCGGAGGCTCCGGCCAGCGCGAGCAGACGGTTGACGTTCGCCGGTCCTGGAAGAAGGACGAGCCGGCGGCGCAACCGTCGCGCGCGGGAGCTCGCAAGGACGATCGACCGGGCGCCTGCCGTGTCGATGAACGTGAGGTCGCGCACATCGAGCACGACCAGTTGCATCTGGGCGGTGGCGTCTCGAAGCATGCGCTCAAGCTGCGGCGCGGTCGCGAGGTCCAGTTCGCCCGCGACGTGCACAAAGCCAGGCTCACGACCATCGTCTGACCACCTGCAGACGAACGGGGTCGGCACCGACACCGAGCGACGGGCGAACGGGCGAGAAGCGGTGAGCACTAGGACCTCCGGGTTGCAGGAACCTCAGAAGTCAGGTGGTGCCGCCGCCGCAGACGTCACTGCTTGTGCCCTCTGCCACGTGACTGTACTCCGCACGTCAATCGCCAGGACGTGCGACGTCCGCCTAGAAGCTGGTGGTGATCACGTCAACGCGCGCGCCGAGCGGCAGCAGCGTGTAGACCTCGTGCGCGAACTTCAGCGGTACGCGAACGCAGCCGTGTGAGGCCGCGGTCACCGGCACGTCCGGGTAACCGTGGAACGCGATCCCGTCGTTGAAGTAGCTCGCCCAGGGCAGCCAGACCTTGAAGCGTTTGGACCAACTGCTCGGCGCCTTGGAGTAGACGCTGTAGGTGCCGGGGGGAGTGAGGCCGCCCGCGCCGCTTGAGATCGGCACCGCACGGATGACGTGATCCCCGTGGATGATCAGCAGCAGCTGACGGTCGAGCAGAACCTCGGCGCGCACCTTCCGGTTGAGCCGAAGCTCGGGGCGTGGCATGCGCAGGTGTCTGATCGCGCGGCGTGCGCCGGTGCCGAACGTGCCGTCACGGGGGAGGTTCTCCCACTTCTGGAACGCGATGACCGCGTGCATGACGCGCTCGTCGTAGTTCGGTCCGAAGGCGCGCGGCGGCAGGTACCCGAGCCGGACAAGGTCGCGGCGGAGCCTGCGCACGTCCTTCCCGTGGAAGCCGAGACGCAGTGTGCGTCCGTGCGCTGCCGTGAACGCGTGAGCGATCTTCGGCGCCGGAGTGTCCGTGCGCGCATGCGCTCCAGCCGGGAACGCGGCGACGAGCAGGGCTGCGGTGATACGGATGGCGACGCGCATGTTCCTGACGGGAGGAGTTCGCCACGATGCTCCAAGCCCCTTCCTCTCTCAGGATCAGGTCACAGGGAAGCGCATCCGCAGTTCCGTGCCGCTCCGTCCGCGCCGGGTCAGCTCGAGGCGCGTCGTCAGCTGCTCGATCATCTTCAGGCCGAGGTCGGCGTCCTCGGCGGCGCCGTTGACGTGCTCCGTGCAGGACCCGTCGTCGCAGACGCAGATCTCCAGCTCACCGGGGCAGCGGCGCACGATGACCTCGACGTCGCCCGGGTTGGCGGCATCCGGCGAGGCGTGGACCACGGCGCTCGTGAAGGCCTCCGACACGGCGAGCGCCACGGCGCCCCCATCGGCTCCGAGCCAGCGGGCGTGCGCCGAGACCACATAGCGCGCATGCGCGATGTACTGCGAGGTGGCGGGGAATCGCCAGCGGCGAACGGAGGTTGCCACAGCACCTGGGGAGTACCCGCCGGGCGCCCCGGCGAACCTCTCGCGCCCCGGTCCGGGGTTCGCGGGCACGGCGGCAGCTCCTCAGCGGGAGCTGATGCGCGCGGTGAGGCGCACGCTGGCCGCGCTGACGGTGCCGGTGGTCCGCACGTCGAGCCAGAATCGCGCCGGGCCGCGCCGGGGGCGGGAGACGGGTGCTGCGCTGATCGTGCCGCGCATGCCGCGTAGGACGACGCTTCGTGTCGAGAGGACCTTGCCGTGCGCCGAGCCGGAGCGCACCCGCAGCAAGACTCTGAGCGGGACGACGAGCCGGGTCTTGAGGCTCCAGCGCGCGCGCACGACGATGCTCGTTCCGCGTCGCGTGAACGTCGACGCCACGCTGAGCGCCGGGACGACCCGATCGGCATCGGCGCCGCCGTTGATGGTGTCCATCGCCGCGGGAGCGTCGAGCTCGCCGCTGATGACCTGGACGCCGCGGGTCGCGCTGACCGTCAGCGCCGCGCGGACCTGGCGGAGCGTGGCCTGCGGCCGCGCGGTCTGCTCGGCGGCGAAGGCCGCGGTGACGAGCGGCGCCGAGGCGGAGGTGCCGCTGAGCGTGGTGAACGAGTCGCCGGTGTACGTCGTCACGAGGTCGACGCCTGGGGCGGCCAGGTCGACGGAACTCGGTCCGTAGTTCGAGAACCCCGCCAGCTGTCCGGGCGCCTGCGTCGCGGCGACGGACACGACGGCGGGGCTGTCGGTGTTTGCGGGGTAGGTCCGGTTCTCGTCCAGGTTGAGCCCGTCGTTCCCGGCCGCAGCCACGACGGGGATGCCGGCGTCATTCGCGCCGGCGATCGCCGTGTCGACCGCGGGCGAGTCGAACTCGGAGTTCACCGAGCAGTTGATGACCGATGCTCCGTTTCGCACCGCGTAGGCGATCCCGGCGGCGAGCTGTTCGGTATTTCCCTCGCCATCGTCGCCGAGCACCCGCACGATCATGAGTCGCGCGCCCGGGGCGCCACCCGTCACACCGGTCGTCTCGCTGTCGCCCGCGGCAATCAGGCCGGCCACGGCGGTTCCGTGCCCGTACCCATCTTCCGGGGGCCTGCCCGGGGCGAGGATGTTCACGCCGTGGACGTCATCCACGTATCCGTTGCCGTCGTCGTCGAGGCCGTTGCCGGAAATCTCGCCCGGGTTGGTCCAGAGGTGCTGCTGAAGGCTTGTGTGACCGAGGTCGGCGCCGCTGTCCACGATCGCCACGATCGCGCCGCTGCCACCGAGCGCCGGGACCAATCCCGGGTTGGTCCAGACGGCGTGGAGCCCGTCGAGCTGTTCGCCGGCCTGGGCGGCGTGTGCGCGCACGTACGGCCGCGAGATCACCGTGGTCCCGCGCGCGTGGGTGATGCCGGCGGTCGTCCCGATCGGGCCGGTGAGCACGATCGCGCCCAAGAACAGGAGCGCGGCCAGGGCGACGGACAGCGACAGGATCAGGGATCTGTGCAGGGCGCGACGTCGCTGTCGGGTGACCGCCATGTGGTGTGCTTCGGCCTGTCGTCTCAGCGATGACATCCCCCGATCGGAGGACAGGCGGCGAACATCCGCCGACCGGCGGACGCGAATTGTCTGCCGAGCGGACCGCGTCTAGACGATCGGCCGACGGTTGCCGCGGACGTCGCCGGCGGTGCCGTCCAGACCGACCACGACGGCGATCACTCCGGCCGGGGCACCGGACGTGTCCGTCAGCAGCGAGGTACGGACCAACCCTTGAAACCGCGCGCCGTCCTTGCGCGCGAGCTGGTGCCGGGCGACGGCCGGGCCCGACGCGATGAGGCACTCGACCAGCCGCCGGCCATCGTCCCGTCCGCCGGCGTCGACCGTCAGTCGCCGGAGCGGCCGGCCGACCGTCTCGGAGCGAGCCCAGCCGTAGAGGCGCTCCGCGCCGCGGCTCCAGTGCGTGACGATCGCGTCGAGATCGGTGGCGATGACGGCGGCGTCGACCGTGTCGAGCAGCTGGCCGCGCAGGTGGGCCTCGTCCTCGGCCAGCCTGCGGGCGGTGACGTCGCGCAGCGTCCCGCGGACTCCGCGCGCCGGCCCGGTGCCGAGCGGCTCCAGTCGTGTCTCGGCGTAGCGCATGGTGCCGGCGCGCAGGTACCGGTGCTCGAGCTCCCGCGGCCGGCCGTCGACCGTGACCGCGTCGGCGAGCCGGGCGAGGGCGGAGGCGTCCTGCGCGGGGATCAGGCCGAGCAGGAAGTCGAGCTCGCCGCTGCAGATGCCCGCGTGGACGTCGAAGAGGCGGTACAGCTGCGGCGACCAGGTCACCATCCGCGTGCGGCAGTCGATCTCAAAGCTCCCGACCTCGCCGATGCGCTGGGTCTCCCGCAGCCGCTGCTCGCTCCCACGGCCCGCGAGATCGGCAAGTTTGCGCGCGGTGATGTCCTGGGTCGTCCCATGAACGCCTCCGGTGAGTGCCCCGGACGGGTCGCGGATGGCACGCATCCGGGTCTCGACCCAGCGCGGGTTCGGCAGCGGGAGCGCCCAGTCGAGGTTGCGCTCCGGCTGCACGAGCTCGCTCTCCAGGATCGTGCTCCCGTCGCCGCCGCCGCCGACGCGCGCCAGCCACTCGCGCAGCGCCTGGGCGTCCGTGTTCGTCAGCAGCTCGAGCGCCCGGTCGAGCGTCGTGACGCGCGGCACGTGGCCGCCCTCCATGTCCGTGAGCTCACG
>Ga0302299_10001701_pt1 | contig 13282 bp, 13 predicted proteins | sample III_Fen_N3_4_FD_198795 | JGI IMG/M metagenome (GOLD analysis project Ga0302299, IMG submission 198795) | Peat permafrost microbial communities from Stordalen Mire near Abisko, Sweden - III_Fen_N3_4 | ecosystem: Environmental > Terrestrial > Soil > Wetlands > Permafrost | place: Sweden: Abisko... | reverse complement strand
TCCTCGCGATGCTCGTCGGCACGTTCCTCGTCGTCACCACGATGCGCGCCCGCCCCGAGGCCGAGACCGCCGCCCCCGGCAAGCCGGGCAAGGCCGCGAAGGCACCCAAGACCGGGTTCATGGACCGAGTCGAGGAGCGCTTCCGCCAGCGCCGCGAGGGCGACGACCTCTAGCCAGCAGCCCCATCGACCGGCCGCAGACCCCGGGTCCGCGGCCGTCGTCATGTCCGAGGACCGTCGGGCCGGGCCGTCCCGGGCGCAGCCCTCCGGCGGTGCGGGCTCAGTCCTCGGTGCGGCGCAGGGACGCGGGCAGGAGCGTGGCCCGCAGCCGGGTCGGGCGGTCGACCCGGTCGAGCAGCGCCGTGCGCACGGTGCTGACGTCGTCGGTGAGCCCCTCGGTCGACGGCGGCGTCGCGGCGTAGCGCGAGCGCTCGGTGACCCGGCCGACCCGGGTCGCCGCCTCCGCCACCGGACCGGACAGGTGCTGGCGCTCGATCACCCGCGCGACCGCCTGGCGCGGCGTCCGTGCGTCGGACCACTCGATGCCGAGGTCCCGCGCGGTGTCGCGCAGCTCCTCCCAGGCGTCCTCGACCGAGGCCGTCGCCGACATCCGCCGGCGCCGGCGCAGCCAGCGCCAGGCCGCGGGGACCGCGGCCAGGACGAGGGCGAGGACGACCACCGCGACCAGGCCGCGCGCGCGCCACTGGTCGGCCGTGGTCTCGGCTGCCGGTCCGTCGAACGGCGTGGTGCCGGCGGCGCCCTCGGCGAGCAGGTTGTCGAGCTTGCCGCTGCCCGACGTCGACGTCGGCTTCGCGGTCGACGTGCCGGTCGGGGCCGGGGTCGGGACCTGCTGGGCGTAGTTCGGGACGGTGACCGTCCCGCCGTCGGCGGCACCGCGCGGGGTCGGCTCGAAGCGCACCCAGCCCACGCCCGGGAAGAGCAGCTCGGGCCACGCGTGCGCGTCCTTGCCCTTCACGACCCACGTGCCGTCGGTGCCCTTCGTGCCCGGCGTGTAGCCGACGACCACGCGCGAGGGGATGCCCAGCGAGCGGGCCATGAGCGCCATCGTCGCCGCGAACTGCTGGCAGTAGCCGGACTTGTCGCGCAGGAAGGAGTCGAGCGCCGACGTCGACTGGTCGCCGCCGGCGGCCTGGGAGTAGGTGAAGTTGTCGCGGAAGTACTTCTGCAGCAGGACGGCCCGCTCGAAGTTCGTCGTGCCCGAGACGGTGACCGTACGGGCCAGCTCGCCGAGGCTCGCCGGCACGTTGCTCGTGCTGCGCAGCGACTCGAGGTCCGGCGAGCTGCCGACGACCGAGGTCTGCAGCTGGTCGGTCGTGGGAGACGCATCGAGCGCGTCGGCCGTCCAGACGGCGCCCTTCGTCGTCGAGTCGACGCCGAAGATCGTGCCGGTCTGGGTGTCGTCGTACCACTGGCCGGCGAGGCCCTGGATGCGCGTGGCGTTCTCCGGCACCGGCAGCTCGGCGTTGTCGAGCTTGTCGGCGGTGAGGGAGTAGGTCTGCGCCGACGTCGCGACACCCGCGCCGATCTCCGGCGCCAGCGCGAGGTCGTCGGTGATACGCCGGCCGGTCGACGGGTCGAACACCCGCGGCGACCACTTCTCGTTGGCGTACTGCTCGAGGACGACCACCCGCAGGTAGGACGGAGCGGTGGCGTCGGTCGTGTAGCGGAAGACGACGACGTCGGGCTGCTGGAGCAGGTCGCGCCGCAGCGAGACGAACGGGTCGAGGCCGACCGAGCCCGGGTTGTCCCCGCTGCCGTTGGCGCTGCCGAAGCCGGTGTTGTGCCGGCCCAGCACCGCGTCGGCGAGGCTCGGCACCAGGACGGGCAGCGCGACCGCCGCCACGATCGCCAGTGCCCCGAGGCGCAGCGCTGCCGACGACAGGCCGGACATCGCCGACGACGCGGCACCCCCTTCGCTGCGCCGCAGCAGCCGGCCCCAGCTCACGAGGCCGACCCGCTCGTCGCTGATGAGCAGCACCATCCACGCGACGGCCACCGCCGCGAACGCCCACCACGGGGCGCCGTCGTCGAGGACGAAGGAGGGGACGACGTAGACGGCGATCAGCGCGAGACCCGCGACCACCGGCATCCGCAGGTTGACCTGCAGGACGAACACCACGATCGCGACGCAGCCGATGCCGATCGCGGCCACCGCGGAGACGCCCGTGGAGTAGGGGACCGGCGGCGCGTATCGGTCGACCTCGCTCATGCCGGTCGAGAGCACCTCGCGCAGCCCGGCCATGGCGTCCGGCGTCGGGACGAAGCCCAGCGGCGCGTCGGTGCCGAAGCGCGCGACGAGGATCGAGAACAGCGCGGCGGCCTGCACGATCGGCACGAGGAACAGCGGGAGCCGTGCCCAGGTGGCGACCCCGCCCACCGCGACGACGACGACGGTGGTGACGAACGTGGCCCCGAACCAGCTGCCGCTGTCGAAGAGCGGCCCGAGGGCGATGCTCGCGAGGATCACGGCGACGGCGCTGGCGACGCTCGGCCCCAGGATGCCGCCGGACGAGACCCGGTTGCGCGCGGCCGGCGCGGCGCCCGGCCGCGCGCCGGCGCTCGGCGGTGCGGCGGTGGCGGTCATCGCGCACCTCCCGCGGTGACGCCGCTGCGGGCGAGCCCGCGCCAGGCCTCGGCGAGGTCGGTCTGCGGGCCGCACAGCACGACCCGCCAGCCGGCCGCGGACAGCAGCGCGGCCACCCGGGTCGAGCGACCGTCCTCGGGTGTCGTGGAGCGCGACGCCCAGCCGGCCGTGTCCAGGACGAGGGCCAGGGCGCTCGCGTTGCCGCTGCGCAGCGACGCGATCGACTCGGCGTGGTCGGGGTCGAGGTCGCCGAGCACGGCCACGAGCAGGCCGTCGCGCACGCGGGCCTTCGCCGCGGCGTCGCGCACCCCCGGCGCCAGCCCTTCCGTGAGGCCGATCGTGGCGAAGATGTCGAGGAGCGGACCCTCCGCCTCGGGCCCGGAGAGCGTCTCCGACGTCGATGCCCCGGCGCGCAGCGTGGTCCCGTCCGCGTCGACGACGCGGACGGCGTAGCCCCGACGGGCCAGGTGGCAGGCCATGCTCGCGCCCGCCGAGACCGCCCACTCGAACGAGGACGCGGGACCCTCGCCGCGGTGGGCGACGGCACGCGTGTCGAGGAAGACCGTGGCGCGCGTGCGCCACGGGTGCTCCTCGCGCCGCACCATCAGCTCGCCGCTGCGCGCGGTGGACTTCCAGTGCACCCGGCGCAGCTCGTCGCCGGTGCGGTACTCGCGCGGGATGACGTCGTCCTCGCCGGCGGACGCGACCGCGCGCGAGCGCGCCTCGCCGAGCCCGGACCAGTCGCCGCCCACGGGGATGGCGGGGAGGGGGACCGTGGCAGGGACCACGGTGAGGGTGTCGGTGGTCGTGAACTGGCGGGTGGCGCGGCAGAAGCCGAACGGGTCGACGAGCTGCACGTTGACGGGGCCGATCGTGTAGCGCCCGCGCAGCGCTCCGCGCAGCTCGTAGCGCACGTCGCGTCGGCCTCCGGGCTCGAGGCGGTCGACGACGAAGCGCTGGGCGCGACCGAGCTGCCAGGGCACGGCGTCCTCGACGAGCAGCAGCCCGCTGGGCAGGCGCGAGACGTTCTCGACGCGCACGACGCTCGTGGTGGGCTGGTCGACGGTGACGCGCGTGGGGCGCAGACCGCGTGCCGACGCCAGCCGGTAGCGCGTGCGCGCGACGAGCAGTGCGGACAGCAGCGGCAGCACGAGGAGCAGGACCCCCACGCGCATGAGGTCGCGCTGCCCGAGCACCAAGGACACGACGATGCCCGCGGCGCCGAGCCCGGCGACGAGTCGTCCTCGACGGGTGAGCTGGCGCAGCGCGGCACGCATGACGACCCGTCAGACGCGCGCGGTGGCGGGGACCGGCACTCGGCGCAGGATGTCGGTGATGACGGACTCCGTGGTGCGCCCGGCGATCTGGGCGTCGGCGGTGAGGATCAGGCGGTGCGCGAGCACCGACGTGGCGAGGGTCTGCAGGTCGTCGGGCAGCACGTGGTCGCGGGCGTCGAGCGCGGCCGCGGCCTTCGACGCGCGGACGAGGTGCAGGGTGGCGCGCGGCGAGGCGCCGAGGCGGATGTCGGGGTGCTGGCGCGTCGCGTTGGACAGGTCGACGGCGTACTGCCGCACGGCCTCGGCCACGTGGATGAGCCGGACGACCTCGACCAGGCGGCTCACCAGCGCGGCGTCGGCGACCGCGGTGACGTTGTCGAGCGGGCTGGCGTGCGCGTGCCCGGCGAGCATGTCCATCTCGGAGCGGGTGTCGGGGTAGCCCATCGACACCCGGGCCATGAAGCGGTCGCGCTGCGCCTCGGGCAGCGGGTAGGTGCCCTCCATCTCGACCGGGTTCTGGGTGGCCATCACCATGAACGGCGAGGGCAGCTCGTAGGTCGTGCCGTCGACCGTGACCTGCTGCTCCTCCATCGCCTCGAGCAGCGCCGACTGCGTCTTCGGCGAGGCGCGGTTGATCTCGTCGCCGAGCACGATGTTGGCGAACACGGCGCCGGGGCGGAACTCGAAGTTGCGGTTCTCCTGGTTGAACACGCTGACGCCGGTGACGTCGCCCGGCAGCAGGTCGGGGGTGAACTGGATACGCCGGACCGTGCAGTCCAACGACTTCGCGAGGGTCTTCGCGAGCATCGTCTTGCCGACGCCGGGCACGTCCTCGATGAGCAGGTGGCCCTCGGCGAGGAGCACGGTGAGCGCCGTGCGCACCACCTCGCCCTTGCCCTCGATGACCGTCTCGACCGACGCGCGGATGCGGGCGGCGGTCTGCACCAGGTCCGCCACGTCGGAGGCGACGGCCGGGGCCGAGCCGTTCGGGTCGGTCGTCACGCGGGCTCCTCGTGGTCTCGTGCGGGTCCGGGACGATTGTCACCCGGATCCTGGGATATTGCCCAGGGTCACCTCACCTAGGGTGAGACGTCCCGCGGAGCCGTTCGGTTCACGGCGCCGGGGAGCGACTTTCCTCGCCCCGTGGGGCAGAGCCTGCCACGCGGAGGAGCCGGTCAGGCCGCGATCGGGACCAGCCGCTGGGCGTCGTCGAACAGCGACCCCTGGGCGGCCCGGGCGGTGACCAGCGCCGAGACGGCCCAGGCCGCGAGCAGCATGTACATCACGATGATCTGGTAGCGGATCGCCTGGAGCGGGTCGACCCCGGCGATGATCAGGCCGGTCATCGTCCCGGGCAGCGAGATCAGGCCCACCACGCGCGTGGAGTCGACGGTCGGCACCAGAGCCGTCCGGACGGCGGTCCGCATCTCGCGGGCGAACGCCTGCGGGGCGGGGAGGCCGAGGCTCAGGGCCGCCTCGATCGCCGACCTGTTCTCGACCGCGGAGCGGCGCAGCGACGTGAGGGTGAGCGACGCGGCCTGCATGGACCCGCTCACGACCATGCCGCCGATCGGGATGAGCACCTGCGGCTCCGTGGAGATCACGCCCCCGAGGACCAGGACGCCGAGCGTCGAGGCGGTCCCGACGACGATGCCGACCAGGGCGGCGGCGTAGGCCCGGGGGATGCCGTGGCCGCGTCGGCGCGACTCGTTGGCCGCCACGAAGGTCATCGCGAAGATCCACGCCAGCGCCCCGGCGATCCCCGCGTGCGCGAACAGCCACGCCAGGACCGCGCCGATCGCGAGGAGCTGCACGAGCGCGCGGACGGCTGCGACGACGATCTCGCGCGAGATCCCCAGCCGCTGCCACGACGCGATGGCGACCGCGACGAGCACGAGCAGGACCGACACCGCGACGGCCGTCCAGCTGGGGATCTGGGTCATGGCTGCTCCGGGAGGTCGGCCGTGCGGACGGAGTCGTCGTGCTCGTGCGGGAGGTGCTTGGAGCCGTGGGCGCGCGGGTCGTCGGTGTCGTGCACGTGCCCGTCGGTCGGCGGGCTCATCAGCTCGTGCTCGAGGTCGAGGGAGCCCGACGCGCCGCGCGCGGTGACCCTCCCCTCGTGCAGCACGCGCACGTCGTCGGCGACCCGGTCGGCACGTGCGACGTCGTGGCTCACGAGCACCACCGCGAGACCGGACGCGACGAGCGAGCGGATCACCTCGTCGACGGCGTCCGCGCTGCGCGGGTCGAGCGCCGACGTCGGCTCGTCGAGGAGGAGGGCCTCCGGCCCGACGGCGAGGGCACGAGCCAGGCAGAGCCGCTGCAGCTCGCCGCCGGACAGGCTCGACGGCGTACGCCCGAGGACCTCGTCCGGGTCGAGCGCGACCCGTGCCAGGAGGGACCGCACCTCGGCGTCGGTGAGCTGCGGCGCGGCGACGCGCACCTCCGCGGCGACGTCCTCGGTGAGCGGCGTGGCCCGTTGCGGCACGAGGACCGCGCGGCGTCTCAACGCCAGCACGTCGAGGTCGCGTACGTCGGTCCCGCGGAACAGGACGCGGCCGGACGTCGGCTCGGCGAGCCGGTTGAGCAGCCGCAGCAGCGTGGACTTCCCGGAGCCGCTCGGCCCGGCGATCGCCGTGGCGACGCCGTCGTGCAGGTGCTCGTCGACGTGGTCGAGGATGCGCCGGCCCTCGATCACGAGCGAGACGTCGTCGAGGGTGAAGAGCTCCGGCCGGTCCACGGCGTCAACCTATGTCCCGCACCACCGAGCGAGGGCGCGGGAGAGCCCGTCACTACCCTCGGGAGCACTGACGACGCACGCGAGAGAGGGCACTGCCATGACGGTCCACCCGGCTCAGCTCGGACGCTTCTTCGACGACTTCGTGGTGGGCGACGTCTACCAGCATCCCTTCGGCCGGACCATCTCCGAGACCGACTCGACCTGGATCACGCAGCTCACCTGCAACACCAACCAGAACCACTTCAACGCCCACCTCGCCGAGTCGAACCCGATCACCGGCGGTCGCGTCATCGTCAACAGCGGCCTGACCGTGGCGCTCGTGCTCGGCCTGTCGGTCATCGACATGAGCCAGAACGCCGTGGCGAACCTCGGCTGGACCGACATCAAGCTCACCCACCCGGTCTACATCGGCGACACGATCTACGCCGAGAGCATCTGCACCGACAAGCGGGAGAGCTCCTCGCGCCCGGGGATGGGCATCATCACGATGACCACGCGCGGCCTCAACCAGGACGGCGACGTCATCGTGTCCTGGGTGCGCTCGGTCATGGTCCCCAAGCGCGAGACCGGCATCGGCCAGGACTACTTCCCGCAGGCGAAGGCCGGTCCCCTCACCGCAGGCTGAGCGGCCCGAGGCGGCGCGTGATTCCGGCTCGGGAGGCGCGGGCGTGCCCTAGCCTGGCGCCACGCCGACAAGGGAGTCCGAGATGGCCGACGACGCACTGGTGACCACGCTCGCGGGGGTCGACCTCTTCCACGGCCTGTCGCCGAAGGTCCTCGCCCGGATCGCCGAGGCCGGGCACCAGGCGACCTACGACGCCGGCACGGCCGTGATCGTGCAGGGCGACTCCGTCACCGGGTTCAAGGCGTTCTCGCCGTCGGGCGTCGAGATGCACGTGATCCTCGAGGGCCGCGCCCGCGTCGACGTCGACGGCGCGGTCCAGAACGAGCTCTCCGCGGGACAGTACTTCGGCGAGGTCGCGCTCATCGACGGCAAGCCGCGCACGGCCGACGTCGTCGCCGAGGAGGGCGGGCTGCGCACGCTGGCGATCTCCAAGTGGACGTTCGAGGACTTGCTGGAGAAGCACCCGGAGATCGCCGTACCCATGCTGCGCGTGCTGGCCTCGCGGCTGCGCGCGTAGCCGGCACCCACGCGACGCTGCCATCTCCTCCGGTGTGCGCCAGGATGTCCGGATGAGCGACGGGCCCACGACCGACGACGCCTCCTCCGGCGACGCGCGCGCTCTCGTCGTCCGCCGTGCCGGGCCGTCGCTCCCCGCATCGGTGGAGGGCCCCGTCGACGTCGCGCTCGGGGCTGCGGTCACCGTCGCCCGCCCGGTCGTCGCTGTCGCGTTCGTGGCCGGACGCGCGGTCGAGCCGCTCGTACGTGGCGCCTGGTCGTTCGCGGCGCGCCCGCCGCTCGTGCCGGAGGAGTGGACCCCCGCGGCGTTCGCGAACCGGCTCGCCGACCGGGGTCGCACGCTGCGCTTCGCGGCCGGGGCCGACGCGACCGAGCTCACCGGGCAGACCCTCGACCTCGTGGTGCCGACCGTCCTCGAACCGGTGCTCGACCGCATCGACCTGACGGCGCTCGTGATCGGGCGCGTCGACCTCGAGCGGCTCGTGGGAGCGGTGCTCGACACGATGGACCTCACCGAGCTCGTGCTCGACCGCGTGGACCTGCACCGGGTCGTCACCGCGGCGCTGGACTCCCTCGACCTGACGGCGCTCGTCCGCGAGCGCGTCGACGTCGCCTCGCTCGCCGAGGAGGTCGTCGACGAGATCGACCTGCCCGACATCATCCGCGAGTCGAGCTCCGGCGTGGCCGGCGAGGTCGTCGACGGAGCGCGCCTGTCGGCCGTCGCGGGCGACGAGCTGATCAACAAGTGGATCGACCGGTTCCTGCAGCGGCGCAAGGCTCGCAAGACGCAGGCTCCGGGCGATCTCGAGGTCGACCAGGGCGGGACGGAGGGCGACGATGGCACCCACGCATGAGCCAGGCACGGGTCCGCAGATCAACCCGATCCCGCCGAAGGCCCGCGGCTTCCAAGGCCTTCGGGCCGGCGTGATCTCGCGCGCGATGGCCGGGGGAGTGGACTACGCCGTCATCATCGCCTCGACGCTCGGCACGTACGTCGGCGTCGTCGTGCTGCTGTTCCTGCTCGACCCGCGCGACTTCCAGCCCGTGTCGTGGTCGTTCGGCGAGTTCCTGCTCCTCGGCTTCGCCTACATGTTCTTCTACCTCACGATCTCGTTCGCGACCACGGGTCGCACGATCGGCGCCCGGATCATGGGGCTGCGCGTCGTGGGCCGCAAGGGCACCAAGATGCGGTGGGTCCCGGCCGCGCTGCGGGCCGGGTTCTGCACGGCGTTCCCGGTCGGCCTGTTCTGGTGCGCCATCAGCCGGGAGAACCGCTCGGTGCAGGACGTCGTCCTGCGCACCTCGGTGATCCACCAGTGGCCGGTCGCCCACGAGGCACCGACCCTGTTCGACGCCGACCTGCGGCGCCCCTCCGCGTAGGACCGCACCCGCTCCACTTCCCTCCACGCCACCGGCCCCGGGGCCGTGTCGCCCTGCCGCTGCGCGGCGTCGCCGGTCCGTCGCGCCGCGCAGGACCCGTCGGACACGCCGACGCGTGCGACGTATCGCCCCGGTCCGGGCATCGCGCGGGTCGCGCCCTCCACCTTCCTCCACCGCTCTGACCTGCGGTGATGTCGCTCCCTGCGCACGGAGACTCGCACGAGTGGGGGAACGGGGAGAGTTGGTGGTTGACGGTGGAGTGAAGTGGAGTATGTTGGCGGCATTCGGAGCGGAGCGACCGCTCCGTCGGTGTCCCAGGAGGTGGTGTCGGTGTTCCTCGGAACCCACACCCCGCGCCTGGACGACAAGAACCGGGTGATCCTCCCGGCCAAGTTCCGCGAGGCGCTGTCCTCGGGCCTCGTCATCACCAAGGGGCAGGACCGCTGCCTTGTCGTGTGGACCAGCGACGGCTTCGCCGACTACGCCGCGACCCTGCGCAACGCGTCGCAGACCACCGACCAGACCCGTCGCTACACCCGGACGCTGTTCGCCAGCGCCCACGACGACATCCCGGACAAGCAGGGCCGCATCACCATCCCGCCCACGCTGCGCGAGTACGCCGGCCTCATCCGCGACTGCGTCGTGGTCGGTGCCGACACCCGCATCGAGATCTGGGACTCGGCGGCCTGGGAGTCCTACCTCGGCGACACCGAGCAGTCCTTCGTCGAGCTCGACCGGGAGGTGGTGCCGCCCGGCACGACGACGTGACGCTTGGTCTCCGGTCCGTCACCGGTCACCTGGCACACCTTCCCCGGTGCCAGGCGAACCCACCCCGAGTGACGGACGGGGGACCTGGCCCCACGAGTCGAGCCCCACCCCTGGCTCCGCGCCCGACAGCACCACCGCACCGACGAGACCCCCACCGCGAGCGCCCCCGGGCGAGGAGGACACCGTCACCATGGCTCTCACCCTGGTCCGGCCCGAGGCACGCGCCGAGCGCGCGCTGCCACGCACCGTCAGCACCGTCGTCCACGTCTCCACGGGCCCGGTCGGCGTCCTCGTCGCCGCGTGCCTGCTCACGACCGGCTTCCTCGTGGCCGTGTCCGACCTCGTCGCCCGGCTGGGCTGACGACCGTGACCGATCCGACCGGCGAGGTGGCCGACCGGCCGCTCCCGGACGGGCGCGACGGTCGTCCGGTCCACGTCCCCGTCCTCCTCGAGCGCTGCCTCGCCCTGCTCGCCCCCGCGCTCGAGCGCCCGGGGGCCGTCGTCGTCGACGCCACGCTCGGCCTCGGCGGTCACAGCGAGGCGCTGCTGCGCCGGTTCCCGGACGTGCTGCTCGTCGGCGTCGACCGCGACCCCGCCGCCCTCGAGATCTCGGGTCGTCGGCTCGCCGCGTTCGCGTCGCGCACGCTGCTGGTCCACGCCGTCTACGACGAGCTGCCGCGCGTCCTCGACGAGGTCGACCACCCTCGCGTCGACGGGATCCTCTTCGACCTCGGCGTCTCGTCGATGCAGCTCGACCAGGCCGGCCGCGGGTTCGCCTACGCGCAGGACGCGCCGCTCGACATGCGGATGGATCCCACCACCGGCATCACCGCCGCGGAGGTCCTCAACACCTACGACGTCCGCGATCTCGCCCGCGTGCTGCGGGAGTACGGCGAGGAGAAGTTCGCGCGGCGCATCGCGGAGACGGTCGTGCGCGAGCGTGCGCGTGCCCCGTTCGACTCGAGCGCCCGGCTCGTGGAGCTGGTGCGCGCCTCGATCCCCGCGCCGGCGCGGCGTACCGGCGGCAACCCTGCGAAGCGGACGTTCCAGGCGCTGCGGATCGAGGTCAACGCGGAGCTCGCCGTGCTCGAGCGTGCGATGCCCTCGGCGATCGACGCGCTCACCGTCGGCGGCCGCCTCGTCGTGATGTCGTACCAGTCGCTCGAGGACCGGATCGTCAAGCGCGCGTTGATGTCTCGCGCGACGAGCCATGTCCCGCACGACATGCCGATCGTGCCTGCGGGCCACGAGCCGGAGCTGCGGATCGTGAGCCGCGGCTCCGAGAAGGCGTCGCCCGCGGAGATCGAGGAGAACCCGCGTGCGGCGTCAGTCCGCCTGCGCGCCGCCGAGCGGATGAGGGAGGCGGCATGAGCGCCACCGCCCGCGCCGCTACGTCGCGTCCGGCCCGTCGCGGCCCCGCTGCGACCCGTCCCGTCCCGCGTCGACGTCCGGCGCTCACGCCCGTGCCGGCCGCACCGGCCGCCGTCGCCGGCAACGGTGTGTTCGCGCTCGTCGTCGTCGGCATGCTGGTGGCGGGGATGGGCGTGCTGCTCGTGCTCAACACGTCGCTGGCCCAGGGCGCGTTCGAGCTCGGCGCGCTCAACTCCGCGAAGAGCCACCTCGCCGTCCAGGAGCAGCAGCTGCTCCAGCAGGTCGCGCTGGCGGAGTCGCCGGAGGCGCTGCAGCACCGCGCCGACGTCCTCGGGATGGTCCCGGTGGCCGCGCCGGTGTTCCTGCGGCTCGCCGACGGCGCGATCCTCGGCGACCCGGTGCCCGCGAAGGCGCTGACGTCGGCCCAGCGCGCCACGTCGCTCGCGTCCACCGGCTCGACGACGACCGGCGGAGCGGCGAGGGCCGTCACCACGCACGCGAAGCCCTCCGGCGACGCAGCCGTCGCCGACCCGGCGCCGCAGACCGACGGCGCCGTCGCCGACGTCACGACCACGGCCACGCCCCGATGACCACCGTCGCCCCGCCGCCTCGTCGCAGCTCCGCGCGGCGGACGCCCGCGGACCGTCGGCGTACGTCGTCGCGCCCGTCCGCCGCGCGACCGGCCCGCCGCCCAGCCGGCCGCCGCCCGAAGGGGGACTTCCGCCCCGGCGACCCGGTCCGCCGGCTGCGCGCCTGGCAGCTCTGCCTTCTGTTCGTCCTCACGATCGTCGCTGCCCGCGTCGTCGACCTGCAGGCGATCCAGGGCCCGACCCTGGCGGCCGCCGGTGACAAGGCCCGGCTGCGCACCGTCGCGCTGCCGGCGGTCCGCGGGCAGGTCACCGACGTCAACGGCGTCCCCCTCGCCACCACCGTCGCGGCGAAGAACGTCACGGTCGACCAGACACTCGTGAAGGACCCGGCCACGGAGGCCGCGTCGCTGGCGTCGGTCCTGGGCGGCGACGCATCGGTCTACGCCACGCGCATGACCGGGCAGCGACGTTTCGTCTACCTCGCGAAGTCGGTCACGCCCGAGGTCTGGGCGAAGGTCTCCGCACTCAAGCTGCCGGGGGTGTTCAGCGAGGTCAGCTCCACGCGCATCTACCCTGCCGGGTCCGTCGCCGCCAACGTGGTCGGCTACGTCTCCGCTGACGGCCACGGCGGCTCGGGCCTGGAGTACGGCTACGACCGGCTCCTCGCCGGCACAGCGGGGTCGCAGAGCTATCAGAGCTCCGCCGGCGGCACCGAGATCCCGACCGCGGCCTCCTCGGGCACCGACCCGGTCGCAGGCACGAGCGTGAAGCTCACGATCGACCGTGACATCCAGTGGATGGCGCAGAGCACGATCGCCGCGCAGGTCAAGGCCGCGCACGCCGACAGCGGCACGGTCGTGGTCATGGACCCGAGGACGGGGCAGATCTACGCGCTCGCCACGGTGCCCACGTTCGACCCGAACAAGGCCGCCAGCGCGGCGCTGGCCGACATGGGGAACCGTGCGGTCACCGACGTGTTCGAGCCGGGCTCCACCAGCAAGGTCATGACGATGGCGGCGGTGATCGAGGAGGGCAAGGCCAACCCGCTCACGCACATCACGGTGCCGCCGGTGCTGGTCACGCCGTACAAGACGTTCCACGACGACGTGCCCCACGGCACGCTGCACCTCACCCTCAACGGCGTGCTCGCGCGCTCGAGCAACATCGGGACGATCCTCGCCTCCCGTCGGATCGGCGGCGAGAAGCTCTACAGCTACCTGAAGAAGTTCGGCATCGGCGAGTCGACCGGCCTGCACTTCCCGGGCGAGAGCAAGGGCTTCGTGCCGTCGCCGGCGAACTGGTCCGCGACGTCGTTCGGCACCATCGCCTTCGGCCAGGGCCTGTCGCTGACCGCGGTCCAGGCGGCGTCGGTCTACGCCACCATCGCCAACGACGGCCTGCGTGTGGCACC